>Ga0102589_1002620_pt1 | contig 20201 bp, 20 predicted proteins | sample AraplaMF_Col_mLB_FD_76858 | JGI IMG/M metagenome (GOLD analysis project Ga0102589, IMG submission 76858) | Arabidopsis root microbial communities from the University of North Carolina, USA - plate scrape MF_Col_mLB | ecosystem: Host-associated > Plants > Roots > Endosphere | place: USA... | reverse complement strand
CGATGTCGGCTCATCGCATCCTGGGGCTGTAGTCGGTCCCAAGGGTTGGGCTGTTCGCCCATTAAAGCGGTACGCGAGCTGGGTTCAGAACGTCGTGAGACAGTTCGGTCCCTATCCGTCGTGGGCGTAGGAAATTTGAGAGGAGCTGTCCTTAGTACGAGAGGACCGGGATGGACGCACCGCTGGTGTACCAGTTGTTCTGCCAAGGGCATAGCTGGGTAGCTATGTGCGGAAGGGATAAGTGCTGAAAGCATCTAAGCATGAAGCCCCCCTCAAGATGAGATTTCCCATAGCGTAAGCTAGTAAGATCCCTGAAAGATGATCAGGTTGATAGGTTCGAGGTGGAAGCATGGTGACATGTGGAGCTGACGAATACTAATAGATCGAGGACTTAACCATATAATATGAAGCAAATGTTATCTAGTTTTGAAGGAATATGCCTTCAATAGTTTGGTGATGATGGCAGAGAGGTCACACCCGTTCCCATACCGAACACGGAAGTTAAGCTCTCTAGCGCCGATGGTAGTTGGGACCTTGTCCCTGTGAGAGTAGGACGTCGCCAAGCAATTAAAGCACGAGTCAATTGACTCGTGCTTTTTTTGTATTACTATGTAATGAAACTGGGAAATTTATCTTGTTATATAAAATGTGAACTCAGTGATTAAAGAACTAAAATTTTGGCTAGGATAGTGAAGAAGCAAAAGAGTTGCAAATTTCTTTAATACGTATATAATTAAAGTCAAAGATAGTCAAAGTCAATAAAGGTGGCGGATAAATGAGAAATATATCTGATATCATTGAGCAATATCTAAAGCAAGTTATTGACTTAAGCAATAATAATGTGATTGAGATTAAGAGAAATGAGATTGCGGACCGATTTGATTGTGTCCCATCTCAAATTAATTATGTAATCAATACTCGCTTTACGTTAGAAAGAGGGTTTGTCGTTGAAAGTAAACGAGGCGGCGGTGGTTACATTCGCATTATCAAAGTCAAATTGCATGACGATGTAGACATTATTGATCAAATGCTTCATATGATTGAGCATAGCATTGCGCAGGGAAATGCGGAAAGTATCATCATACGATTAGTAGAAGAAGATATTGTGACAAATCGGGAAGCAAAACTTATGCTGAGCGTATTAGATCGATCCGTATTATTAATGGATTTACCTTCGCGGGATCAACTTAGGGCTCGAATATTATGCGCAATGTTGAGGACACTGAAATATAAATAAATACAGCTTTTGTTAAAAATGTTTTTAGCGGTATATCATTTTATCGTGAGGCTTTTTATAGGCGAGATTAAGTGAACAAAATAATTTAGTCACGTATAAAAAGTATCATGAAGTAGATTGTTCCTATTGTGAAGGTGGGGATATAAGATGACTTGTCAAAATTGCAATGTAAGACCAGCAGCTTTACATTATACAAAAGTAATAAACGGACAAAAGACGGAAGTTCATCTTTGTGAGCAATGTGCAGAACAAAATGGCTATACGTCTTTCTTTCAATCACCACAACCTAGTTTTTCCTTTCATGACTTACTAGCTGGATTGCTACATGGAGAATCATCAATGTTTGAAAACCAAGAGGATAATTTTTTAGATACAAGGGTGTTACGGTGTTCAACTTGCAATATGACATATGAACAGTTTGCAAAAGTGGGACGCTTTGGATGCGCTTCGTGTTATGAGACATTTAAGGAACAACTAAAGCCCATGTTGAAGCGGCTTCATGGTGGTTATACACAACATTGTGGAAAAATTCCAGAGCGTATGGGAGGAAATATTCATCTAAAGAAAGAATTAGATGAACTAAAATTAAAATTAAAGCAATATGTACAGAAAGAAGAATTTGAGGAAGCGGCTCAAATTCGTGATCAAATTCGAAGTATTATAAATCAACTTAGTGGACATAGAAAGGGGGAATAATTCTATGTCACTAGATCGTATTATGAATGAAGCAATTAGTCCATGGATGAAGGGAGATGGCCCTGATTCTGATATTGTTTTAAGTAGTCGCATTCGCTTGGCTCGTAATTTAAAAGATTATCATTTCCCTACTATGCAGACAAACGAAGAAGCTAAGCAGATTACTAATTTATTTCAAAAGAAACTGGCAAATCGGAAAGTGAAATCTTTTGGGAGTTTTGAACTGTTAAAGATGAATGAACTAAATCCACTTCAGCGAAGAGTTTTAGTAGAAAAACATTTAATCAGTCCTAATCTTGCTGGAACAGAATTTGGTGCTTGTTTACTATCAGAAGATGAACATATAAGTGTGATGCTTAATGAAGAAGATCATGTGCGAATTCAATGTTTGCTCTCAGGATTGCAATTATCAGAGGCGCTACAATGCGCAAACAAAATGGATAATTGGATTGAAGAAGCAGTTGAATATGCTTTTGATGAAGCGCTTGGCTATATGACAAGTTGCCCCACAAATGTTGGAACGGGGTTACGGGCTTCGGTGATGATACATTTACCAGCACTTGTTTTGACGAAACGAATGAGTCGTATTATACAAGCAATTCAACAATTGGGTTTAGTCGTAAGAGGAATATACGGTGAAGGTAGCGAAGCCTTAGGTAATATATTTCAAATTTCTAATCAAATGACATTAGGAAAATCAGAAGAAGATATTCTAGCAGACTTAGAGAGTGTCGTTCATCAGCTTATACAACAAGAAAGAGTAGCTCGAGAATTGATTATGAAAAATTCAAGTATTGAACTTGAAGACCGAGTATATCGTTCTTACGGTATACTGGCCAATAGTCGATTAATTCAATCGGCAGAGGCGGCTACTTGTCTGTCAGATATGCGGCTAGGCATTGATCTTGGTTATATAAAAAATATATCAAGAAATATTTTAACCGAGTTGATGGTACTAACTCAGCCTGGAATTTTACAGCAATACGCGGGTGGCCCTTTGAGTCCAGAAGAAAGGGATTATCGAAGAGCAACATTAATACGTGAACGACTACGAATTGAACAAAATTGAGCGCAAGTAGGAGGCGATTTCTATGATGTTTGGAAGATTTACAGAACGAGCACAGAAAGTATTAGCTTTATCTCAAGAAGAGGCAATTCGCATTGGGCATAATAATATTGGAACAGAACATATTTTACTTGGGCTTGTACGCGAAGGTGAAGGAATTGCAGCTAAAGCGTTAATCGCCCTTGGATTAAGCCCAGAGAAGGTACAAAAAGAGGTAGAGGCATTGATTGGTCGTGGAACAGAGATGTCTCAAACGGTTCATTATACACCCCGTGCAAAAAAAGTAATTGAATTATCAATGGATGAGGCACGTAAACTTGGTCATTCTTATGTCGGAACAGAACATATTTTATTAGGATTGATTCGTGAAGGTGAAGGCGTTGCGGCGCGAGTATTAAATAACTTAGGCGTAAGTTTAAATAAAGCAAGACAGCAAGTATTACAGCTCCTTGGAAGCAATGAAGCTACATCAGGTCATCAAGGTGGTGCATCAGCAAATGCAAATACACCAACGCTTGATAGTCTAGCACGTGATTTAACGGTTGTGGCACGTGAAGGGCGCCTAGATCCTGTTATTGGCCGTAGTAAAGAGATTCAACGTGTTATTGAAGTACTGAGCCGCAGAACTAAGAATAACCCAGTATTGATCGGAGAACCTGGGGTAGGTAAAACGGCAATAGCTGAGGGCCTAGCACAGCAAATTGTAAATAATGAAGTTCCAGAAACATTACGTGATAAGCGTGTTATGACGTTAGATATGGGTACAGTTGTTGCTGGTACGAAGTATCGTGGTGAATTTGAAGACCGCTTAAAGAAAGTGATGGATGAAATTCGACAAGCGGGTAATATTATCTTGTTTATTGACGAACTTCATACATTAATTGGTGCAGGTGGTGCAGAAGGTGCGATTGACGCATCCAATATTTTAAAACCATCATTAGCACGTGGTGAATTGCAATGCATTGGAGCGACAACGTTAGATGAGTATCGTAAATACATTGAAAAAGATGCAGCACTAGAAAGACGTTTCCAACCAATTCATGTTGATGAACCAAGCTTAGAAGAATCAATTCAAATTTTAAAAGGATTACGTGACCGTTACGAAGCGCATCATCGTGTTTCCATTACGGATGATGCAATTGATGCATCTGTAAAACTTTCAGATCGTTATATTACAGATCGGTTTTTACCTGATAAAGCAATTGACTTAATCGATGAAGCAGCTTCAAAAGTACGCTTACGTTCTTATACAACACCACCAAATTTAAAAGAACTTGAAGTGAAGCTTGAAGAAATTCGAAAAGAAAAAGATGCGGCTGTACAGAGCCAAGAGTTTGAAAAGGCAGCTTCTTTACGCGATATGGAACAACGTTTACGTGAAAAGTTAGAAGATACAAAACGTCAGTGGAAAGAGCAGCAAGGAAAAGAAAACTCTGAAGTAACAGTAGAGGATATTGCAAATGTTGTTTCTACGTGGACGCGTATCCCAGTTTCTAAACTTGCACAAACAGAAACAAATAAATTATTGAATCTAGAATCCATTTTACATGACCGTGTAATTGGTCAAGATGAAGCTGTTGTTGCGGTAGCGAAAGCGGTGCGCCGTGCACGAGCAGGTTTAAAAGATCCAAAACGTCCAATTGGTTCATTTATTTTCTTAGGACCTACTGGGGTAGGTAAAACCGAATTAGCAAGAGCGCTGGCGGAATCCATGTTTGGTGATGAAGATGCGATGATTCGGATTGATATGTCTGAGTACATGGAGAAACATTCTACTTCTCGCTTAGTTGGATCTCCTCCAGGGTATGTTGGGTACGAAGAGGGCGGTCAATTGACGGAAAAGGTTCGTCGTAAACCATATTCCGTCGTTCTATTAGATGAAGTAGAGAAGGCACATCCAGATGTATTTAACATCTTACTGCAGGTGTTAGAAGATGGCCGTTTAACAGATTCTAAAGGACGCACAGTGGATTTCCGTAATACAATTGTTATTATGACTTCTAACGTTGGTGCTGAGGCATTAAAACGTAATAAACATCTTGGTTTTAACGTACAAGATGAGAGCCGTGATTATTCGGATATGAAGGGTAAAGTAATGGATGAATTGAAAAAAGCATTTCGTCCAGAATTCTTAAACCGTATCGATGAAATCATTGTGTTCCATATGCTTGAGAAAAAACATATTCAGGAAATTGTAACGCTCATGGTGAATCAATTAGTGAGCCGTTTAAAAGAACAAGAAATTGAATTAGAGTTAACAAGCGCAGCGATTGAAGCGATTGCTGATCAAGGATTTGATCGTGAGTATGGTGCTCGGCCACTACGCCGAGCAATTCAAAAACATGTGGAAGATCGATTATCAGAAGAGCTTCTAAAAGGAGCAATTGAGAAAGGTCAAAAAGTTGTCTTCGATGCTGAAGGAGAATCATTTGTCATTCGTAGTGCAGAAAAGGTAAAATAAGTATAGACAAACGAAGAGGGCTAAATAATAGCCCTCTTTCTTGTACAAGAAGGATATATGTTTACATATGAAAGTGAAGTGAAGTGAAAAACAAGATGGCTAAAAAGAAAACGAAATTTATATGTCAAGAATGTGGTTATCAGTCACCAAAATATATGGGGAAGTGTCCTGGATGTGGGCAATGGAATACGCTTGTTGAAGAGATGGAACAAGTTGTATCCTCCCGTCGTATCAACTATGCAAATGCGATTCAAACGGAAGTAACGAAGCCAAGGCGTCTTACGGAGGTAGAAACAAAGTCAGAGGCACGCATTGAAACGAAATTTCAAGAATTTAATCGTGTGCTCGGTGGAGGAATTGTTGATGGTTCTCTCGTACTTATTGGAGGAGACCCTGGAATTGGGAAATCAACTTTATTACTACAAATATCATCGCAATTAGCAGATTCTGCGTATGATGTATTGTATATATCTGGTGAAGAATCAGCAAAACAAATTAAACTTCGTGCAGACCGTCTACATGTAAATGGAAATAACTTATTTGTTGTTTCAGAAACAGATTTACAGAGAATTGCAGCACATATCGACGAAATGAATCCTTCCTTTGTTGTCATTGATTCCATTCAAACTATTTATTTACCAGAAGTAACTTCAGCGCCAGGAAGTGTTTCACAAGTACGTGAATGTACAGCAGAACTGATGAAACTTGCAAAAACGAAAGGAATCCCGATTTTTATCGTAGGGCATGTGACCAAAGAAGGCGCGATTGCAGGACCACGTATGTTAGAACATATGGTGGATGCGGTTCTTTATTTTGAAGGAGACCGTCATCACACATATCGTATATTGCGGGCGGTTAAAAATCGTTTTGGTTCTACAAATGAGATGGGTATATTTGAAATGAAGGAATTAGGTCTTGCAGAAGTATTAAATCCTTCAGAAATTTTTCTAGAAGAAAGGCCAGTTGGAGTTGCTGGTTCTACAGTTGTTGCTTCCATGGAAGGGACAAGGCCAGTTTTAGTAGAAATACAAGCATTAATTTCTCCTACTAGTTTTGGAAATCCAAGAAGGATGGCTACAGGGATTGATCATAATCGTGTATCGCTTATTATGGCGGTACTAGAAAAAAGAGCAGGTTTATTATTACAAAACCAAGATGCGTATTTAAAGGTTGCTGGAGGGTTGAGATTGGATGAACCAGCAATTGATTTGGCGGTCGCTTTAAGTATTGCATCGAGTTTTCGAGATAAGTCAACTGCACCAACCGATGCGGTAATAGGAGAAGTTGGATTAACTGGCGAAATAAGAAGGGTATCGAGAATTGAACAACGAGTACAAGAAGCGGCTAAACTAGGGTTTCAACGTGCCATTATCCCACGAAAGAATTTAGGGGGGTGGACAATTCCGGATGGGATTGAAGTAGTTGGTGTTTCTAATTTAGGAGAGGCGCTTCGTTTGACATTAGGAGGCTAGGCTATGGAAGAAAACAAGCAACGTGTCAAAAAAAGTATGATTAATATTTTACAGCTTGTTGCACCAGGGACACCTTTGCGAGAAGGTATTGATAATGTACTTCGCGCGCAAACAGGTGGTTTAATTGTCCTTGGATATAATGATCAGATTAAAAGCATTGTTGATGGAGGATTTCACATTAATTGTGCATTCTCTCCCGCTAGTTTATACGAATTAGCAAAAATGGATGGAGCTCTTATTTTAAATGAGACAGGAAGTAAAATTTTGATTGCAAATGCACAACTGGTTCCCGAATCATCTATTGATTCTATTGAAACAGGGATGCGCCATCGTACAGCAGAGCGCGTAGCGAAGCAAACAGGAAGTCTTGTAGTTGCTATTTCACAAAGACGTAACGTAATTACGCTATATCAGGGAAGTTTACGTTATACATTAAAAGATATAGGTGTTATTTTAACAAAGGCAAATCAGGCTATTCAAACTTTAGAAAAATATAAGGCAGTATGGAATGATGGTATTACGAACTTGGGTATTCTAGAATTTGAGGAAGTTGTTACAATGTCTGAAGTAGTCCATGTCCTACATAGCGTTGAGATGGTACTCCGTATTAAGAATGAAATTCTAAGTTATATTCATGAATTAGGAACAGAAGGCAGACTTATTCGTTTGCAGCTTACGGAGCTATTGGCAGATTTAGAAGCAGAAGCAGCACTATTAATTAAAGACTATTATCAAGAAAAGACGCAGGATCACTATCAAATTTTAAAAAAATTACAGGAACTTGCAAACGCGCAGCTTTTAGAAGATAGTGATTTAGTGAAATTACTTGGTTACCCGGGGCAAATGAGTTTAGAGGAAAGTGTTACACCGAGAGGATATAGGATTACAAGTAAAATTTCTAGGGTACCACCTCTTATTATTGAAAACTTGATCAATCGATTTAAAACATTGCAAGGTGTTTGTCGTGCGAGTATTAATGAGTTAGATGATGTAGAAGGAATTGGAGAAGTTCGGGCGAAAAAAATACGAGAAGGTTTAAAACGAATACAAGAGCATTTGTATATGAGTAGACACAATTAAGAATATTACATTGATTCCATAATATAACGACACTAACACATTTTTGGTATATGATATGTTATATTGGTAAATAAAACAATTTATGAAAAGACACGTCCGCTTTTGCATTCGGCGTTTTGATTAGCAAAACAATGGTTAATAATGAGTAGGAGGTGGTTGGATGTTAAGACGGATCGTACAGCTCTTCTTTTTAGTAATTGGAGGGGCGCTCGGGATTTATTTAATCCCGAAAGTTATTAATGTATTGAACATTGGTGCAGTACCTTTGCTTGAAGGTTCATATGTTCGTGCAATTATTGGTGCAATTATTTTATTTTTAACAACATTTTGGCTCGTAGATTATATTGTTCAGCTTATTAAACATATTGAAGAAGCCCTTGTAAAGGCGCCTGTAACAGATGTTTTATTTGGTACGCTTGGATTAATTTCGGGTCTTATTGTTGCATATTTAATTTTGATACCAATTCGGGAATTTACAATCCCGGTCATTAGCACTGTATTACAAATCTTCTTTACACTTTTACTTGGTTACTTAGGATTCCAAGTAGGATTTAAAAAGAGAAATGAATTGTTAGGGTTATTTACATTACCACAGCGCGGTGGTAAGAAGAAAAATAACAATAGTGGGAATGAAGAGGCTGAAGCAGAAACAGGAGTCGAAGAATCTTCTTCTCATTGGAAAATTCTTGATACAAGTGTAATTATCGATGGACGTATTGCGGATATTTGTCAAACAAAGTTTCTAGAAGGAACAATTGTGATTCCTCAATTTGTATTAGAAGAGTTACAACATATTGCCGATTCTTCTGATGCATTAAAGCGTAATCGAGGACGTAGAGGATTAGATATCTTAAATCGTATTCAAAAAGAGATGCCAATTCCAGTAGAGATTTATGAAGGTGATTTCGAAGACATTCAAGAAGTGGATAGCAAACTTGTGAAATTAGCGAAGATAACTGGTGGTACTGTTGTCACAAATGATTTTAATTTAAATAAAGTTTCTGAACTACAAGGAGTAACCGTTCTGAACATTAATGATTTAGCAAATGCAATCAAACCGGTTGTACTTCCAGGTGAAGAACTAAGCGTTTATGTTGTTAAAGATGGAAAAGAACAAAATCAAGGTGTTGCTTATTTAGATGATGGTACAATGATTGTAGTAGAAGATGGACGAGAATATGTTGGTTCACAACTTGATGTACTCGTTACGAGTGTACTACAAACATCTGCTGGTCGAATGATTTTTGCAAAGCGTAAGTTATTAGAAAAAGCATTATAAGTAGAGGATTATTAGCATGTATACATTAATTATTCCGGCTGCGGGCCAAGGAAAGCGAATGGGTGCTGGTAAAAATAAATTATTTTTGCTTATTAATGAAGTGCCTATTATTGTGCATACATTACGTGCCTTTGAAAAAGATGAGGCATGTAAAAATATTATTATGGCAATTAATAAAGAAGAACGCCCTTATTTTGAAGAGCTAATGCAGAGATATCCGATTCAGAAACGCGTACAGTTTATTCAAGGCGGGGCTGAAAGACAAGATAGTGTGTATAATGCACTTCAATATGTAGAAGAGGTCAAATATGTTCTTGTTCATGATGGAGCACGTCCGTTTGTAACAGAACAAATGATTCATGATGTATTGACTGAGTCAAAAGAGAAAGGTGCTTCCATTTGTGCAGTGCCTGTTAAGGATACAGTAAAGAGAGTAGAACAAGATAGCGTTGTTGAAACGGTTGACCGTTCTCAGCTTAGAGCAGTTCAAACACCACAAGGATTTGCTGTTCCACTTTTACTAGAAGCGCATCAAAGTGCAAAGCAAGGATGTTTTCTTGGTACCGACGATGCAAGTCTTGTAGAACGCATAGGAAAAGAAGTAGGCGTAGTAGAGGGGAGTTATTACAATATTAAAGTGACAACTCCAGAAGATTTATTAATTGCTGAAAGTTTCTTGCGTGTTCAGAAGGAACGATAGTGATGGTATAATATTAAGAAAAGCTCGGTAGCTACCGGGCTTTTCTTAATAGATTCATCGACATATGGTCATGAATTTCAGTAGTTTAGTTTGAGGAGGATGTAAAATGTTTCGAATTGGACAAGGCTTTGATGTACACGAATTTGCAGAAGGTAGACCGTTAATTATCGGTGGAATTACGATTCCTCATGAAAAAGGATTATTAGGTCACTCAGATGCAGATGTACTTTTACATACAATTGCTGATGCATGTTTAGGAGCAATTGCTGCAGGTGATATTGGGAAACATTTCCCAGATACAGATCCTGCTTTTAAAGATGCAGATTCAGCTGTGTTATTGCAAAAGGTTTGGGAGTTTGTGCGTGAGCAAGGGTATGAATTAGGTAATTTAGATTGTACAATTATCGCTCAGAAGCCAAAAATGGCACCATATATTGAAAGTATGCGGAAGCGTATTAGTGAATTGTTAGAAACTTCTATAGACAATGTTAATGTGAAGGCGACAACAACTGAAAAATTAGGATTCACAGGAAGAGAAGAAGGGATTGCTTCTCAAGCAGTTGTACTATTACAGAAAAAATAGTTGTTTTTAATTCGTAAGATGGATAATCATATTTTTTTGGTGTACAATTATAGAATGTGTTGACATTAGGAATGGAAGGTGTACCAATTATGGAAAAGCAAGTGAGAGTGCGCTATGCGCCAAGTCCAACAGGACACTTACATATCGGAAATGCGCGTACGGCATTATTTAATTATTTATTTGCTCGTCATCAAGATGGTAAGTTTATTATTCGTATTGAAGATACTGATGTAAAACGTAATGTTGCAGGTGGAGAAGAAAGCCAATTAAAATACTTGAAATGGCTCGGTATGGACTGGGATGAAGGTGTTGATGTTGGTGGTGAATTCGGACCATATCGTCAAACAGAGCGTTTAGATATTTATAAAAAATTATATCTAGATTTATTAGAGCGTGGTTTAGCTTACAAATGTTATATGACAGAAGAAGAGCTGGAAGCAGAGCGTGAAGGACAAATTTCTCGTGGTGAAACACCTCGTTATGCAGGTAACCATCGTGATTTAACTGAAGAACAAATGAAAGAATTTGAAGCTGAGGGACGTATTCCAAGTATTCGTTTCCGTGTACCAGCTGATCGTGATTACACATTCAAAGACATCGTAAAAGATGAAGTCGCATTCCATTCAAATGATTTCGGTGATTTTGTTATCGTGAAAAAAGATGGAATTCCAACTTATAACTTTGCGGTAGCAGTAGATGATCACTTAATGGAGATTACACATGTGCTTCGTGGCGATGATCATATTTCAAATACGCCAAAACAAATGATGATATATGAAGCTTTCGGTTGGGACATCCCACAATTCGGTCATATGACCCTAATTGTTAACGAAAGCCGTAAAAAGTTAAGTAAACGTGATGAATCTATTATTCAATTTATTGAGCAATATAAAGAGCTAGGATATCTTCCAGAAGCAATCTTTAACTTTATTGCACTACTAGGTTGGTCGCCGGTAGGAGAAGAAGAAATCTTCTCTAAAGATGAGTTCATCAAAATGTTCGATGCAGCTCGTTTATCAAAATCACCTGCATTATTTGATTCTCAAAAATTAAAATGGATGAACAACCAGTATATGAAAAAGCAAGATTTAGATACGGTTGTAGAGTTAAGTTTACCGCATTTAGTGAAAGCTGGACGTGTGGGCGAAACTTTAAGTGAACAAGAACAAGCTTGGATTCGTGATGTAATTGCTTTATATCATGACCAAATGAGTTTCGGAGCTGAAATCGTAGAGCTTTCTGAAATGTTCTTTAAAGATCATGTTGATTATGAAGAAGAAGGGCAAGAAGTGTTAAATGGTGAACAGGTACCTGAAGTACTTCGTGCATTTGCTGGTCAAATAGAAGTTCTAGAAGCGATGGAGCCTGCAGCGATTAAGGCAGCTATTAAAGCAGTTCAAAAGGAAACAGGGCATAAAGGTAAAAACTTATTTATGCCAATCCGTGTTGCTACTACTGGTCAAACACATGGTCCAGAGCTTCCTAATGCGATTGCACTTCTTGGGAAAGAAAAAGTTTTAAATCGTCTTCAAAAAGTAATTGGTTAACATTTTCTAGGTTTAGAAATATAATAAGTATACTTAAAATCTAATAAGGAAAAGCGACGAGAAGGAGAAGTAGAAAATCAGGCTTTTTACAGAGAGAACCACCTTTAGGCTGGAAGTGGTTTATAAGCGGATTTTTGAAATGCCCCTTCGAGTCTTCTGCTGAACAACGAATTGTTTCGTGAAATGTCTTAGGGCGTAAAGTAAGCAGAAGCGGTGTACACCGTTATCATGGATGAGTTTGAGGCTTTTTTATTAGCCTAAACAGAGTGGAACCGCGCTTAAAAGGCGTCTCTGTCAATATGACAGAGGCGTCTTTTTTTATACCGTAAAAGTGGGTATAAGTATAAGTTTGATCTCCTTGTATAAAGATTTAGAGGATAAGTGGGGAGTTAAGGGAGTTAGTTCACTCGAAAAAGCAGCCCATAAAGGGGAGGGGACATCGATGTTTAAGAGGCTTCGGGAAGATATTGAAGTCGTTTTTGAACAGGATCCAGCGGCACGAAGTTATTTCGAAGTCATTTTGACTTACTCTGGATTACATGCAGTTTGGGCCCATCGAATTGCACATGCTTTTTATAAAAAGAATTTCTTTTTTATTGCACGTTGGATTTCACAAGTTAGTCGGTTTTTTACTGGCATTGAGATTCATCCAGGAGCAACAATTGGTCGTCATTTTTTCATTGACCATGGAATGGGGGTTGTAATTGGAGAAACGTGTGAGATTGGTGATAATGTAACAATTTATCAAGGTGTTACATTAGGTGGTACGGGAAAAGAAAAGGGAAAGAGGCACCCTACAATTCAGGATAATGTATTAATTGCAACAGGTGCTAAAGTACTAGGCTCAATTACTGTTGGAGAGAATTCTAAAATTGGAGCAGGATCCGTTGTATTAAAAGAAGTCCCTGCGCATTCTACAGTTGTAGGTATACCTGGCCGAGTCGTTATTCAAAATGGAGTGAAGATTGGTCAAGAGTTAAATCATTCCGATCTTCCGGATCCGATTTTTGATAAATTAAAGGTTATGGAAGCAGAACTTGATAAATTGAAAAAGCAACTTGAAGTAAAGGTAGAAAGGAAGGATAAAAATGACTATTCACATTTATAATACGCTAACACGTCAAAAGGAAAAGTTTATTCCATTAGAAGAAAATAAGGTAAAGATGTATGTTTGCGGTCCTACAGTATATAACTACATCCATATTGGGAATGCGAGACCCCCTATGGTGTTCGATACAGTACGCCGTTATTTAGAATACAAAGGGTACGAAGTGCAGTATGTATCTAACTTTACTGACGTAGATGATAAATTAATTAAAGCAGCAAATGAATTAGGTGAAGATGTACCGACAATTGCTGACCGTTTCGTTGAAGCATATTTTGAAGATGTAACCGCACTAGGTTGCAAACATGCAACAGTTCATCCGCGTGTAACAGAAAATATGGATATTATTATTGAATTTATTCAAGAACTTGTGAATAAAGGGTATGCATATGAATCAGAAGGTGATGTGTACTTTAGAACGAAAGAATTCGAAGGTTACGGTAAATTATCGCATCAGCCAATCGCTGATTTACGTCATGGTGCACGTATTGAAGTAGGAGAAAAGAAACAAGACCCTCTTGACTTTGCTTTATGGAAAGCTGCAAAAGAGGGAGAAATCTTCTGGGAAAGCCCTTGGGGGAAAGGACGTCCAGGGTGGCATATTGAATGCTCAGCGATGGCACGTAAGTACTTAGGGGATACAATTGACATTCATGCTGGTGGTCAAGACTTAGCATTTCCTCATCATGAAAATGAAATTGCACAGTCCGAGGCGTTGACTGGAAAAACATTTGCACGTTACTGGATGCATAATGGATATATTAATATTGATAATGAGAAGATGTCTAAGTCACTTGGAAACTTCATTTTAGTTCACGATATCATTAAGCAATATGATCCACAGTTAATTAGATTCTTTATGCTATCAGTACATTACCGTCATCCAATTAACTTTAGTGAAGAGTTATTACAAAGTACGAATAACGGGCTAGAAAGAATTAAAACAGCTTACGGTAACTTAAAGCATCGTATGGAAAGTAGCGCGAATTTAACAGATCATAATGAGAAATGGTTAGCTGAGATGGAAAAATTCCAGGCTGCATTTGAAGAAGCAATGGATGATGACTTCAATACTGCTAATGCGATTACTGAATTATATAATGTAGCAAATCACGCAAATCAATATTTATTAGAAGAACATACTTCTAAAGTTGTAATTGAAGCATACGTGAAACAACTTGAAACATTATTCGATATTTTAGGATTAGAATTAGCAAAAGAAGAATTGCTTGATGAGGAAATTGAGGCGCTTATCCAAAAGCGTATTGAAGCTCGTAAAAATCGTGATTTCGCATTATCTGATCAAATTCGCGATGATTTAAAAGAACGTAATATTATTTTAGAAGATACCGCACAAGGTACAAGATGGAAAAGAGGATAAGAATGATTGATGCAAAGCAATTAAACAGCTTAGCGTTAGCATATATGGGTGATGCGGTATATGAACAATATATCCGCTATCACCTCCTTCAAAAAGGAAAGGTTCGTCCTAATCAATTACATCGCTTAGGGACGAGCTTTGTTTCGGCAAAAGCACAGGCGAAAGTTGTTTATCATTTATTAGAGACGTCATTTTTGACAGAGGAAGAAGAGGCGGTATTAAGAAGAGGGCGTAATGCAAATTCAGGTACCGTTCCGAAAAATACGGATGTACAAACATATCGACATAGTACAGCCTTTGAAGCGCTAATTGGTTATCATCACTTATTAAATAATCGTGAAAGATTAGACGAAATTGTATATAAGGCAATTGCAGTTTTAGAAGAAAAGGAAGGGGGCACATCATCATGAGTAGTGAATATATTATCGGACGTAACCCTGTAATTGAAGCGTTACGATCAGGGAGAGATATTAATAAAATTTGGATCGCGGAAGGTGCTGCCAAAGGGCAAGTGCAGATTGTACTAGCATTAGCGAAAGAAAATAAGATTATTTTACAACATGCACCAAAGAAGAAGTTAGATCAATTAGTTGAGGGTAATCATCAAGGTGTAATTGCTCAAGTAGCTGCATACCAGTATGCTGAATTAGAAGATTTATTCAAAGTAGCAGAAAAACGTAATGAAGATCCATTCTTCTTAATCTTAGATGAAATTGAAGATCCGCATAACCTAGGTTCTATTATGCGTACTGCTGATGCCACAGGAGCTCATGGGGTTATTATTCCGAAAAGAAGGGCTGTAGGACTTACAGCATCAGTTGCAAAAGCATCAACAGGAGCAATTGAATATATTCCAGTTGCGCGCGTAACAAACTTATCTCGCACAATTGATGAATTGAAGGAACGCGGACTTTGGATTGCTGGTACAGATGCCAAAGGAAAAACGGATTACCGTAATTTAGATGGTAAAATGCCGATTGGATTAGTAATTGGTAGTGAAGGAAAAGGTATGAGTCGTATTATTGGTGAAAAGTGTGATTTCTTAATTACTTTACCGATGGTTGGTAAAGTTACATCCTTAAATGCTTCAGTAGCCGCAAGTTTGTTAATGTATGAGGTATATCGTAAACGTCACGAAATTGGTAAATAAAAAATGAACGATATTTTAATCGTTGACGGTTACAACATTATCGGAGCTTGGGGAGATTTGAAGAAACTGCGGGATGTAGATTTACAATCATCAAGAGATGCGCTTATTGATAAGATGGCGGATTATCAAGGTTATACAGGTACAAAAGTGATGATAGTCTTTGATGCCTATACAGTCCATGGTATTGAAAAAAAGATGAAACAATCTCGTGTAGAAGTAATATTCACACGAAAGAATCAAACTGCAGACGAAAAGATAGAGCAACTTGCGATAGAGCTTAGAAATATAAATACACAAATATATGTTGCGACGTCTGATTATACAGAACAATGGGTTATATTTGGGCAAGGTGCCCTTCGAAAATCTGCGCGTGAATTAGAGTTGGAAGTACAAGCGATGGAACAACAAGTAAGAAGGCGCACAAAAGACACGAAAGAACAGCAGCCCGCCATGCGAAAGATATTTAGTAAAGATATTACAGAAAAATTAGAAAAATTAAGAAGAGGAGAGCGTTGAAGCATTGACGCTCTTTATCTTTTTACTGTATAATATTGCTAAATAAATAGCGGTCGGAGGGATCAAGGTGGAAGCAGGCTTCGTAAGTATAGGCGACGTTACATTTCGTGATTTAGAGGATGAGGCAATCGTTGAGTTAGTTCGAAAAGGTAATACTGACGCTCTAGAATATTTAATTCACAAGTATAAGAACTTTGTTCGTGCGAAATCAAGATCTTACTTTTTAGTGGGTGCCGATCGAGAAGACATTGTTCAAGAAGGTATGATAGGGTTGTTTAAAGCAATTCGTGATTATAAAGAGGACAAGCTGTCTTCATTCAAAGCATTTGCTGAACTATGTATCACTCGACAAATTATTACCGCTATTAAAACGGCAACAAGACAAAAACATATTCCTTTAAATTCGTATGTGTCTTTAGATAAGCCGATTTACGATGAGGAATCTGATCGAACGTTATTGGATGTTATTTCTGAAGCGAAGGTGACTGATCCTGAAGAGATGATCATTAGCCAGGAAGAATATACAGACATAGAATCAAAAATATCTGAATTATTAAGCGATTTAGAAAGGAAAGTGCTTTCTTTATATTTAGATGGTCGTTCTTATCAAGAGATTTCAGAACAGTTAAACAGGCATGTGAAATCTATTGATAACGCTTTACAAAGAGTAAAGAGAAAATTGGAACGATATATGGAAATGAGAGAAAGTACAACTTTAAATTCATAAGAAGTAACAAGTGCTACAGGTGTAAAATAAATCACCTGTTTTCTTTTGTAGAGAGTACAAAATGCATGTCATTGACATTGTCTTTTATTGTATGATACATTTTTAGGGACATAATGTTACAAGGTTGGTGTAACTAATGAGGAAAAAAGTTGTACTCTCATGTGAAGAGTGTAAAAATCGAAACTACTCTACTATGAAAGATACGAGCTCAATAGAGCGACTTGAAATAAAAAAGTTTTGTAAAACATGCAATCAGCATACAGTTCACAAGGAAACAAAATAAATAATTGAAATAATACACTGGAGGTCCCGCAGATGCGTTTAACGAACTTTTTCGGCGATGTAGGTCGCGAAATGAAAAAAGTAAGTTGGCCTAAAAAAGATGAATTACTCCGCTCAACAGCGACTGTTGTTGCTACAGTTGTGTTCTTTGCGATTTTCTTCGCAGTAGTTGATATGGGCATTTCTTCTTTAATTCGGTTAATTCTTGGTTAATTCTTGAATAAGAAGCACTTATCCATGATATAATGTTATTTATAAGAACTGTGTAAAAGCCCGGTGAACGGGTTTTTTCATTTGCGCAAAAAAATGTACGTCAGGGAGGGAAGGACGCTCGTCCTAAATGAATGGAAAAAAGTTGGTATGTTGTCCATACTTATTCTGGATATGAAAATAAAGTAAAGGCAAACCTAGAGAAACGTGTAGAATCAATGGGTATGCAAGATAAAATTTTCCGTGTTGTTGTCCCGGAAGAAGTAGAAGTAGAAATGAAAAATGGTAAAGAAAAAATAATGAAAAGAAAAGTGTTCCCAGGTTACGTATTAGTGGAACTAATCATGACTGATGACTCTTGGTATGTTGTTCGTAATACACCGGGTGTAACAGGTTTTGTTGGTTCTTCAGGTTCTGGATCTAAACCATCTCCTCTATTAGAAGAGGAAGTTGTTACCATTATGAAGCATATGGGAATGGACAATGAAGTGGTTGATTTCGACTTTGAACTTCATGAGACAGTACGTGTAAATGAGGGACCATTCGCAGATTATACAGGTGCTATTGAAGAAATTGATGTGGAGAAGAAGAAAGTTAGTGTGCTTGTAGATATGTTTGGTCGCGAGACTCCAGTTGAACTTGACTTCCATCAAATTGAAAAATTATAAAATGAAACTTGAAATGAATTGTAAAAAGTGATAATATCTTTTAAGTCAGTACGTCTTCGTTATCGGAGACGTTTTTTGAAAGATTTTATCGTTACAGATAAAATATGACGTGGGAGGGCAAATCACTGTCCAATTGACCACATCACGGACTTAAGGAGGTGTGTCTCGTGGCTAAAAAGGTAATTAAAATGGTAAAGCTTCAAATTCCTGCAGGTAAAGCTAACCCAGCTCCACCAGTTGGTCCAGCATTAGGACAAGCAGGTGTTAACATCATGGGCTTCTGTAAAGAGTTTAACGCTCGTACAGCAGATCAAGCTGGTCTTATCATCCCTGTTGAAATTACGGTATTTGAGGACCGTTCATTCACTTTCATTACTAAAACTCCTCCTGCTGCTGTTCTTCTTAAGAAAGTAGCTGGTATTGAGTCTGGTTCTGGTGAACCAAACCGTAATAAAGTGGCAACTGTTAAGCGTGATAAAGTACGCGAAATCGCTGAAACTAAAATGCCTGACCTAAACGCTGCTAGCGTAGAAGCTGCAATGCGTATGGTTGAAGGTACTGCACGCAGTATGGGCATCGTTATCGAAGACTAATTCGATTTGTTTTTAAAAAAGGTTGCGGGTCTGGAATTCCAATTCGCAACCTTTATTATCGTAAATGATTATCGTTTTTAAATAAATGGATGGCGCTCATCCTCAGGTTATACCTGAAAACAGGCGTAAACGTGGGAGGTTATTCCGCTAAAACCACATTCGAGGAGGAAATAAAAATGGCTAAAAGAGGTAAAAAGTACGTAGAAGCTGCAAAGCTTGTTGATCGTGCAGCTGCTTACTCTGCAACAGAAGCAGTAGAATTAGTAAAGAAAACAAACACAGCTAAATTTGATGCAACTGTAGAAGCTGCATTCCGTTTAGGTGTTGACCCTAAGAAAGCTGACCAACAAATCCGTGGTGCAGTTGTTCTTCCACACGGTACTGGTAAAGTACAACGTGTATTAGTATTTGCTAAAGGTGAAAAAGCTAAAGAAGCTGAAGCTGCTGGAGCTGACTTCGTAGGCGATACTGATTACATCGGTAAAATCCAACAAGGTTGGTTCGATTTCGATGTAGTAGTAGCAACTCCTGACATGATGGGTGAAGTTGGTAAACTTGGTCGCGTATTAGGACCTAAAGGTTTAATGCCAAACCCTAAAACTGGAACAGTTACTTTCGATGTAACTAAAGCTGTTAACGAAATCAAAGCTGGTAAAGTTGAATACCGCGTTGATAAAGCTGGTAACATCCACGTTCCAATCGGTAAAGTATCTTTCGAAGATGCTAAACTAGTAGAAAACTTCAAAACAATTGCTGACACGCTACAAAAAGCTAAGCCAGCTGCTGCAAAAGGTACTTACATGAAGAATGCAACTGTTGCTTCTACAATGGGACCTGGCGTACGCGTAGACGTTTCTACACTTGCGTAAAAATTGGAAGTTGACTTCATAAAGAAGTTTTAATATAATCATTTATGTTGTGAATTTAAATAGTGTACCGTAGACAGTAGGTGTCATTCGACTTAATTTCCTACCTAGGTGTTAATATACGAAGCGGAATCTTTTTTCTGTGACTATATGCCTCCATGTCTACAAGTTGGGCATGGAGGTTTTTAGTGCACTTTCGGTACATCTTCTATATAATCTACAGGAGGTGTAATAACATGAGCAAAGTAATCGAAACTAAACAACAAGTTGTAACTGAAATCGCGGACAAACTTCGCGCTAGTAAATCTACAATCGTTGTTGACTACCGTGGTTTAACAGTTTCTGAAGCAACAGAATTACGTAAGCAATTACGTGAAGCTGGCGTTGAGTTCAAAGTTTACAAAAACTCTCTAACTCGTCGTGCTGCAGAATCTGCTGAAATGGCTGAGTTAAATGAATTCTTAACAGGACCAAACGCAATCGCGTTCAGTAACGAGGATGTAGTTGCTCCTGCGAAAGTATTAAACGACTTCGCTAAAGATCATGAAGCTTTAGAAATTAAAGCGGGCGTAATCGAAGGTA
>Ga0102589_1002619_pt1 | contig 20221 bp, 18 predicted proteins | sample AraplaMF_Col_mLB_FD_76858 | JGI IMG/M metagenome (GOLD analysis project Ga0102589, IMG submission 76858) | Arabidopsis root microbial communities from the University of North Carolina, USA - plate scrape MF_Col_mLB | ecosystem: Host-associated > Plants > Roots > Endosphere | place: USA... | reverse complement strand
TATATGCGTAACGTGCATGTGACGGATAAGCTTACTTTGGAGATGTTCGGCTTATCTATTCAGGAGTGGAACTATTATCGTAGAAATCACTGATTTACACCAACCATCAGCTCTCTTTGGATTTTCTAGCGACTAGCGTGTCTCCGTCGTTATATTTCCGTGTGATTTAATTGTTAACATCATAATCCTTATTGTTCACCTTTGTCAACAATATTTCTGAAAAAGATAAAAAATATACACTTAGGAAGTCTGAAAAGTAACTAAAGACGAACATTAGGTTGTTTAACTTAAAATTTCGTTCGTTTTTCTAGAAAGGACAATGAAAGCGCTATCGATAGATGCTAAGTCAGAATACATGGGCGTTTAACAAATATTTGAGGTCGAAAATTATATGGGAAAATACTGGTGTTAAATGGATTATGAGAAGGGGAACTTTCTTTGTTTAGTGGAGGAAAGCGAACAATTTTTTCTTGTCACATTTTTGTCAAATTTACAATGTGTAGAAGGTAAACGATCCGTTAGAGAAGAATGTAAGTAATGAAAGATTGATTTTTAGGGGGGATAGAATGATGTATGATGTAGCAATTGTCGGTGCAGGACTGGCAGGATTAGTAGCTGCCTGTGAGTTAGCGGATGCAAAGAAAAAAATTGTTTTAGTAGATCAAGAACCTGAAAATTCAATGGGAGGACAGGCATTCTGGTCCTTTGGCGGTATATTTTTAGTGAATTCACCCGAGCAAAGAAGGCTTGGTATTAAGGATAGTAAAGAGCTTGCATGGCAAGATTGGCAAGGAACAGCTGGCTTTGATCGCTTGGAGGATGAAGATTCGTGGGCGTATAAATGGGCCAAGGCTTATGTAGATTTTGCAGCTGGTGAAAAATATAGTTGGTTAAAGTCTAAAGGTATTAAGTTTTTCCCCGTCGTCGGTTGGGCAGAACGTGGGGGATCATTAGCAGGCGGCCACGGAAATTCGGTCCCTAGATTTCATGTTGTTTGGGGAACTGGACCAGGTATTGTAAAGCCTTTTGCTGAAAAAGTGAAAAAGGCCATAAAGGATGGATATATAGATTTTAAACCAAGACATCGTGTAGATGAGTTTATTCAACAAGATGGCAGGATTACAGGGATTAGTGGAACAGTTTTGGCTCAAAGCTATGCAATTCGCGGTGAAAAAAGCTCTAGGCTAGGCATTGGAGAATTTTCTTTTGAAGCGGGAGCGGTTATTGTGGCGAGCGGTGGGATAGGTGCAAATTTTGATTTAATCAGAAAAAATTGGCCTGCTCGACTTGGTACACCACCTAAAAATATGGTCAGTGGTGTACCTGCTTATGTAGATGGCAGAATGTTAGAAATTACTGAGCATGCGGGGGGACGTATCGTTAATCGAGACCGCATGTGGCATTATACAGAAGGCTTAAAAAATTGGGACCCTATTTGGCCAAATCACGGTATTCGAATTTTGCCTGGTCCTTCATCATTATGGTTTGATGCAGAAGGCAATCGATTTGGAGCGCCAAATTTCCCAGGTTTTGATACGTTAAGCACATTAGAGGCAATTCAAAAAACAGGTTATGATTACTCGTGGTTTATTTTAACTGAAAAAATTATTGAAAAAGAATTTGCATTATCAGGCTCTGAACAAAATCCTGATTTAACAAATAAAAGTATTAGAGATGTTCTGAAACGTGTTTTGCCAGGAGCACCGGGTCCAATTCAGGCATTTAAAAATCATGGTGAGGATTTTGTTATTGCTAATGATTTAAAGGAGTTAGTTGAAGGAATGAATAAGTTGGCTGGCAATGATCTTCTTGATTTTATCAAAATAAAAGAGCAAATTTTAGCAAGAGATCGTGAAATGGACAATAAATTTACAAAGGACTTACAGGTTAATGCTATCCATGGTGCAAGAAACTATGTTGGTGATAAATTTGTGCGTGTTGCGAAGCCCCATAAAATATTAGATCCAAAAAATTGGCCACTAATTGCGGTACGTTTAAATATTTTAACGCGTAAAACATTAGGGGGGTTACAGACAAATTTGAATGGTGCTGTGTTAGGGATAGATGGTCAGCCTATAAGGGGTTTATTTGCAGCTGGGGAAGTTAGTGGTTTTGGTGGTGGCGGTGTACACGGTTATCGTGCTTTAGAAGGGACTTTTGTAGGTGGTTGTTTATTTAGTGGTCGACAGGTAGGGCGTTACTTGGCAAAAGGTCAATGAAGCCAAATTAAAGTGAGATTTAGAAATTCCTAGAGAGAGGGAAAGTGATCGGGTGCCAAGGAAAATCGCTCAGGTGCCTGGAAAGTGATCGGGTCCCCTAGAAAATCGCTCGGGTACCAAAAATATCTGCTTAGGTGAACGCGGAATCACTCGCCCCTTACAGACAAGGAAGAGTAACTCGAAAAAAAGAGCATCATCACAATGGATGATGCTCTTTTTTCTTATAAAGAGGAATTTTGAACTTCAGCGATTTTAGCGATTTGTTCCTCAATCTGCTCTTTTGTCCAGCTATTCTCTTCAACAAAGAAGTTGCGTTCTGCTCGGCGACATTCGTCTGAACAGCTACGCATATAGAAGGACTCATGCTTTTCCTCGCAAAGCATTAATTTATGGCACTCAGGATTTGCGCAGTTTGTATAACGTTCTGTCGGTTCACCAGTGAAGAAATCCTTGCCGACAATCACATGCTCAACCTGATTAATCGGTATACTACGACGTCGATCAAAGACAAACATTTGTCCATCCCATAGTTGACCTTTTACCTCAGGGTCTTTAGCATACGTCGCAATTCCACCGTGTAACTGACCAACGCTTTCTCCATAGCCTTCACGTTTTAACCAGCCAGAGAATTTTTCACAGCGAATACCACCTGTGCAATAAGTTAAAATTTTCTTATTAGCAAAATCTTCTTTATGAGCTTCCATCCAGGCAGGTAGGTCACGGAAGTTTTCAATATCTGGACGCACGGCACCACGGAAATGACCTAGGTCATATTCATAATCATTACGTGCATCAATAATTACCGTATTATCCTCCTGCATACGTTCCATAAATTCTTTTGGAGATAAATAATCGCCTGTTATTTCTAAAGGATTAATATCATCGTTCAAACCAAGGTGTACAATCTCTCTGCGAGGGCGCACATGCATTTTTTTAAAGGTATGCCCTTCAGCTTCATCAATTTTCCACATAATATCGCTAAAACGAGGATCTGCCTTCATATGATTCATGTACGTATCAGTTTGCTCGATTGTACCTGAAACCGTTCCATTAATCCCCTCATATCCAACTAAAATACGACCAAGAAGCCCAATTTCTTGGCAAACTGCTAAATGTTCCTCTGCGAATGCTACAGGGTCTTCAATAGCTATATATTTATAATAAAGTAATACACGATAGTCTTTCTGTGTCACAATTATTAACCACCTTTAAATCAATGTTCGTCCTTAAATATAGCATATCAAGTGCTATTTTGCGTAGGATAGAAGGAGTTTTCTAAAAAAACACGAATAGTACATAGTGAATGACTATTCATATTTGGGGGTGTTGGGATGGAATTTTCAACGATTACATTAGAAAAATTAGAACGACGAGCAACATTAACATTAAATCGGCCACATGCGATGAATGCCATGGACGATGTGATGATGCGTGAACTAGCAGAATGCTTTGAAGCACTACAACAAGAGCAAGAAATACAAGTTCTCGTTATTCGCGGGGAAGGAAAAGTCTTTTCTGCAGGTGGCGATATTAAAGCGATGCTAGATCCAAATAAGCCACTAAATATTGATGAGGCAATGGTTTATTTAACACGTATTGTCAAAGCGTATTACCAGCTACCGATGATCGTCATTGCGGCAGTCCATGGAGCATCAGCTGGATTAGGCTTTAGTCTAGCGTTAGGGGCTGACATAGTTGTGGCATGTGAAAATAGTAAGCTCGCTATGAATTTCATAGGTATAGGGCTCATCCCTGACGGCGGCGGTCATTTCTTTATGAAGGAACGTGTGGGTACTGTCAAAGCTAAACAAATGATTTGGGAAGGCAAGGTATTAACTGCATCGGAAGCACATGATGAAGGATTAATTGACTACGTTGCGCCAGATGGGACTGTTTTTGCGATTACTGACCAACTAGTTGGAAAAATGCTTGCCTCTCCAATTGCATCGATGATAACGACTAAAAAAATTCTACATGCTCAAAATTTACCTCAATTAGAGAGTATTTTATCGATGGAAGCAGCAGGGCAAGCAGCAATGCGTAAAACGGCCGATCATTTAGAGGGAATCCATGCGTTTGTAGAGAAAAGAGCACCTGCCTTTGCAGGAAAATAAAAGATGGAATGAATAAAAGGCGCGTAGAAAAGTTTACTACGCGCCTTTTATTTGCCATTTTTAGACATGGAATAAAATTAATTTACCTGAGGAGTTCACAAGGCGATGAGTTTTGTTGGCAACACCTTTTTCTTCGATTTGTTGTAAACCGTTGACTTTTGCAGCCTCATCGTTTTCGAATGTCCATGTTTCATCAAACAATGTTTCCCCAGTTTTTTCAAAAGCTGTAAAGCGATAATTATTCATACAAACCCACCCTTTACTTAAATATATATCTATTATACATAGAAGATTTATAAACTTCACGGTAAAACTAGTAGATATTTCGATAAATTATGAAAGTTATGTAAAATTCGAGGCAATACTATAAATGAACATTCTTTGAATACATTTCTCATCTAGCGTGAAGTATGATAAAATAGAACAAATATTCGGTTTCGGTATGTTTTACGAATGTCTCATTATAGAGATAAATAGCAGGTAGTAAATTATTGAAGTAGCAATTCCGATGTACTGAATAAAGTACTACGTTGCGAGTGATGAAAGAATGATCACGAAGTTTAGATTATTTATTGAGGTGATTGGATGTCAGCAATTCGTTTTTTTCATATGGCGGATTTACATTTAGATAGTCCATTTAAGGGCTTATTTGGTTTACCTGAGCAAAGCTTCAAAAAGATTCGAACAAGTACTTTTGAAGCTTTTGATAAAATTATTCAAAAAGCTATTCAGGAGAAACCTGATTTTTTATTGATTGTCGGTGATATATATGATGGTGAAAATCGTAGCTTGCAGGCACAAAGACGATTTCAAGAGGCTATGGAGAGACTCTTTCAGCTTAATATCCCGGTCATTTTAAGCTATGGTAATCACGATCACTTAAATGGTGCTTGGACACGCTTTTCTTTACCGAGCAACGTTTATGAATTACCAGCTGAAACAAGTGTTGTGCAATTGAAAATACGTGGTCAGCAAGTTAATATATATGGCTTCAGCTATAGTGACCGTCATATAACGAAATCAATGATCGATAGTTATCCTGTTGCACAGGACCAGCATGCTATTCATATTGGTATGCTTCATGGGAGTGAGGCTAGCGATACTTCACATGCTGTTTATGCCCCGTTCACAAAAGATCAACTTCTTGAAAAAAACTATCATTACTGGGCTTTAGGGCATATTCATAAACGACAACTTTTACATCAAAATCCACCGATTGTTTATCCAGGCAATATTCAAAGTCGACATCGAAAAGAGCAGGGGATCAAAGGCTTCTATGAAGTAACCTTGACACAAACTTCTACTGATTTGGAATTTGTGCCGACATCTGCTGTTGTTTATAACGCGGTAGAGGTGGATTGTACAAGTGTGTTTCATGCAAATGAACTACTAAAAAAATGTGAAGAAGCATTGATGCTTAATCGTCAAGAGTATGGGGCATCTGTTGTTGAGCTCCATTTAAAAAATATAGATGAACAATCTCAATCTTTATTTGAACATGCTACAGTGGATGCATGGCTGGAAACTATTAGAGAAGCTGAAGATGGGATGGAACCGATGTGCTGGGTTCAAAAGCTCGTGTTACATCAATCGTCAGTATTGTATGAGCATACTGCTGCAACTGAATCGGTGATGAATTTAATGGAGCAATGGGATATTTCTGAATGGAAGGATATTTTAAAGGAATTATACCAACATGCTGGTGGTGCAAGACTAATTGAGCCTCTAACAGAACAGGACGTTAAAAATTTAATGCACAACGCGCAAGAATTATTAGCAGAAGAAATTCAAAGGGTGTGAATACATGCTAACGATACAAAAAATCCAAATTTATGGCTTTGGCAAGCATGAAAACATCACCATTACTTTACTTGAAGGTGTTACCATTTTTTACGGTGTGAATGAAGCGGGTAAAACAACCATTCAACAGTTTATTTTACAAATGCTTTTCGGATTCCCCACGAGACAGCAGACACAACGTAAATATGAGCCGAAAGTATCGACTAAATTTGGTGGTCAGCTTACGATTTGGCACCCGACGTATGGGCAATGCACGATAGAACGTATTAAAGGAAAGGCGGCTGGAGATGTCACTGTTTATCTAGAAGACGGAACAATTGGGCATGAGGATCTGTTGGCAAAACTATTATATGGTTATTCAAAAGCTTCCTTTGAGTCCATATTCTCCTTTTCATTACATGAGCTTCAGGGCATTGAAAAAATGTCAGAGGAAGAGCTAACACATTTGTTGCTTGCCTCTGGGACAACAGGGATTCAACAGCTATCGTCTCTAGAAAAGAAATTGGACAAAGATGCTGGTGAGCTTTTTAAAAAAACAGGAAAAGTGCCACTTATTAATCAAAAATTGGAGCATTTAAAAAAGCTAGAACGCACCATTAAACAAGAGCAAGGTAATATTCAGACCTTTGAGGATAAATTATTACAATTACAACAACTCGAACAAAGGCTAGAGGGGCTATATAGCCAACAAAAAACTCAGCAGCAAAATTGGCAGCAGTTCACAATTCTTCAGCAGGCTATGCCACTTATAAAACAGCAAAAAGCCTTCGAACAGACTCGGAAAAGCTATGAACATGTTCAGTTTCCGCCAGAAGGGATCCGACGATATGAGCAATTAAAGGATCGGCTTATGCATGGAACACTACAAATGCAGCAGCTAAAGGAGCAGTATCAGGAACTACAAAAAAAGCTACAATTAACGGTGGACGAGCAGGCTATTACTGAAATGTCTCGACTTTTGAATAAGGAAGCGACATGGAATCAGTTAGTAGTAAAGGAACAAAACTTAATGGATGAGCTGTATTTAATCGAGCAAGACATAGAAGCGCAGTTTCGTTTATTAGGTGTTCAGGAAAAAACAGCGCAGGATATTCTGCTTGAGGAAACAGTATCATTACAGCAAGAGGAACAGTTTCAACAACAGTTAAGCCTATTAGAAGAAGCAGAAGAAGAGCTGAAATTTCATTTGCGTTCGATAGAACAAATACATGCAGAATTAGATATAATTGCTCAACTGAAACAGCAGCTTCAACAGGAGTCATTATCTACGGAGGAAGAACATATTTTAGCACAGTGGCCTCAGCGTAAGCGAATGCTTGAACAATTACGTTACGGAAGGTCACAACGCTCGAAACAACAACAACCAAGTGTTTTTATATTCATTGTGTTAGCCATAAGTATGCTTGCGTTTATCTATGGTGTTATGGAAAAAAATACGGCTGTAATCGTTGTAGGAGCGGCTATGTCGCTGATCATTATTTTATATATGAAATTTGCTAGACAAGCACATGAAGTGCCGAGTAAACAACAAAGTCAGCAAATACGTGAGTTAGAGCAGGAGGAAAATATTGCTCAAGCAATCCTGCTGAAAAAACAAAAACTTGAAGATCGCTTGCTCCATGTAAATGAGCAACAGCAAGAAAAAGAACGTCAATATGTGAAACTTGAATATAAAATTCAGCGGGCTGAGCAGGTGAGTGAAGAGGCTACTCAGTCGCTTCAACATTTTTTAGGGCGCTATCGGTTAGAGGGGAATATACCGAAAACATTATTACCTGAGCTGTTTATGCGCATTCGTGGTGCTCAAGAGTTGGCAGCAAAAAAGAAGAGTACATTTACTCTTCTACAAACGGTACAAGCGGAGAAAATCGAGCTTCTAGATCAAGTACATCAAGTCTTACATGTAGAGTATAGTGAGCAAGAAATCTTTATGCATTTACGTAATACATTCCTTACTTTACAGCAGGAGCAACAGATATCCCATCAAGCAAAAGAGCAGTTGACTAACCTTCAGACCAAAATTCAAGCAGTTCAATCACATATAGCTAGCTATGAGTCTGAAATTACTCAGTTATTTGATGCTGCGAATGTTCAAACAGAGAAGGTTTATTATGAAACTCATGAACAATTTGAGCAACAACAAAAAATAGCAACAGAACTTCAAGCCATTCAGAGTCAGCTAGTCTCACTGAAGGTAGACAGCGAACAGTCATTAATAGACGAGGAACAGCTTAGAGAAAAACTCCTTGCTTTAGAAGAAGAGCGTAGCGCAATGCAGGGAGCCATAGATCATTGCTTAGAACAACGAGCGACACTACAAATCCAAAAGGAAAATCTTCTAAATGACGAGAAATATGGTCAATTGCTTCAGCAGTTTGAAGAGGAGAAATCAGTGTTGCAACAGCTAATAGGGCAATGGGCTACAAAAAAGGCATTGGCTACTGCGATTCATGAAACATTGTTCCGCTTAAGGGAAGAAAAACTACCGTATGTTTTGACAGAGGTTAATACAATATTTAATTTATTAACAGGTGGACGTTATGAGAAGCTTTTAATTAATGATGAAGGCTATTTTGTTACACAGGATGTTTCTGGATTACGATATCAAATGGCAGAATTATCACAGGCAACGAAGGAGCAAGCTTATATTTCGTTGCGTATGGCACTAGCAAAAACACTGACAACTTCTGCTCCATTTCCATTTATTATGGACGATCCTTTTGTCCATTTTGATCGAAACCGTACAGACAAAATGGTACAATTAATGAAAGAAGTAGGATATGAACGTCAAATTTTATATTTTACTTGCCATGACGGGATGCTTGAACATTGGCAGAAAGATCAAATAGTCGATGTAGGAGCACTAGCAAATGAAAGGGGAGTGGCGTCAACATGAAGGGTATTACGACGCTCCAGGTTGGAGAATCAGTTGATCAATTTTTATTAATTAAACAGGCGACAAAAGGGGTTACCACGGTTGGAAAGCCATTTATGTCACTGTTATTACAAGATAAAAGTGGAGATATTGAGGCAAAGCTATGGGATACAAATGATGATCATGAAAAATTGTATCACGCTGAGGCAATTGTCCGTGTCGGTGGAGAAATTCATGACTATCGTGGCAAAAACCAATTGCGTATAAAATCAATTCGTGTAGCAAAACCAGAGGAGGGAGTTGCTATTAATGATTTAGTTCCTTCCTCAGCAACTCCAAAAGAAGAATTATATGAAGAATTGACTCAATTTTTCTTTGATATTAAAAATCCGAATATATCTCGAATCACACGAGCAGCTATTAAAAAACATCAGGATGCTATTTTAGTTTATCCAGCTGCAACGAAAAATCATCATGATTATGCGTCCGGTCTACTGGATCATATGGTGTCAATGTTAAGACTCGGAAAAGCAATTGCTGATTTATATCCGACATTAAATCGAGATCTGTTATATGCTGGGATTATTCTGCATGATGTCGGTAAGGTTGTTGAGCTATCAGGGCCTGTTGCAACTATGTATACTGTTGAAGGGAATTTACTTGGTCATATTACTATTATGGTCAATGAAATTGCCAAGATTGCTAGTGAACTAGAGATCGAGGGCGAGGAAGTCATGCTATTGCAACATCTGGTGCTTTCTCACCACGGTAAAGAAGAATGGGGCAGCCCGAAAAAGCCGATGATTCAGGAAGCTGAGATCTTGCATTATATTGATAATATTGATGCAAAGATGAACATGCTAACACGAGCATTGGGCAAAACAGCACCAGGTGAATTTACTGAGCGACTATTTCCGCTTGATAATCGATCGTTTTATAAGCCGTCTATTAAATAAATGTAGATTTGAGGCTTTATAGGGTATGCTTTGTCTATAAGTTAATTGGATTCAAGTATGGGCGACAGCGTCACAGATGAGCCCTCTAGTATGGAAGAAGGTTAAAAGCATCACATCAAGTGATAACACCTTTGTGAAAAAATGAACTAGCATTTAAAAAGAAAGAGGATTCATTTTGATTAAACTTTATTCAAAATGAATCCTCTTCTACGTGTTTTTAAGATACTTTTAATTAATTTTATTTGAAATCGACTGTATATAAAAAGGGTTACGCCTGTAAAAGCGTAACCCTTTTTCATATAGTAAAATAACAACTACTTAGATTATTTTTTGTCAGTATCTTCAGCTTTGTCGTCTTTACTTTCTTTTTCAGCTTTTTCTTGAGCTTTTTTAACAGCTTCTTCTTGAGCTTTAGCTTGCTCCTCACTTGTTGTTGTAAGGGCCTTGATAGCAGGTTCTAATTCTTTATCAGATGTTTTAATATCAGCATCTTTTGCCATTTTTGCAATGATATCTTTAAGAACTTTTTGATCTTCACCTGTTTGCGCTAATTTTTGCAGCATTTGTGAACGGATGTTTGCTTCTTCATCTTTGAATGAGCCAACACCTTTGACATCACGCTTGTCCGTAATTTCAATAACGTGGTAACCAAAGCTTGTTTTAACTGGTTCACTTAATGTATTTTTAGGAAGGGCATAAGCAGCATCATTAAATTCATCTACCATTGCACCAACAGAGAACCAACCAAGCTCTCCACCTTTTTGAGCAGAGCCAGTATCAGTTGAGTATTCTTTTGCTACATCAGCAAATTTAGCGCCGCCTTTAATTTTGGCGATAACTTCTTTAGCTGTTTTCTCATCAGCTACTAAAATATGACGACCATTTAACTCAGTTTTCATTTGCTCATAGTGTTTTTTTACATCTTTTTCTGTAAAAGCTTTATCTTTTAAAGCCTTTTCAGAAAGAAGCTGAACACGTAAAGCATCTTTGTAGCCTTCCTCAGTTAAGCCACTCTCAGCAAGTGCTTGGGCAAAGTCATTACCGAATTGTGAAGCAGTTGCGTCATATGCCTCTTTGATTTCTTTATCTGATACTTTGTATTTGTCAGCTAATACTTTTTCAGTCAACATTTGTGAAAGTATATGAGAACCGGCTAAATTTTTTGACGTTTTGTTAAAGTCGGCAACTGTAATGTCGCCTACTTTTGAAGTTGCAACCGTTTTGTTGTCTCCACCGCTACAAGCACCAAGCGCTAATACCGAAGCAGCTAATGTTAAAGATAATACTGTCTTTTTCATAGTAGATATTCTCTCCTTACAATGGTTTCGTCCATTTTTTACTATAACATAAACGTTTTAAAAACAAAATGGTTCCCCCTTGAGTATAGCCTATATTTCAAATTTTCAAGCGCATAGGATATAGAAAAGAAAGGGGGTGAAGTTATGAGCAGCGGAGGATACGGTGGCGGCGGTGGCTACGGCTCAGGCTTTGCTTTATTAGTTGTGCTATTTATTTTATTAATTATTGTTGGTGCAGCGTTCCTATACTAATTAATAAAAAAAACGAAAAGCTAAGGATTTAACGTCCTTAGCTTTTTTTACAACGTATGGCATTCGCGTCGAAGGGCGCGAATGCACTTTTCTTTTTAACTTCTTCCACCTCTAGTGTGAGATGAATGTAGATTTAAGTTGCTTTTCAGCGTCTTCCAAACATCCGCTGAAATAGAGGAATCTGGGCTAAGAACTTCACATCCTGTGAAAACGCCTGAGTGACCAACTTCGTATTGGTCTAAAGCCTCCGGCAGATGTCACAGAATCGCAAAGGAGTGCTTAAAGGATGTTAGCCTAAAATCATAATATCCATGCGATAACTGCTAACTGACCTGCATCGGTAAAAAACGCCACGTCCTGTGGCATTACCGAAATGACCGACAGCGTGTCGGCCCTTGTACAGGCTTAAGCACAAAGCCGATTCCGGACGCAATTATGCTGAGGCATAATTGCTCTACTATACTGCATATAAAACTTCAATATAAAATGAGACAAGTAATATTGTTATAAGTATATTTATAGTTCGAAATACTTTTGGTTGTTTTTCTTCGGGAATTTCACGTCGCATGCACAGCGCATAAGTCATGCGGTTTATTTGAAATAAATAGAATACCGAGAATAGAACTACAATCATTAACAGCAAGTCTATTCCTCCCCTCTTTCAGTATTAATAGCATAACAAAAAACGTTTATAAAACACAAGTACAAGCAATTTAGTGAACAGTAGGTGGCACTAATATTTCATAACCCTTAGGAGTCTCCTCAATCTGGGAGTCTTTCGGTGAGTTCAATAAATATTTCACATATAGAATATCAATTACACATAAACTACAATGGTAAGCTAAAAGTAATGAGCCGTAATGGGTATAGGCAGGGAAAAGCAGTGTACCTAATATAATGGCTGTATTTAGAGCAATAAACGGTGTAAGTAAAGCTAAAATATAACGATTTTTCGATAAAGGTTCACGGATACGCATGTGTAGTACAGGAATTACGTAAAATTGGGTACGCACACGCAATTTTAAATGTTGTCGTAAATCATACAATGCTAGAAAGTGTAAGCATTTGTGGATTGGATAGATTGCAAATACAGTAATAACAAATAGCCAAAACAATTGATCTGTATAGTGCTCATCATTAAACAAATTAAATGTCACATAGGAAAGAGAAAAGACAGTTAAGAAAGCAATTACAGACATGATCATAATACGCGTTGTTCCGTAATGATGTTCAAGATTTAAAATTTTCCAACAGTGCATGATTATCAACTCCGTATAAATGGTCCTATCTAATGTAAATTGATTTATGCTAGAATGCAAGAAAAAGGAGGTATCTCAGAAAAAAATCTGAAGTACCTCTTTTAGCATGATTTTATAATCTTTCACGACCAATAAGTTATGGATTACGAAAAACCGACTCTAAAAGCTTGAAAGTCACTTTCATCCTTTTACAGTTGAACGTTCTTCTATCGTGTCAAAGGAATCACGGAAGTGCTGGAAAGAGCGCTCAAAAATGTCGATGAAGTCCTCACCATATATATTGCGAATAACAGCCATAACATCTAAAAATTCTGGGAAGCGACCGTATAGGTCTTTTAATGCTAATGAGCCTTCTAGTACAGAATGATACGTATTATGATAATTACTATTCATTTCAACAATAAGCTCTGTACCTGCTTCTGTTAACTCAACGTACGTATTACGTTTGTCGTCATCCCGTTTTGAAAACTTAAGGAATCCACGTTCTTCTAATTTTTTTGAAAAATTAAATGCTGTGGAGACGTGCATAACCCCGAATTTTGCCACATCAGAAATTGATGCCCCTTTTAAATGATACGAAATCCATAAAATATGATGTTCGTTAATATTTAAATCGTAGGGTTTAATCCATTGCTGCCAATCTTTTTCCACTGCTTTCCATAAAGCTTTTGATAATTGCGCAATTCTTTGACTATAAAGCATCGCTTCTTTTTGAGTGTATAATTCCTCTGACAAAGCCATCACCTACTGCTTTCTTTAACATTTTAAAAATATTATAGCAATAAAGGAAAAAAGTTTAAAGTTAGAAAAATTAAAAAATTGAAAAGCGGTTAAAAAATAACATTATAGAGAATGAATTTGATAAAAATGTTGTTTTTTTATCAGTGTGCAAGGACTTTAGTCGTTAACTTTTTCTTGTGGTTTTTTCTTTTTTTCTGTAAATTGTGCAACGTTTTTCTCGATTTCGTTCAACGAATTCTGTAATGCTTCTATTTCTTGTTGCAAGTTATTTTTTGACGGTTCGATTTCTTCACTAAATGTAGTAATAGTTTGTTTTAAATCATTTATTATTAGTGGTATATTATTTTTTATTTCATTTGAGAGTGAGTTAACGGATTGTTTAACTGTGCCTGCTTGTAGTTTTACATCTAAAAGTTTGTCCTTTGTGCTTGCAGCATTTGCTCGCAAATTAGCACGTAATTGTTGTCCTGATTGAGGAGTCGAAAAAAGTACAGCGATTGTACCACCGACAATCCCAGCTGACAATCCAAATAAAAATGGTTTTGCTTTCATATTGAATACCTCATTTCTGTAATGATCATTTGTTATCTACTATTAAACCATGAAATGCACATTTACAAAAAGAAAAAAGAAACTAAACGAGTGATTTTGTATCACAGTTTAGTTTCCTTTGAGATTGAACGTGCATTTTCTAAACAAATGCACCTTAAATTGAAATAGCTGTTTGGAATTTAGAACGCTTCACTAATTTTGCAACTATAGGATAAATAATTGCAAAAGCAATAACATTAAATACTACTGCAGGTAATACAACGCCTACAAACAGTACGGCGAATGTTGCACCAACATTTGCATTGAATACAAAAAGTGCTACTGCTAAAAAGACAATTCCAGATAAAACTGTTCCTAAACCAACTAAGACAGCTGATACAGCGAAGTTGCTTGCCAATTTTTTTAACACCATTAAGGCAGCTAAAAAGACAAAGCCTGTTACTGCTTTATCGATAATATTTGGAACAAGACCAGCTGGGAACGTTGTAAATAATCCTGAAAGTACACCTGTTGCTAAAGAAAGTAAGAACGTTTCTTTAATAGTGGGGAACAATAAAATGCCAATAAACATCATTGTTAGCATGAAATCAGGCTTCATGCCGTTTACCATACCTGGTGTGACCACATAAAGGGTAGCACCAACACCAACTAAAAGTGCCATTAATACTAAATTTTTCGTATTCATTTCTAATCTCTCCTCGACTATGCTAATCTTTTTTGTCTCCTAACGTGTCCTCATGACCGTTAGCGAAACTTATTTGTGATTGTACGCTATAAATTGAAAAATTGCAATATACAATTCTGACAATTAGAGTGTGTCAGAATTTCAATTAATTAAGGTTAGCTTTAATGTTTTCAGCAACTTCAGTTAATTGCTCTGGTGTATATTTTTGTGTTTGCCAAATTAAGCCCAAGCCTTCTTTTTCATCGTAACGCGGAATAAAATGTAAGTGATAGTGGAAAACAGTTTGTCCAGCTGCAGCACCATTATTATTAATGGTATTAAGTCCAATTGGATTAAAAGCAGCCTTAATAGCGTTTGCAATTTTCGGTGCTACTGCATATAAATTACGAGCCACATCCTCAGGCATTTCGAAAATGTCTTTACAGTGATGTTTGGGAATTAATAGTGTATGACCTTTTGCTACGGGAGAAATGTCAGTAAATGCATAGACATGCTCGTCTTCATATATTTTTGTACTTGGAATCGATCCATCAATGATTTTGCAAAATAGGCAATCGCTCATTTGAAAATTCCTCCTTATTTTATATGTAAGTACATTCTATCATACTCATAACTGTATCATTTGCTAATTTTTGATAAAATATAAACTAGAAGAGGAGTGAGGGCATGACGGTATTAGAGGTACAACATGTGACAGGTGGATATACAAGAAAGCCTGTTATTAAAGATTTATCATTTACAATTGAAAAAGGAGAGCTTGTTGGCTTAATAGGCTTGAACGGCGCTGGTAAAAGTACGACGATTAAGCATATCATCGGAACAATGCTGCCAAAAGAAGGAGACATTCGTTTAAATGGTGTGACGTTAAAGGAAAATACGGACAAGTATCGTACAGCATTTTCCTATATTCCTGAAACACCTGTATTATACGATGAGCTAACATTACGTGAACATTTAGAATTAACCGCAATGGCTTACGGTCTAGATGAAGCAACACTTGCGGCTCGTTCACAAATATTATTAAAAGAATTTAGAATGGAAAAGCGACTTAATTGGTTCCCTTCGCATTTCTCAAAAGGGATGCGTCAAAAGGTTATGATAATGTGTGCCTTTTTAGTCAATCCAAGTCTTTACATTATTGATGAGCCTTTTGTGGGGCTCGATCCACTTGGGATTCAATCTTTGCTTGATCAGATGGATGAAAAGAAAAAAGAGGGCGCCTCTATATTAATGTCCACGCACATTTTATCGACCGCTGAAAAGCATTGTGACCGCATAATTTTATTGCATGAAGGACGTGTGCGTGCACAAGGAACAATGGAGGATTTACGCAAGGCATTTGCGATGCCACATGCGACATTGGATGATTTATATATTGCAATGACAAAGGAGCGCGACCATGAAGAACTTGCGTGATGTATGGTCCTCTCGCTTCATGCACTATATAGGTGAAGTACAAAAATATATGCGATTTATTTTTACAGGGCATTTAGCGATTGTACTAGTATTTCTTATCGGAGCAGGGGGCTATCAATATAGTGAATGGCTGAAAATTGTGCAATCTGATTTTCCAGCAGAGGTATTAATCGCATTATTTGTAGGGGTTTTACTTGCGTTTAGTCGTCCAACTTCACTTTTGAGAGAGCCAGACCAAGTGTATTTATTACCTTTAGAATCAAAAATGTCACAGTATTTCAAAAAGGCGAAAGCGTGGACGTTTTGGTCACAGGTGTGGATTGTGGCAATTGTTTATATCGTTAGTATCCCTTTATTAAAGGCTGTTACTGAATTAACTACATTTGAAATTTGGTCAGTGTTTCTACTTATTATTATATTGAAGTATTTGAGCGTTCAGGGTGAATTTAGCTATCGTTATAGTGAACGCGGTCAAATGATTTGGGTGGACAGGCTAATTCGAGCTGTTATCTTTAGTATTGCTGTTTACATGGGGCTTCATATGCAGCTTATTTTAGCGATCGTTGCTGCTGTAATTGGGTGTGTATATATTGTAATATTTAGGAAAAAATGTGCGGGCGAGCCTGTCCCATACGAGCATTTTGTGAAGCTAGAACAAAATCGTATGATGAGCTTCTATCGTTTTGCTAATTACTTCACAGACGTGCCACATTTACGTGGTAGCATTCGTCGTCGAGGTTGGCTTGACTGGATTTACAAATTTGTGTCATACAACAAGGACAATACTCAAAAGTACTTGGTGTTCCGTACATTCATCCGAACAGATGATCATTTTTATTTATGGCTCCGTTTAACAGCGATTTCAGCTGTTATTGCGGCCTTTGTAGATATCCCAGTCGTTTCATGGATTGTTGCAGGTGCATTGAGCTTTGCTACAACTATTCAATTAAAATCAGCTTTATTATCAAGTGGTGAATTCCGTATGGACATGCTTTATCCTTTACCTGATGAAGCACGCAAAGTAGCAGTCAATCAAATTGTGCGTCTTGCGATGTTAACTCAAGCTATAATTGTTGGTCTATGTAGTATCACACAGCCAATGTTCTATTTAACCTTTATTATCATTTTGGTTATTAGTGAATTGACGGCTAAGGTCTCAAAACCTTGAAAAATGATTAATTTTGGATAATCACCAAGAGTGGAAAAATGTTTTGATTGCGACTTCTTGGGGATCATATCGGAATTCCCGCAGTTGAAACGGAAATCATGGCATTGCTGAGATTAACTTCTTTCAGCGGAAGACTCCCACCTCTATAGGTGGTGAGATGAATGCGGGTTTAAGTCGCTCTTCAGGGTATACAAACATCAGCTGAAATAGAGGAACTCAGTCTAAGAACGCCACGTCCTGTGGCAACGACTGAGTGACCAACTTCGTGCTGTTGCTGTCGCTTCGCTTTCGCACAGACAAAAACACTTTGCTGACGCTACGTTAGCACTACGCTTTCGCGCAAAAAACATCTGCTGGCCTAAGTACAAAGCCGATTCCGGACGCAATTATACCGAGGCGTAATTGATATTAATAAAGCTCATTTCTCCAATAAAAGACTTGGAGAAATGAGCTTATTTTTTATTCTATTGATTGATAGTCTAGTGCTGCTGTTATTAACACCTTTGCAGCAATGAGCATGCCTTTTTCATCTATATCGAATTTTGGATGATGATGTGGTGCATATTCAGTTGGCTTGGCTCCAGTAAAGAAGAATGTACCTGGCTTTTCCTCTAAATAGTAAGAAAAATCTTCAGCCCCCATACTTGCTTCAATTTCAGCAACATCGCAAATATCCTGTGCAATATTACGCACAAATAGAGTTTCCTTCTCATGATTTACAACTGCAGGGTAGCCTCGGCGATAATCCAGTTCAATTGTACAATCATGCGCAATTTCTGTACCTTGGATAACCCGTTTAAATTCACGTTCCATCGTTTCACGAACATCCTTATTAAAAGTTCGGATTGTGCCATTTAAATAGGCTGTATCGGCAATAATATTGTCAGCATTAGATGCTACGAATGAACCAACTGATAAAACAGCCGATTCGATTGGGTCAACACGACGTGCAACCAGCTGTTGTAAATTCATAACAAGCTGAGAGCCAATAATGATCGCATCCTTTGTTTGATGCGGATGAGCACCGTGACCGCCCTGACCTTGAATTTTCATTTCAAAACTATCAACAGCAGCCATCGTTGGACCGACGCGGTAGCCAATCATACCTGTTGGATGGTTAGATGATAGATGTGTACCAAAAATAGCATCAACGCCATTCAAAGCTCCAGCCTGTACCATCCCAATTGCTCCACCTGGATCAGTCTCTTCAGCATGCTGATGAATTAGTACATATTCTCCTGCTAATTCATCGCGCATTTCCCACAATAGCTTACCGATAATTAACAAAGTAGCTGTATGACCATCATGCCCACAAGCATGCATAACGCCAGCCACCGTTGATTTGTATGGTACATCTTTTTCATCTTGTATAGGCAGCGCATCAAAGTCTGCACGTAAGGCAATCGTTTTGCCAGGCATGCTTCCTTTAATCCGTGCAATTAAACCGTAGCCACTGACATTAGCTTCAACAGGTACACCTAGATTTTCGTAAAATTGAATAATATAGTTAGCAGTTTCTTGCTCCTGGAAGCTTAGCTCCGGATGCATATGTAGATGACGACGAATCGCCACCATTTCATCAAAATGGGCATCAATCTTTTCAAGTAGACGTTGGTTCACAATAAAACCTCCTTAAACAGATTATCCTAGATTTTTATTAATAACATAATAGTTTCGCTAACTGGATAAACCGCGGGTCAGCTTTAATACCCACGGAAGGGAAGTAAACACCCGCGAACCCGGGGAGTACTCGCGGAAGGGTATCAAGTACTCGCGAATCCGAGTGGAATACTCGCGGAAGAGCGGCGAATATCTGCGGAAAGAAGCAGCGAATCCCTGCCTGCTCTAACTAATCTTCGTTTTCTTCTTTTGGAGCAGCACTATAGGTTGTGACATATGAAGCTGCAGAGAAAATATTCTGCTGATTCACACCTGTTGGTTCTTTACGTTCAGCGTGTGCTGATGCAAAGGCCTTTGAACTTTTCCATGCTTCAAACGAATGAGGGCCGTTCCATTGTGTCATGACAATGTATGTTTCACTATTTAATGGACGAAGAAGTCGGAATGCTACAAAGCCTGGCTCATCTTCTATAGCGCCTGCTCGATTTAAAAAGCGATGTTCAAAAACTGGTCGACCTTCATCTGTAACGGGGATATTGTTGAATACAAAGAAGCCACGTTCTTCTAAATCATTTACTGAATCTAGCACTTCAAACTTTCGAGGTGTGGCAAAAACAGATTTTCCTTCGGTTTCATGGATAAGCACAGAGTTACCTTCTCCGTGTATTAAAATCATCCCCTCGTTTGGGTATTTTTTCTTTAACTGTTCTAAAAAATCACCTGTACCAGAAGTTAAATAAATATGCATAAAAATGCCCTCCTTATGAATGTTCAAAATATAGCGTGATTATTCCCATTTAAGTGTAAGTCCATAGCTTTGTCAAAAAAGAAATCCCATAGAAAGAACAATTTTATGACATTTCCCTATGAAAACTATACAATAACAGAGGAAGCGTTTACTATTGAAAACGGATATCAATAATAACAGAAAATAAACAAGAGAATTTTACGATATGAATTTTATTGAGGGGAAGGAACAATTCATGACAACTTTTAATGATACTCTTCTACGTGCTGCACGAGGAGAAAGAACTGAACATACACCAGTATGGTATATGCGACAAGCAGGACGCTCTCAACCAGAATATCGTGCGATTAAAGAAAAGTATTCTTTAGAGGAAATTACACTTCAACCTGAGCTTTGTGCATATGTAACGCGATTACCAGTAGAAAATTACAATGTTGATGCAGCGATTTTATACAAAGATATAGTAACACCACTCCCTGGTATTGGAGTAGATGTAAAAATAAAAGCAGGCGTAGGTC
>Ga0102589_1002618_pt1 | contig 20229 bp, 33 predicted proteins | sample AraplaMF_Col_mLB_FD_76858 | JGI IMG/M metagenome (GOLD analysis project Ga0102589, IMG submission 76858) | Arabidopsis root microbial communities from the University of North Carolina, USA - plate scrape MF_Col_mLB | ecosystem: Host-associated > Plants > Roots > Endosphere | place: USA... | reverse complement strand
ATACCAAAGTAATGTTCTTGATTATTAATTTCAATGATACCGTCAGCCCATCCTAAGCCAGTAAGTTCATATTCAAACTTCATCTCTTCACCTCAATTCGTATTGTTAAACTAAAGCGCCAGTTAGTTCAATTTGTATTTTATTTAAATACGTCTTACTAAGTCTGGATCTAGTGCTACAAAATGTGGCCCAGCACAGTCTTCTTCTTTAATTCCTATTTCATGATTATTTTTGCAAACAATATTATGTCCGTTATCTCCACTTAATCCACAACAACCACTCAATCTATCTGGATTCGAGTGAGGTCTTGAATTAATTAAATCTTTAATATTAATTATAAAGAAATCTTTTATATTCAATACAGAAGGATTTCCATGGTAGTACCTACTAATCGGAGAGAAATCAAGGATATAAAAACCTTTGCGAATATATTCTTGGTCCCCGTTACTATACAATAATTTGATATTTTTCAATTCCTCTAATTCATTAGAAACATTTATTCCACAGGTTTTACATATCAGCTTCATCTGGTTGTACACTCCAATTCTTCTTTACAATCATTATGAAAATAATTGTAACATTTCCTTTATGATTTAAGTTAAATAATAACATTCTCTTTCAACTAATCCCCTGTTAGTGAAACAAAAAAGAGCCACTTTTGTGACTCATAACTTTAACTAAAGCGCCAGTTAGTTGAATAAGGAAGTATATAAATCTTTAATTTTTTTTATCGTTCTATATATAATTCTTTAAAGTATAAATCTTAATACTCCATACACACCTATTCAGCAACTTTATTTTCAAGAGTGTTGTTAAAAACCTCTATAAATATTAAATATTTGTAAAATTCGGCATGTTATAATTATTTTAAAAACAACAATTGTTTACTGTAGTTACGTTTTCAAAAGATTAGTCTTTTAAAATCTAACAAAGCTATTGGATTACCGATTTTCCCATGCAATTTGAAGTTAATCAAAATTAAAAGATTTCAAAATCAGAAATAAAAATATATATTTTCCAAAGGAGTATCTTAAGCCATGAAATTGATTCAACACATTAACTATTCTCTGAATAAGAATGACAAAATAGATATGATATTAGACAAAATAGAAGATGCATTAAATAGACATAGAAAAGAAGATACAAAGAACTACTTCTTTATCTCGGATTCTTCATCCACATACGAGGGCAGTGTATCTTCGGTAAGTCGGATACTTAAAAAGTTTCCAGAATTAATGAAATTTGAAATTGTTTTAGAAGAAAATAACCCAGGTATAATCAGTAGATACAAAGCGCTAACAAATTTACCTTCTCACAATAAATTCTCTTTATATCCAGAATTTAATGGAAAGTGTTTTGAGGATGTTGGTTTTGAGGTGTTAAAGAAAATTGCACTTTTACCCTTGCCATAAATCATTATTTGCTTTTTGCGGATTAGATTGGTCTGATGAAGAGAATAACGATTCTGCTTCAGACGATAATTCAATTATTTTGGTTAATAACTGGTGGACCCCAAAAAGAGACATTCTTTTGAATGCCAAAATCGCAAGGGGATTACCAAGTGTTGATTGTACTACTTTACCATCATTGTCTAAAGACACCAAAGAAACTCTTACCAATCTTGGGCGAATTAAAAGAGATACGATTGAATGTGTATTTAACGAAGACGAAAAGAATAAAATTGCTGAGGTAACTGCTGCAGGAAATCAACTGTTAGAAACAACATACAGTCGAAACAACATAATGGAATTAATGTCATACCCTTTTGATTTAAGAGAAAAAAAGTCAAGTTTAGGTGAACATAATATCCCTAGGAAGAAAACAATTTCTAGTGTAATTAAAAAACTCGGATATAAACATCTACCTAAAGAGGGTTTTTCAGGCATGCTTGTTTACGGAAAGACTACCGAAAATAACAACAGAATGGTAATTGAATTCGATTCCGGTAAATGGTTCTATGATTTGAGTTGTAATGTTATTTTAGAAGGTCCTGGTTGGAAATACGATTATTCGCACATACCCTGCGTAGAGAATTCTTTGGGTGATACATTTCCAATATCCGATGTGGAGACAATAGAAAAAGTTGTTACCAACTTTTGTGTGGTGATAGATTACTTAGAAAATAATTGTTTTAAAGAATTGGATGAATTGCATGGTCCTGCACCTAAATGGTACCTTTATTAATTAAAAAACCAAATATTGAAATAGAGGATAGTCGATAAATGATCATCCTCTATTTCTTATTCAACTAAAGCGCCAGTTAGTTCAATAACTAGTTTTTTCAAATCCAACTGAAACCTAGCAAATATCTCCTTCTGCAACCATCAACATTAATAATTCGAGCTTTTCTACAACTTCATCTTTATCTTTCGAATTAAATGATTCTAAAGGTATTCCCCATTCATAATTTTTTATTAGTTCTATTCCAAAATTACCTTTAGGATCACCTTCAGGGTACCAGCCTAAATCAATTAATATATTCCTACGCTTATGAATTGCTTGAAATAAACTTTCTGTAAAATTCATTAACCACTCTTCATCATTATTTATATTTGAAGGGTCTAATTCTAAAAATGTATTATATGTTACTTCCCAACCAGTTGATATTCTTAAAGGTTGAAGTTTTTGTCTATTCTTCAATTTTTTTCTCCTTTTAGGATCATGTTCTTTAACTAACGCGCCAGTTAGTTCAATAAGAACCAATAATGGTTATCTCAAATTTATCACCATCTAGCTCTAATTCTACATGGTTATCCCAGTTTAAAAATTCATCACATGAAATTGATAGTTTATTATTATTCCAACCATTAAACTTAATCCCATCCATTTTAATTGGACTTTCTAATGGTTCCAAATCCTTTAATGTCGATCCTACTTTTTCAATAGTATAATAATCAGCTACAATGAAATCTCCAGCAGGTGTTACAGTTAAGCATCGATATTGAGGTTGGGATTCATATTCGATTAAATCTCCACTTAGAGCATCAATTTGAAATAAATAATCAGAAGTTAGTACTAAAACTTTGTTATACTTCTTGGATAGTGCAACCGATCTTGGAGATCCTCTAAATTCTCCACACCATTCATCAAAATCGTCATTTTCAAATTTTACCCAGGTCCAGTCTTGTGATTTCCAAGGACTTGGTACATCGTAAATTCTTTCCTTGTATTGTCCAGAATATGGCTGATTAATTATTTCTGACTTAGAAATCAATTCATTTGTTCCTCCGTAGATTTTTTGTTTAATTATATTGTAATCTTCTAATTTCTATTTAACTATAAAAAATGAGTTGCAGAAGCAACTCATTTCATGTTTTGAACTAATGCGCCAGTTAGTTGCACAGCTTATGTACTTTTTTAGTCTTCACATTCACTCTCATATGGATTTGCATATAAGTCTATTTCTATTGATGCTCCAATCTTTGAACAGAAATTAATGACTTCTTGATCGTAACCTATTGCTGGACAATAACCATTTTCAATTATTGGAACTTGCATAAGTATAAACTGACAATCATATTTCTTTTTAATCGTTATTAATTCATTGATTTTGTTTAATAAATGCGCAATTATTTCCTTAGCCTGTTTACTAGCATCTAGTGTCACAACATAATCTGTTTTCAATTGCCAACATGTATATGTTCTGAACCGTCTTTTTGTTGAGATTATTTTAGGATTGTTTGTTCTTTTAATCTCTTCACCTTTAATAAAAGAATTAGTTGGATTAATACCTAATATTTCAGTTACATAATCTATGGAAAATTCATCACCTTTTATCTCAAAATATGTCATTACATTTGTTTGATTCATAATTCCCTCCTTAATGAGGTTCAACTAACGCGCCAGTTAGTTGTACAAGATTTTAAATCAATACTCAACCACATTAAGCCATTGACCATCAGGACCAATGGTTATGTGAGGTACTTTATTAGTTTCAAATATTTTATAAATATTAATGTTTTTCTTGTTTATGTTATTTAAATGTTGGGATACATCTATCTCTGAAAAAACTAAAAAATCCATTGTTGAAGAACGTAAATAAAATTCGTATATATATTTTTTCGTACTATCCTTTAAATATCCTAAAAACCCTATGGTTCTTGGGAAAATACGTATTAGAGGAAACTGAATCTTATTGATTAAGATAAAATCATTTGACAGTTTGTTAATAAGCTCATCTTCCCATTCAGGAATACTCGCATAAATATAGCAGTCTTGCTTATAAATGTTATTGATTATCCTAACAAACTCCTGCTCTACAATTTCTTCATCGAGTAATATTTCTCGTACATTCGGAACACATTCCAAATTGAAATCACCCCTTATTTATGATTATATAATTTGCTTGGAGACTTTTCCTCATTCAACTCTACTTCCAAATACATAAATAAAAAAGCAGCCAATGACTGCTTTAGATCTTCAACTAATGCGCCAGTTATCCAAGAAAAAATGACTAATCTTATGTACTAAAAGATTACTGCTTTTGGTTAAACCATTTCACTATTTCTTTATTAAAAATAATAAATAATCCAATTAACAATGTAATTACTGGAATCCAGCTAACTCCTTCTACCTGTATAAAACTAGTATTATCAGTATTTATACAGATAGCACTTGAATGACATATAGTTTTATTTACACTTTCAACTAGTGGAATGAGGAAAAACATAAATAAAGATAATAAAACAAAAACTGCTCCTGTTGATTTTTTCAAAAACTTTTCCTCCTCTTAATTAAATGTTTCCTTTTCTAGTTGTATAATCTATAAAAATATATATCCAGAATGAATCATTTATACCAATGGTTATTTCACTAACGCGCCAGTTAGTTGAATAACTGTCTGGTTTAATTGCACACATCCCAAGCACCACCAGAACCATGATAAGTTTCTACACTTAATTCAAATTTTCTCTGACATGATGTACATTCAAATTGATGGAATAGAACATCATCAGGAAAAGGATTAGATTTTTTTAATTCAAAGATATTGCAATTTTCTTGAACAAGTTCCAAAATACCAAGATTGATGAACTTCTTTATTTGATCAATTAATTGAAAATATTGATGTTGATGACTAATTGTTATTCTCTCAGAGATACCGTCACATAAATTACACATCAGTTAATTCCTTTCAATTTGAATATTAATATCTATCATTTCAACTAACGCGCCAGTTAGTTGAATAATTGATTTAATTTTTACGAAAATCGTAAGTTTGATTTGGAATAATTAATTTATGACCATTTATTATCACAGTCTCATTATTTAGCCATTTTATATTTGCTTTCTCTTCATGATAATTCCAGTAAATGTTTTTAGGTTTAATATCTTTCTTATTAAAAATTAATTCGCCCCTAACGGCAAAATCTGTTGTTGCTCCCCCACTCGAAACATACGCTTTTAAAGTATATTCTTGATTTGGCGACATACTTTGTCCAATTAACTCGCCCTTTGGAAGATAACTTAAAGTAGGTGGTGCAAAGAAGATCATATAAATATGATATGAAATCCAAATCAGAACTGGTAATGAAACAAATATCATACCAATCGTTATGTATCTATATTTCTTAGTCAAAAGTTCTCCCCCAGATGTTTGTTTTCTTTTTAAGTTAACATAAAACCTTTAACTGCTAATACAACTAACGCGTCAGTTAGTTGAATAAAGTAATGAAGAAAAATGACAGGAAGTTAACTGTAATTTTTTATTTTATCGTATTTTCTTTTATATTTAGTATAACAAGGTGATGATTTTCTACACCGATCTCTATAGTATAGAATAACTTAGTAGAAGTTCTCTCATTCTTTTTAGAAACGTCTTGCCCGTAAACATTAACGAATGATTCATAGGTATAAATATTATCCTTTGAACTTATTTTTTCATCGCTAAAATAAAATTTCAAGTTTTTATATCTTGCATTATCAATTTTAATTTCTGCTAAATCTTGACCTCTTGATAGATATTCACTAGAAAAGTAACCGTCAATTTTTTTTACTTTTTCATTGCTTATATTAGCATTATCAAATAATGAGAGTTGTTGTGATATAAAGAATTTAGCTATTTCTTTCTTTTGATTTGAAGAAAGATCACTAGGATCAGTGAGTAACATATCTTCATTAATCTTAAAGTCACTAAGTTCTTTAGAAAATACTACGTTAAGGTTGTCTTTATTAAAAAATACTATTAAAAACATAGCTATGCAGAAAATATAAATTAAATATTTAAACTTCAAAAAAATCACCCGTTCTATATAATTCTTATTCTTAGTTAAGGTATGTTATAAGATAATGCACAGATTAAACAAGCTTACTTTTTGAATGTTAATTTATCGACTTAAGCATATTAACTCCTACAATTCCAAATCCAAGTTTCTCGTATAGTCTACGTGCCCCTGCATTATTTCCAAAAACATGTAGTTTAAGATAATGAACCTCTTTTTTGTTTAACCATTCTTCAATATAATTCATAACTTCAGTTCCGAACCCTTTTGACCTAAATTCCTCAAAAATATAAATTTCATATAGGAATGCACTTTTCTTTTCCTTTTCAACTTTTAACCAGACAAAGCCTTTTACATGCTCATCTTTATAAATATTAAAAAGAAAATGATTTGGCGTTTTGTTCCCTTGAGGAAGTAAATTATTTAACTGTTTAAGTGCCTTAGATGAGGGTTCTTCACCTTCTTCATGTACATTTTGCGATAATACCTCTGTATATCTTTTAATCTTTTTCTCAAAATACAGTCTAAACTCATCATCAGTCATTTTTCTAAGTAAACTATTTTTCATTGCAAATTTTTACCCCTTAATTACGATAGATTGGTTCTCCTCATTTCAAATTATAGTTCATTTTTTATTTCTACTTTCAGAAAATTATCTATCTTTAGCATAAACTAAATTGGAATATTTTGTAATTTATTTTTTCGGTGCACTTTCTTTATTGAACAAATCTGCCAAATAAATAATAAAAACATACTAAGATTAGTAGTGCGGACCAAGGCATTGGTTAGCACTACTATTTTTTATATAGTAGAAGTGAAGAATAGGTCGGGCAGCTTTTGGGATCTTAGAATCCGTAATAAAAACTGACCTTCTTCATTTACCTTATTTGAATCAGCTTTAAGTATGTTGGATCCTTAGAGATCGTGTATAAGAAATGGGAATCGATAGGTGTAATAGAAGAACTTCAGAAATTTGTGCTAGGAGAGATATTATGAGCCATGTTATTGCCTTTGATGTAAGTATGGGGAAAAGTTTTATGGTAATTTATAACCCTTTAAAACAGTGTGTATTTGAAGGAGAAATCAATCATTCAAGGTTAGATTTAGATAACGTAAAAGTACAAATTGATCAACTCATTGAAGGATATGGAGTTCCTCCGGAAATTGTATTTGAAGCTACTGGTGTTTACTCAAAGCCTTTAGAACGTTTTATGAACGAGAATGATTTTGCATATTGTCTCTTAAATCCTTTGGAAGCAAAAATTCAGTGTGATTCACTAAGAATACATAAAACTGATCGGAGCGATGCACATCAATTAGCTTTAACTCACTTTAATTCATCTAGGAGAGCGCAAGCTCCTTCAAATTCTATTTTCAATCAACTTAAATCCCTTTCGCGATTTTATAGCGAACTAGATGATGAATTAAGTGTAATTCGAAATCGACTACATAAAGTTTTACAAGAGACTTTCCCTGAACTTGAAACTCTTTTTACTAGTAAGTCTGATTTATTTTTGAATATTGCACAACTATTTCCACATCCTGATTATGTAGTTTGCCTTTCTAAAACCGTTATCAAAAATAGAATCATCAATAACACTAATAAAAGAATTTCATTAGTAAATGCTGAAAAGAAAGCAATTAAATTATTAGAAGCAGCAAATCACTCGTATCCGTCTGTTTCATCAAGTGATGTACTTTGTGATCAAGTAAAGGTTTACGCAAGTAGATATCAGGAATTATTAAATCAAAAGGATCATTGTATTATGAAAATGGTTCAGTTGGCAAAAAAGAGAAAAGAATATTCAATTCTTACTAGTATTCCAGGTATTGGTCCTAATTCAGCCGTAAGGCTAATGGCAGAAATAGGAGACATTCTTCGCTTTTCGAATAATAAACAACTAAACGCCTATGCAGGGATTGATATTCGCCGTTTCCAATCCGGCAAAACATTCTACAAAGACAAAAGCAATAAACGTGGTAATAAGCACTTGAGAAAATTACTGTTTATTATCATTCAAAACATGATTAAGATGCGTCGCTTCGGTCAAAATCATTTTGTAGATTACTATGACAAATTAAAAACGCAACCCTATAACAAACGTCATAAAGTTGCGTCCATCGCATGTGTGAATAAGCTACTAAAGAATATTTTCTTTCTAGTTACCCACGAAATGAACTATGATTACAGGCTCGCAACCAAATCATAGTCACCCTTATATTTTATCATATACCTAGACCTATTCAAAAAAACTATATTGGATTAGGTCTATTTGTCATGTCTTCTTTTAGTTATATCCACTGGATAGTAAAATCATAGGATTAGTCTTAGTTAAATTCGGAAAAAACATATTGACTAATCGTAAGAAAAAGCAGCCATTGGCTGCTTTTGATCTTCAACTAACGCGCCAGTTAGTTGCATAAGGAATATTAATCTTGCTATTTTGAGTCACATAATTCTTCTGCGATTTGTTTAATTCGCTCTTTTGAAATACCTTCTCTTTGCTCTTTTGCTAATGGATGTTTAGTTGGTTCTAACTCTATAAATGGACGTAATCCAACTTTCCGAGTGTGTACTATTGTTTTTAAATTTATAGTTTCGGGATAGCAAGGAATATCGGTCGATAGCCATCCAAACATTGAATTCAATTTCTTTTCTCTATCATGCTCCTCCCAAAAATCAGTTGTTTTATAAAAATTCTTTTCACTTAATGATACCCAAACATCCCAAACAAATATCTGATCTTCACCAATTACAGGAATTTCAATATTTCCACGAATAAAAAAATATTTATCATCAATGATACATAAATCATCGTTCATCTCAATACGATTTTCTTGCTCATCTACTGGAATATCCAAAACATAGTCAGGTACTGTACTTCCATAACTCATTGGTAACTCTTCATGATAATTTCCACAACACTTGCAATCAAAACCTTTATTCATGTATTGCCTCCAAAACATTTTTAATAATTTCATATTAAACTAACTCTCATTTTTGATAAAGTAATGAATCACTTATTGAACTTACAATAAAAAAGCTGCGTGATTGCAGCTTTTTTTCTTCAACTAACGCTTGCATTAATTCAATTAGAATTCAATGGTATTCCGTGGGTTTTTGATTGAATAAAATATGTTTCTTCGTATTCTGATTTATAAAAACCTACATTGTATTTATCTTGATCGATTAGTTCTCTAAAAGAGGTAGGTAATTCACAACTCCAATTCAAGCCCGGGGGTAAGTGCGGAAAATAATCAAAATTTGGATTTGGTGTATGTATGTAGACTGCATCAGATCCAGTATCTTCTTCATGGATACAAATCCATGATTGATATGGAAGTTGAATAGATTCTAGTTCTTTCAACAATTTATCATAGAGCATTACTTGTGCTTTAATATGTTCTTTTCTTACTTTCAGACTTTGATTTCCCACCCCATAAAAATCTAAGTGTATATGCCAAAAGTCAAACCAAGTCTTATCATCAATCTCTAAATTAAACAAATCTACTTTTCTCCATAATTTACGAAAATAACGCTTCTTTCCTCGAAATTTTTTCAAATTAACCTCCCTCAATTATACGTTAGGTTTCTCACCATAATTTATTCAAGTTTGATACAAAAAATCCTATTTGTACAATTAACTCCGCAATAGTGATTCGTGATCAAGTATAACTAACGCGCCAGTTAGTTCTATAAGAAAGTACTCTTTAGTTAGATTTAAAATAAATTAATCTATGAACTCATCAAGTGTAAACATATAATTAATGTCGTGAAGTTCCTTATTTAACTCTTTTAAAAACTCTTTTACTGCCTTAACCAATGACTTTGTATCAACGTATTCATCCGATTCAAAGTTTTGCCAAATTGAATAAATAAACCAGTACTCATCAGCTGTATAATTAAAATTAATTATGATCTCATCATGATCAATAGTTTCGAAGTCCATATTTTCTCTATTTCCACTTTGTATCTTTAGTAGCCATTTTCCCAATTGGATTCCAAACTCTGCAAGATTGATGTATGGTTCATCAAAAAAAATACTTCCATTTAGACAGATAGTTAATTGACCTTCTATGTATCCTTCTTCATATGCAGTATATGCTGGTCCACTGGGTATCTCGGTATCCAATACAAACGAAAACTTTACATCCATAAAGTACACCTCACACTTTCGTAATAACCAATTGATAATAAACTATCGCGCCAGTTAGTTCAATAAGTTTATAGTCCAGTTCCGTGATATTTAGATTGTATATAATAAACCTCATTAAGCTCCGATTTCCAATAACCTACGTTGTATTTATTATTTTCAATAAGGTATTTAAATGAACGAGGAATAATACAATTCCAATCAATATCATCAACAAAATGTGGAAAATAATCATCATTGGGATTTGGAGTATGAATATATACAGCATCAGAACCGGTATCTTCTTGATGTATACATATCCATGACTGATAAGGTTTTTGATAAGATTCCAGTTCCTTCAACAATTTATCATATAATAACAAGTGGGCTTTTATATGTTCTCTCCTAACTTTCAAACTTTTATTTCCTACTCCATAAAAGTCTAAGTGTATATGCCAAAAATCAAACCAAGACTCCTCATTTAATTCTAAATTTAAGGTATATACTTTCCTCCATAAATTACGAAAATAACGCTTCTTTCCTCGGAACTTTTTCACTAGACACCTCCTACCCATAATATTAGGTTGTTAGTAAATTATTCAAGATACTAGTAACAAAGTCCTTTTACTTACTCAACTATCCTGCTAAATCCTTTTCCTTGAGCAGTTATACTGCCAAATACTTAAATTAAAAAAGCAGCCATCGGCTGCTTTCGTATGCAACTAACGCGCCAGTTAGTTAAATAAGTTTATGATTTTCCAATCTAACTTGTTTCCATGAATATAGGATTACTAGCTCTTTTTTATTTATTTTTTAATTTGTCTCCAGTAATAATTTCAAATAAAGTTATTGAATCTTCTCTTGATAATTGAGCATATCCGCCACTTTTTGTAACTTCCATCTTGTCATTGCTAGAATTAACCCATACTCTGTATAGTATTTGTTTTACTTGAATATCAGGGTTTTTAAACTGAAAAACCAATTCATATTCAGGTGGACGGGGCATATTAGCGTCCATGTCTTTCCAATCAGCATTTCTAAATATTTCTTGTGCTTTTAAAACTTCTTTGTCTTTTGTAACCTCTCTATAGTTCTCGTATACATGATTAATGTGTTTTTGAACCACAATCTTTTGTTTTTCAGTTTCTTTTTCTTTCGAGCATCCTGGTGCTATGATTAAAAAAATGAAATTAGACAAAAGAATATCCTATTCAACTTCAAAATTATCACCTCCTACCTACATTGTACATTTTTCAGAGGTAAATATTGGTAAAAAATAAAAGTTTTTAATTAAGTGCAAAAAAAACTGCCGAAGCAGTCTATCGTTGAACAACTAACGCGACAGTTAGTTGATTAAGAATTAATAATTGGATTTAGTTTATAGATTTGCACTATCTTGTTTTTTTAACTTCTTATCCATATACCTATCACCTAGATAATAAACTATAATTGCAACAAAATACCCAATCCAATATTCAAAATTAAAATGCTGGCAAATTTTTAAAGAAAGCCACAGCATTGGTATAAAAATAAATAAACGGACGACCAATCCTATTATAAAGCTGATCCACCTCATATGATTCCCCTTAAATCGTAATTTTAACGCGCCAGTTAGTTAAACAATAGTGTTCCATAAGTGAATTTTGAAGTTAGCGTTAGTGATTTTTAATTTCATAAGAGCTTTCCGTTAGATACTCACCGTTAGTATCAATTGATTTTAGTATTACTTCCGCTTTTCCATCATAGCCACCCTTATATTTACCAATTACATGCAGCACATGTTTTTTTCCTTTGGAGTCCTTGTATTCTAATAATATATAATCAGAATCTTCGTCGATTGGAATTTCTTTACGTTTATACACTTCTCCAATCGAAATTGGATGTATGTTTATAACAATATTTTTTGTTTTTAATACAAAAGAATGTGTTTTATTATCAGTTTGGTTTTTGATTACAAGATTAACTCCTTTATGTGAGTGGAAATTTAAATATATAAAAAAACCACATATAATTAGACAAACTAGTGCAATCATTCTTTTTTTCTTCATTACTTTTAACAATTCCTCTCTTTTCATAAAACCACGTATTGTTTACAAATTCCTTTGTAAACCCAGACATTTATTAATCCTAACAAGATGTGCAGGATAAGATAAGTAAATTATATCATCTCTTTTAATACTAGACTGCTAATTCACTCAACAAAAAAAAGACTGCTAAAGCAGCCTTTATGATCTTCAACTATAGCGCCAGTTAGTTCAACAACGTAACAAATAACTTTGATAACTTTTTTCTTGTAACTTATTATTTATACATAATCGAATTCAATTAATAATCCAATAACCCCTAATGTTAACAGCAATATAGTAAATAATGCATAAACAATTTTTGTAACCCACCAAGGTAGTTTAGGAAGGAATGTTCTTAGAAACTCATCTATATATGTACCGTTATTTAAACTTGATGTCCATTTCGGAATATTACTTTTATGTTTTTCTTCATTATAAAAGAAGGTATTTATACCACCTATAACTCCACCACTTAGAAAAATAATAATTACAACCCATTCCCAGTTCATTCATCACTACTTCCATTCCTGTTTGATTACAATCATAAAAGTATTATATCAAAACAAGCTTGAATATTTATTTGAATTTTATGGAAATACATTATCCCTTATTGAACTATAAAAAAACGAGTTACTATAAGTAACTCGAAATCTTCAACTAACGCGCCAGTTAGTTCAATAAAATTAACTTTATAATATTCAAAGTGCTACAGTTAACGAAATAATTATAAAATATAAATTAAGTCAGATTCTTCCTTATCGAATCCAACTATTTTTTGTTTATTATACTTTTTTAACACTAGTTATTGTTGTCTATACAGACCTTCTCGAACTTCAAATTAACTCAAAATTTAAGAAAACTTTTTAAGGCACCTGTAAAGGCTGGTAGATTTGCATCATGCACAAAATGTCCTGCATCCTCTATCGTCACAAATTCGCAGTTAGGAATAATCTCTGAAACTTCCTGCAATTTGGTTTGTGGAATGTGACTAGACCCACCACCACCTATGATAAGAGTTGGCACACTAATGTCTCCCAGACGTGTCCACCATTCGGGATTTGGCTCATTAAGTTGCTCTAAAATTGAAGGAACAACCGGCCAATCAAACGGCAGAGGCTCTGATGGCTTTGAAGGTATATTTATAGGTTTATCATGGAAAGGCGGAGGCGTATCTTCAACTATCAAACGATCTATTCTTGATGAAAATGATTCTGCGAAAAGATAGGAAACTGTCCCTCCCATGGAATGTCCAATTAGTGTAAACCTTTCCAAATTCATAGCATTCACAAAATGAAGCAAATCATCACACATCAATTCAAAAGAGTATTCACTAGTTCTTGGACTGCCACCATGTCCACGTTGATCTAAAGCTAAAATGCGGTATTTGTCTCCTAATTGAGCAGCAACTTGATCCCATGAATCTGAACTTCTTCCAAGTGCATGAAGTGCAACAATCGGTGGTGCAGAAGATTCTCCACTCTCGCGATATTTAAAAGTAAGACCATTCAATTCAATTTGATTAACTCGTATTTCCATCACTGTTCATCTCCTAGAGTGGGTTTCGTTATTTGAAACCCAAATTATTTAATTTACTACCGATATATTCCAGCAAATATATAGGCCGCATTAGCGACTCGTGAACTTATTGAACTAACACTGGTTAGTTCAATAAGCTCTAATAAATTATTTATTAAAATTACTTATTTCTTAATGTATTTATCAATCCTACACTAAATATTAAAATACCAATTAGCATATATGAATGAATAAAACCATTTAATATTGGAACATATTCACCTGTTAAGTTTTTATTATAATAAATCATATGTACTGATTTATAGGCTAATGGTGTGCTTACTAAAATTATAAAAATCCCTATTATAAAAAACTTAATCTGATTTTTCATAAAAATCCCCCTTATTATTTTATCTGTTACAAATTTTAATTTCCAAAATTTAACAATTTGTATCTACTTTCTTATTCTATAAAAAATTCGTTTATCCTCTGACTTTATGCTATCAATCTGCCATTTAACTCAATAAAAAAAACAGCCAATGGCTGCTCTATTCAACTAACGCGCCAGTTAGTTGAATAACTAGGTGAAGATATGCGATACATTTTATCAGGTTTCACACTTATTTTGTGATTTTTTTAATTTCCTCAAATATTTGATTATACACTGATTGACCTGATTCTTGCGGAAAAAAATAAATTGTAATAAATACTGTTAAAAGTAAAGTTGTAATCCAAATCAGAATTTTTGAAGCAGATTTCATAATACGAGTAACAGAAATTACAAAAATGATTGCTACTGTGTTTATAAAAAATATTATAGGAAGTGCTACTACTCTTCCTAATCCTGTATAAGGAAAAAAAGTGATTAATATTGTAATTGTAACTATTGAAGGAAAGATACCCAATAGATATTTAATTAATATGATACGATCGCCAATTAGGCTTCCCTTACTAGATTGAGGTGCTTTTTTAAAATATTTATAATTGCAGTTGAAACATTTATTTTTATAGGGTATTACAATTGGTATTAAAGCAAGGAACACATGAAAAAACGCTAACTCTCCTGTAAAAAAAAGGAAGATTAAAAATAAATATACTGATAATAATATTCTACTTAAAGTAGAACTTGTTTGTTTTATATTTTGATTGTGGCATTGTGGACAAGACTTCAACCGACCTCAAATCCTTTTCTAATGTGCTATCTAATACTTCGATTAATCTATTAAAAACCCTTCTTTAAGACTTATCTCCCATTGTCTCAATAAAAAATGAGCCACTACAGTGACTCATGATCTTCAACTAACGCGCCAGTTAGTTAATTAGGATTCTTTAGTATATTCTTTTGCATATTTGATAAATGATTAATTATGGACCTGAACCAGAAGAAACCCAGTACATTCCAATAATTGATCTCTTAGCATAAAAGTAACTTACTCCACTTCCAGTAAGTCTATCTTCCCAACCCTCTGAGTAATAACCCTTACCATACATTTTATCATTATCTATATATTCCAGTTTACTAAAGGCAACAATAGGGTGTCCCTTTATAAACATGTAACTTCTTATTGATAAACTAGGTGAGATATATGTTGATAGAATTATTAATGCAGTAATTCCTATAATATATAATTTACTTCTTTTTATCATTACAGATTTTCCTCCATTTTAAAATTAACCTATTCAGTATTTCAATCATAAAGAATCTATTACATGATAAACACTGGAAATTTATACCTCTGTTCGATTGATATATTAAACTTCCATCCAAAAGACACAAAAAAGAAAACTGCGAAGGCAGCCGAACTGTTATGTAACTAACGCGCCAGTTAGTTGAAGAAGGAAAACTTAATAATTAGCGTGTTTAGTAACATTTTTTATTGTTTCTTCTAATCTTTAATTGTAATTTCATAAAGAGTATTCCATTCTAAACCAGAAATCTCGTGCTCTTTAATAAACTGATTTACAGTGTAATTAGTTACTATGTTTCCATTTTCCGAACCTTGTATATCTGTTAGGAAAAATACTTTACCTTCGGGAGAACCTAACAGAGTACGTTTGACCAAGCTTTGAATTCCAATAAAATGTTTAGGTTTAAACTTAAATCGATTTTCATCTTCTAATTCAAATTCCCAATCAATTAATTCATTTCCGAAGAACCAAGGGCTAAAATTTTTCATATCCAAATTTCCTAAGTGAAGTATCACTCCTTGGAACTGATCTAAATGGGGTTGGAATAAATCTCTATGACTTTTCAAATCTAAATTTTGTCTAACCCAAAAATGATATTTATCTTTTGGCACTTTCAACCTTTTTTCTCTTTTGATAGAAACTATTTCTATGGTAGGCATTTAATAATCTCCTTTGGAATTACCATTACTTATTTAGAATTATTTTATCATTTCTTATGAAACTATAAGGCTAATTCAATAAAAAAACTGCCGAAGCAGCTGTTTTGCTCTTCAACTAACGCGCCAGTTAGTTGAAGAAGACTACATTAAAGGTTTGTCGTTGTCCCTTGATGGAAAAACATTTGCCAACGCCCATCGATGAATTTCCATATTGAACTTCTCAAAGTGTGTAGATTTCTTGTTTCGTCGAAAATACGATATGTTGTGTGGGTAACGTCTGGTGCTAATACATTAATTTGAAAATCGCTTAGTGTCATCTTCCTTACAGTCAAACCATTACCACATCCAACACAATCCTCTTTTGTAAAGATTTTACCTGAAGTACCAAATTCAAAGAAATCATCTGCAAGTAACTGATCAAGTTCTTTTGGTGAAGTTCGAATATCTGGCTTTAATAGTTTTTCTTCCAAATCTAATAATTTTTCTATTAATAACATGTCATTCATTCTATCTTCCTCGCTAAAATATATTACATTTCCTTTAGAAGCTACTCGTGATTTTCAACTAACGCGCCAGATAGTTAATAATTATCTAATAAATGGCTTATTGTTATGTCTTGATAATAAATCTTCAAATTCCGGTTTCTGATTTTCCCAGATATCAGGTAATGAGCTTAGTGGGAAATATTTCAAACTTAATGATTCTTCATTACTAAGATCTATTGAACCATCATAATCTTTGCAAATAAAAGTTATTTTCAATACTGCAGCTTGATCTCCATTCGGAAATGTACACTCATGTTCAGTACCTGAATAAATACCCAATAAATCCAAATCACCTAATTTTAATCCAGTTTCTTCAAATGCTTCTCTTCTTACTGTATCAATTACTTTTTCCCCAAGCTCCATGAATCCTCCTGGATATCCCCATTTATTAATATCAGAGCGTAGTTGTAATAGAACACGTTCTTCAGAATCAATAATAAATACCCCAGAAGCCACCATTATTATTTTATTTTTCCCTACAAAACTTCTAATATATTGTATGTAATCACCCATTGTAATCTCCTTTATAACTATTTAAGGTAACTTTAACATAAATAACATAATATTTATTGAATTTTTAAAATTTAACTAAACCACCAGTTAGCACAAAAAAAGACTGTCGAAACAGTCAATTATTATTGAACTAACGCGCCAGTTAGTTGAATTAGAATCTCACCTTGTAGTTGTTAATTATATTAACATGAGACAAAAAATCGTTTATAAGCAGAATTTTATGGACTCATTCCATAAGCTAAATTAAACATAAAACCTAAAATGAAAAATAAGGCAACTGATAATAATAATCTTAAAAGAACAAATAATTTTGCTCCCTTATTTTCTACTTTTTTATATTGTTTGAAATGAACAAAGCTTACTATAATTATAACTTGAATGAAGAGGCAAAGAGTTGTTATACCAACCAAATCGGAATTTTTATCCCAGTAATCAATTGATACAGAAGGTATTACATTGTCTTTAGAAAAGTTAGCTACATACTGTTCATCCAAATTATTTTTAACTTTAATGAAAACGAAAGATGTGACAAAATAGTACATTGCAATTAAAGATTTGGCCCACCAAAATAACACTTTGTTTAACAACACAACTAAAATAATTATAGCCAAACTAAAAAACAACCCTGTATATTGAGCCATCAGTATCACCCCAGAATCAAATTGCCAAATATTAAAATTTATTTTTCAAAGGTTTTATATTACCATGTTTTTCCAATTAATTGTCAGTTTTTTTAGTATTTCTTTATGTATTTAAACTGTCAAATACATAATTAAAAAAGCAGCTAAGGCTGCTTTTAAGTTCAACTAACGCACCCGTTAGTTGAATAAGAAATTTAATTATTTGATTTTTGAGTCCTTTATTTGTGTAGATGAACATATCCATACGTTAATAGTTTCGTTTAGAAAGAACATTATTATTTTTATCATAGAAATTAAACTCAGCAGGAAATGGTTTTTCTATTTTTTTAGGCAATTTTTTATATTTGATAAAGTAGCGTTCCTTTGAAACATTTACAGTGAAAGTGAATTTTGCATTCAATAGACTTGAAGTAATATGATCTATATTCGTTTGATTAACACCTGTTAAAACACCATAATTACCTTTATTTGTCGTAATAGCAGAGTACTTAATTTTATTAGTACCATACCTTGCACTTTCAATCTTCATTTTGTTATTTAAACCTTTTTTTAGAATAGCGTATCCTATCGTTTTTTCACTAATAAATGAAGCCAAATAAGTATCTGAATCTCCTAATTGAACTACTTCGATTATTTTAAGTTCCATTTCAGTTTCTTCACCTATATTAATAAATTTCTCTACATAAGTTTTAATTGACTTATTGTTATTTTTTACATGATACTGGTTATTGTAATAAATTGAATAACCAATAATTATTACAATAAAAAGAATTATTGTTTTTTTCATAAATTTCACCTCACCTCATATTAAAGATAGTCCAAATGTGAGTCATTTCTATTAATTAGTATTCCATATTATAAAATTAAAAACCCACTCCTAATTCAACATAACAGCTGGTTATCGTAATAAAAAAGGGACTACCGAAACAGCCCATCGTTGTTCAAATATCGCGCCAGTTAGTTTAATAACTTTCAGCAATATGAACTATTTTTTGAATAACTAAATTAACCTCTTTGTTATCTTTAATTACAAATAAATGGTCCCCTTCACCTTCAATTGGATCAACTACATCTTCATGAAAGGATTCAGCCTGTTGTCTAACAATCACTTCCTCAAAATTTGATGCACTTCTAAATATATTCTTACTTCTTTGGCTATAAGTAACTCTTTCCTTAAGAATATCATCTGGAATGTCAAAATGAACCAAGATACGGACAAACTCATCGGTATTAAACAACTCTTCAAGTAAATACAATCGTCCTTTTCGACTTCTATTTGAGTTGCAAATAATAAAGTGAAAATCAGTGTTTACCTTGGCATAATCGACAATTAGCTTAGACAAAGAATGTTTAAGTGTATTAGGTCCCTGTTTTGGTTGTAAGTTTTTATAGTAAGTATTTATAAATTCAGCATGGTTATCTTGATCCATGACAAAAGAGTTATTTAACTGTTTTTCTAATGCATTTGCAAATGTAGTTTTTCCAGAATGGGTTTTTCCCACTGTAATAATTACTAACCTTTTCATAACTCAACTCCTTCTAGAAAAAGTTCTAGAGAAAGCACAAAAATCCTTCCCGAATAGAAATAGAGGCTGATTAATCAGCCCCTATTTTCGTACAACTATCGCGCCAGTTAGTCACATAAGTAGTTATTTATTTTGAATTTTTTCTAACAAAGTAATCACCTTTTTATTCTGTTCGATCATAATTTCATTTTGCTTCCTAATTCTTGTAAAATCAGACATCAACACTAACAATATTATTGTTATTAAACTCAAGATTGCTGTTATTAAACCACTCATACTATACCTCTAATTTCATTTTATCTTGCAAGTATACCATTTTTTAAAGAAACTAATCTTGGAATTTTAGTCCAAAAAAATAGACTGCATCGGCAGCCTTTCTTTCTTCAACTAAAGCGTCAGTTAGTTTAACAATATTACTCATTTATACTTTTAATTATATAACGAATACCAATAACAAAGAATATTAGACTTAATATTAAAGGTATGATTCCAACCTTTGTTAAAGCTGTTCCGAACACACCGTAATGAGAGTCCCATCCTGCACCAGGTTGTGTCAAATATAGTGAATAGACTGATGCTGAAATAAGAGTCATTCCTAATAAAAGAATACTTGATAAAATTCCAATACCACCAATTACAAGATTTTTCATTTTAAATTCTCCCCTACTTTTATAAAGGTATATTCTTCACCATTTTTTTAAAGTCCTTCTTTAACTTATTTGCC
>Ga0102589_1002616_pt1 | contig 20236 bp, 26 predicted proteins | sample AraplaMF_Col_mLB_FD_76858 | JGI IMG/M metagenome (GOLD analysis project Ga0102589, IMG submission 76858) | Arabidopsis root microbial communities from the University of North Carolina, USA - plate scrape MF_Col_mLB | ecosystem: Host-associated > Plants > Roots > Endosphere | place: USA... | reverse complement strand
TCGGACCGCCAGCCGTGGCTGGAAGCACCTCAAGGCGAGGCATGCGCTGGAGGTAAGTCCTTGATTTCTTGGCGCGCCCGGCTGGGATCGAACCAGCAACCCCTGCCTTCGGAGTTTTGGTGACGCGCCTGTTTTCGTTGTAAATCAAAGCCTTGCGCAACTCGCAAATTGCAAAACCAAGGCTAATCAAGGTCACGCAAGGCCACTCCAGTGTGGCCTAGGTGCATTTTAGGTGCAGTCAGCTCGCGGCCTCGACCCGAGGATCGAAGGTGGCCGACGCGCGTGGCTTCGTCCACTTCGCAAGTCGGGCGCCAAGCGCGATGCTCGGCAATTCGACGAATCGATACGTGATCAATGAAGCCGCCGTCGATACAAGGACGACTATCGCTAGGGTCAGTAGATACGCCCAATCCCCAGAGGTCTGCAGTCCCAGCGCGGTCAACAATCTCACGATGTGCCCAGCGCCGAAATGCATGACCAGGTGATGCAGCAGATAGATACTGAAGCTGGCCTCGCCGATTCTGCGCAACACCACGTTGTCAAGAAGGCGTAGGTCTCGATCGAAGAGGCCCAGCGCCAGCAGAACAAAGCCGGAGCCAGCCATGAAGGCCGGCGGTATAACACCTTCCACGGGCATCCACTGCGATGCCGCAATCAAGGCGACTGCGCCCCCCAACCAGAACAATCCAAGCCCCTGCTGTTGTACAGACACCAACTTTTCCCGCACAAAGAAGAGCACGATCCCCAGCATGAACACGGGGAGCTGTGCCGGCAGCCAGAACTCCCACGCGAAAGTGAAAGGCAAATAGCGCTGGTTGTCGGGAAAGCCCGATACCTGGGCATTGAACATCCATGAACAGACGAAGTAGCGGAATGCCAGTGACAGCGCTGTCACAACGATTGCCGCGCGTAAGCTTCGGATCCAAATGAAGCAGAATGGCAGGATCAGGTAGAACATTGTCTCGATGGCGACACTCCAGCCCCCCGGCACTATCGAGTTGATGCGTGTTGGAGACCATCCGTTCAGAAAGAGGCCGGTCAACGCCACGTCCTTAAAGGTGATACCTGCGGGCGACCAATAGTTTGGCCCCATGCCGAACGCAAACAAGTACAGCATCATCGAAAGCCAGAACATTGGAGCAACGCGCGCCACGCGCCGGATGAAATAGTCCCGGTAGGAGAACCCCGAGGCTGCGCGCCTGTTCGCAAACGAGAGGAAAAGCGAGAACGCACTGATCACGTAGAACAGTTGCACGCCACGCGGGCCGAGCCGCGTCATTTGCGCGAGCCATTCAGACCCTGGTGCTATGAATCCCGAAGTGTGGACAGCGACCACCATCAAAACGGCGATGCCCCGGAGGGCGTCGACCGCAGTTAGCCTTTCCGGCGTATTAGACATCTTCGATAGCTCTGTTGTTGTTGGCTGCGCCGATTGTATCGAAGGTGTTACAACAGACCGGTAATTTCTACTCGCTGTACGCCGGCATCCCCACATCAGGGGGGCGAGACGCAACGTCCATGTGAAGCATGTTCCATCCTGAGAGCATCAGGTGTTGCGGCGCCGCCGCGCTTCTCGCTGCATCGCCCACGGATCTTCTGCCGCCCGTTTGGTCGACCACGCTTCCTCCTCCCTTAGGCGCCGCACTTCCGCCAGGCACGGCTCCCCCTGCAATTCGCGGCGCAGCGCGCCAATCACGATGTCCAGCGCCGTGGCTGTCGACGTGCCGGCGGACGCGGGGAAACACGAGAGCAACTGATCTGCGCGCCGAACGATGCTGTGCAGCCGGGCTATTTCCCACAGCAGTGCGCGCACCTCGGGCGACCGGTTGCGCCGGTACATCGCGCGCAGCTCGATGGCCGACAACGGGCCGGGATACCGCGGATCGTTCCGCTGGCCAGCAAGGTGATCAGCCATCGCGCGTCTCTGTGAGGGCGTGGCTCGTGTGCTTCCGGTTGCTCATGCACGTTTTGACCTACTACTGTATATATGTACAGTATAAATCGAGGGTCCGGCGAAAGTCCGTGGGGGGTCGGGAAAAAGGTAACTTCGGTAACCTGTGGAAGAGAATCGACCGGAAAGCGTTGCCAGATAAGGCATTGCGGGTTTCGGTGCAAAGGTAACATTGGGGTAACTTTAGGGTAACCAGATTACCTATAGTCTTGGTAACTTCCTAGGTTCATCATCCCTAATAAAATCAATGGCTTATCGGCAGGTTACCTTTTGTGTTACCTCAGATTACCTTTTGTGGGTAACCAGTTCACTCCTTATAAATCAATGGGTTAGCTTCGTTTTTGGGGGTGGATTACCGAGGTTACCTTTTTCCTGACCCGCCCCCGATCCATAGCGTTCCACGGAGCTGACAGGCTTGATCAGAAGAGGCCACGACATCTGGTGTCGGCGCGTTCAGAACCACTGCGGCAGGTGCGTAAATCTGCGTAAGTGGATGCACGGTGCAAATCGCCTGCGGCCCCAGCCCTGTCGCGGCTGGCGGCGGGTTGCGTCGGTGCATAAAAACCACTTGATGAAGCGCCCGGGTGAGGCGGGGTCTCAACCGCGCGCTGAGGGTCCAAGGTCGCGGTGGGCCGGAAAAATCGGCACCCGGCCCCCGGCGTCGATGCCGCTGGCAAGCGCGAGGCGGCCCCGTGGCGCCCCGCAGGCGCGCGCGTGGATGTGGGAGGTGGCGTAGGAGGCGGAAACGAATAGAGGCGCTGTGCGCGCCTCTAAGGGAATGCCGGCACGATCAGCCGGCGGCCAAGTCGGGAACTGTTACCAGTCGAGCTGTTGGGGCCTTCTACCTATGCCAAGGCCGCTTCCGCGCCCAACGTATAGGGTTCGAACCGTACCACCTGCTGCCCCAGCCATTCGTTGACTTCCATCAGCCGGTCCTGCAGCGGCTTCACCTCGTTGCGTGCGAACACCAGCGCGGCCTTGCCTGCGTCACCGAAGCCGCCCGTGTTATTGGGAATGATGCCCATCAGCTGCGGCGGCACGCGATGCGCGGCCAGCTGGTCGTCGCGCGTCACATTCTTGATGTTCCAGAACTCGTCCTTGGCTGCGACTTCGGACACCGGGATCAGCTGGATGCCTTCTTTCTTGCCGTTGGGCGCGTACATGAACAGATTGCGGAAATTGCCCGGCCCCTTGCTGTTCTTGAGCGCCTCGCGCAGGTTGTCGACGTCTTCCTGTTTCTGCGCGGCATCGGTCATGTACAGGATGAAACCGGCGTGACTGCCGTTCTTGTAGTAGCGCCTGCGGAACAGCGTGGCCGACTCATTCAGCCAGGTCGCATTCAACGCCGACAGGTATTCGGGCAGGCCATACACCTCCTGGTTGATGTCCGGCTCCATCAGATGAAAGATGCTGTCCGGTTTGAATTCGTGCTTGTCCTGCCAGTTCTGCACGAAGAAATACCGCGCGAGGTCCGTGCCGCGCCGCATGTACTTCGCGAGCGCTGGCTCCAATGCCATCGGCCGCCCTAGCGCATTGTCGCGGCGCTCCAGATACCCGTTGCCGAACACAAGGAAGTCTTGCACCCAGCGCGCAAACGCGGTGCGCGACAGCAGCTTGTGCGGGATGAATGTCGACACGAGGATGTTGCGCTTCACGTAGATGGGCGAGCTGTTATGCACGGCCGCGCGAAACGTCCGAGCCAGCCCGTCCCACGGCATCGGCGGCTCGAACCATTCGCCGACGCGCTGGCATTCGATGTAGTCGAGCAGCTCGCGACGGTCGAGCACGGCCACGGGATCGCCAAAGCTGAATGCCTCCATTGCCGCCGAGGCCGGTGTGGTCGCGGGCGGCTCGCTGGGCTGCGCCGTGTGCTGGTTCACATTCGGCTCGCGGCCTCGTTTCTTACGGGTCATGACAGCTCCATGATGCTGGTATTGGTGGTGGTGACGCCTTCGAGTGGTTCGTGTGCGATGGCGTGCATGCATGCCCACGCGAGGTCCGCGTGGCTTGTCTCTTCGGATCGGCCGGCCTGGTACGTGACACGGCCGCCAGCTGCGGTGGTGGTCTTCCTGATCGACATGAACGAGGCGGCGAAGTCGGTCCAGCCCGCGTCGAACTCCAGCCGCCCCTTGCTGATCACGTCGTGCGCCTTCAGCACGAGGCCGGTCTTCACGTCGACGGAGTAGGTGAAGCCCTCGGCATCGGGCCGGAACTTGATCACGAGCTGGTAGACGGCATCGCCAATGCCGGTGCGGTCGATGCCGATGTACGCCACGTTGTAGCGCTCGGTCACGCGCTTGATGGCGGTTGCCTGCTCTTCGTAGTCGATGCCGCGGAACTGGTGTTTCTCCAGCACGCGGAACTTGCCACCCGGTACGAGCGGGGGCGCCACAACCACCAGCGCGGCACTGTCGCCGCCGCCGCCGTTCGGGTCGTATCCCACCCACACCTCACGATTACCGAAGGGCCGAGGCGACCAGTGGCGGAAGTCTTCCCACACCTCCCAACTGTCGACCATGCCGCGCATGAGCATGGAGAGCGGGAAGACGGATGCCGTGTCATCGATGAAGCCACACATCAGCAGGTTCTCGAAGTCCGCATCGCTGTACTCCAGCCGCAACTGGTCGAGGTCGAACAGGTTGCAGCCGCCGGCGATGGCGTCTTCCACCGTGACGATCTGCTTCCACTGACCGTCCGCGCAGCGCCGACCGCGCTGCAGGTTCGCGTGGCTCACGTCCACACGGATGTGGTCTTCCTTCTTCCGGCCGCGATTGAACAGCGCGCCAGACCAGAACGGGTACGCCTCGTGGGCGAGGCTCGAAGGCGTCGAGAAATACGTCTGCCGCCACTTCGAGTGGATGGCCATCCCGGAGGCAACCTTGCGCAGCTCTTGGAAGCGCTGAATCCAGAAGTACTCGTCCAGATACAGGTTGCCGTGATAACTCTGCGCGGTACGTGCGTTCGTGCCGAGGAAGTAGAGCGTGGCCCCGTTTGGCAACACCATCGGATCGCCCTTCAGCTCCACGCCGGCCGCATCCTTCGCGAACTGGATGATGTACTGCTTGAAGACGTGGGCCTGCGCCTTGCTGGCGGATAGGAAAATCTGATTGCGCCCCGTGGTCAGCGCATCAATGAAGGCTTCCCGCGCGAAGTACCACGTGGCGCCGATCTGGCGGCTCTTCAGGATGTTGCGGATCCGCTCGGTCAAGCCCGCTTCGTACCAGGCACGCTGGTAGTCGAACATCGAATCCTTGAACGCGTCGACCAGTTGCTCCTGTTCTTCTTCGCTGATCGCATTGCGTTCGGGTGCGCGCCGTGGCCCCTTGTTCCGATTGGCCACCTTCGGGTTCAGGTCCGCTTCGTTGCCGCTGTCCTCATACCGGCGTACCCGCGCCAGTCGCTCGATCTGGCGCCCGAGCAGATCGATCTCCTTGAAGTCCTTCCCCTCCTTGTTCTCTTTCGCAATCAGCTGCGCCATGCGCGTTTCGAGATTCGAACCCACGCGCGTCACGGCGTCGGCCCGGTCCCACTGCTCGCGCTGCTTCCAGCTGTGGATCGTGGTCGGCTTCTTGCCGAGCATCTCGGCGATGCGCGCCACGCGATAGCCCTGCCAGTAGAGCGCGCGCGCAATGCGACGCGGCTCCATCTCGGGGTCCAGCGGAAGCGAGGTGATGGGCGGAAGCGTAGTCATGCCGCAACGCTACCGTCCGCGCGCGCGCGTGCCACGCATCGCGTGTTGTCACTGCCGCATGCACAACACGATTGCGTTGCCCGCGCGCGGCGGCCCGCCGAACATGGCAGCACGAACACACCACACCGAACCACCACCGAAGAGGAACCCATGGCCGGCAAGAACACGAAGTTTTTCCGCATCGCCACCGAAGGCGCGACCAGCGACGGGCGCGTGATCGATCGTCAAATGATCGTGCAGATGGCCGCCAGCTACGACCCCGCGACGTATGGCGCACGCATCAACATGGAACACATTCGCGGCTACGACCCGACGGGCCTGTTCAAGGCTTACGGCGACGTGATCGCGCTCAAGGCCGAGGAACAGGACGGCAAGATGCGCCTCTTCGCGCAGCTCGATCCCACGGCCGAGCTGGTGGCCTTCAACAAGGCACGGCAGAAGGTGTTCTGCTCGATGGAGGTGAACCCGGACTTTGCCGACACTGGCGAGGCATATCTGACCGGTCTGGCAGTGACCGACAACCCGGCAAGCCTGGGCTGCGAGATGCTGGCCTTCAGCGCCAAAGCCAAGGTCAATCCGCTGGCCGAGCGCAAACAGGATCCGCAGAACCTGTTCACCGAAGCCGTGGAAGTCACGCTCGACTTCAGCGAAGAAAAGCCTGTGGAGAAAGGTAAAGATTCCCCCAGCCTTTCGGCATCCATCAAGCGCATCTTCTCGCGTCAGGACAAGAGCGACGCCACCAACGAAGCGAAGCACGCTGACACCAACGAAGCGGTGACGGCACTGGCCGCTGAAGTGAAGGGCATCAGCGACAACTTCAGCAAGTTGCTGACGGTCGTTGAGACCGTGGCCGGACAGGTGGACAAGCTGCAGGAGAACCAGACCACTACGAGCAAGGAATTCTCCACGCTCAAGGGCGAGCTGGAGAAGACCGAGACGTTCACGAAGCGACCGCCGGCCACGGGCGGCAGCGGCGACGCCGCAATCAAGACCGACTGCTGAGCCGGCACCCGGACAGCGACTCCATAACCCATACCCGGAGCCAACTCTATGCGTAACGATACCCGCCGCCTGTACACGGCGTATGAAGGCGAAATCGCCCAACTGAACGGCGTTGAACGCGTTGACCGCAAGTTCAGCGTGCAGCCGAGCGTCCAGCAGCGACTGGAAACCAAGGTGCAGGAATCCAGCGAATTCCTCCAGCAGATCAACGTTCATGGCGTGGTCGAACAGGAAGGCGAGAAGATCGGCCTCGGCGTGTCCGGCCCGGTTGCTGGCACCACTGACACGACGGTCAAGGACCGGCAGACCAGCGATATCGCGACGCTGGACGGTCGCAAGTATCGTTGCGAGCAGACCAACTCGGACACGCACATCACCTACCAGCGCCTGGACGCGTGGGCGAAGTTCGCCGACTTCCAGACGCGCATTCGTGACGCCATCCTGCGTCGCCAAGCACTGGACCGCATCATGATCGGCTTCAACGGCATCGCCCGCGCCGCGACGTCCGACCGTGCAGCCAACCCGATGCTGCAGGACGTCAACAAGGGCTGGCTGCAACATTTGCGCGAAGAAGCCGCAGAGCGCGTGATGGCTGAAGGAAAGGCCGCCGACAAGATCGTGGTCGGTGGCAGCGACACCGACGCCACCCGTGACTATGCGAGCCTCGACGCCTTGGTGTTCGATGTGGTCAACCACCTCATCGCCCCGTGGTACGCGGAAGATCCGGATCTCGTGGTGATCTGCGGCCGCCAGTTGCTCGCCGACAAGTATTTCCCGCTGCTGAACAAGGACCGCGATCCCACCCAGAAGATCGCTGCGGACATGATCATCAGCCAGAAGCGCATCGGCAACCTGCCGGCCGTCCGGGTGCCGTACTTCCCGCCCAATGCGCTGATGGTCACGCGCCTGGACAACCTGTCCATCTACTGGCAGGAGGGCGCGCGCCGTCGCACCATCCTCGACAACGCCAAGCGTGACCGCATCGAGAACTACGAGTCGAGCAACGATGCGTACGTGATCGAAGACCTTGCCTGCGCGGCCATGGCCGAAAACATCGTGGTGCAGGAATGACGAGCCCCGCCCGCAAGCATTTCCTGCGCGCGACGGCGGCCTCGGTGGCGGCGGCTTCGGCCGCAGCCAATCCGCTCCGTCATGCCACCGGCCACGAGCTGATGCTCGCGCAGCTCGCCGAGCACAAGCGCGCCCTGAAACAGATCCAGTCCATCGAACGCAAGGCCGATGCGAAGCGCAAGATGCTGCCCGAGTACTCCGATTGGGTGCAGGGCACGCTGGACGCGGATACGGGCGTGCAGGATGAAGTGTTCATGACCATCATGGTCTGGCACATCGATGTCGGCGATTTTGCCGGCGCCCTGCCCCTCGCGCGCTACGGCATCCGCCACGGCCTGGTCATGCCCGACCAGTACCAGCGCACTACGGCGTGCCTGATCGCGGAGGAATACGCCGCGATGGCCATCAAGGCGGCCGAGGCCGGCCAGCCGGTCGACGCCGAAGCGCTGGCCGAGGTGACGCAGCTCGTGGAAGGCCAAGACATGCCTGACGAAGTGCGCGCCAAGCTCCACAAGGCGCTGGGCTATGTGGCGCTGGCTCAGGTCGACGGCCTGCAGTCGGCGGCGCAGCAGCAGTCGTGCCGGCGCTTCGCACTCGACCAGCTGCAACGTGCCCTGCAGCTCCACGACAAGGTGGGCGTGAAGAAGGACATCGAGCGCCTGGAGCGTGACATCAAGAATGCTGGCCCCGCCGCCTCTCAGGAGGAAGGCTCGGGCTGACACCGAGCGTGACCCCGCGCATCAGGCGGCACGGGGTGTCCCAAGGACGCGCCGCAAGGCCAAACCGAACGGTCACCCCGTCCACCGCCTCCACTTACTGATCGCGTACCCATGTCCTCATTCTTCGCATCCGAGCCGGCCGCAGCCGGTCAGAACCTGATCGCCAACGATGGATTCTTCCCCGACATCGATGTCGACACGGCGACCGAAGCCATGCGGCAAGACGGCACGGTGACGGCCGAGCGCCTGCGGGGCGCCCTGGTCGAAGCGGCGCTGTCCGTGAATGCGGATCTGGCCATGTGGCGGGCCGAGCAGCAGGCGGCCGGCTACGCGACGCTGGAGGCCGTGCCGGCGGTGCAGATCGACGGCAAGTCCGCGCACGTGCATCGCTACCTGCGGGCGGTGTACTGCGAGGCACGCGCCGGCCTGATCGAGCGGTACCGCGACTACGATGCCACCGCGGCCGGCGACCGCAAGGCGGAGGCGCTCATGCAGGCGGTCGAGGATCTGCGCCGCGATGCGCGCTGGGCCACAAGCGACATCGTGGGCCGGCCGCGCAGTACGGTGGAGCTGATCTGATGCGCGTGATAGCCATGCAGGGCGACACCGTAGATGCGATCTGTCATCGCATCTACGGCCAGACCGCCGGCATCACCGAGGCGGTTCTCGAAGCAAACAGGGGCCTGGCCGATTTCGGCCCGGTTCTTCCCCACGGCACGGTCGTAGACCTGCCCGACCTACCCCAGCAGGCTGACGTGCAGCGCGTCCAGCTCTGGGACTGACCCCAAGGAATGAATCATGGCTGAACCCATCTCCGCCAGCTCGACCGCCGCCCTCGCCGTAACGGGCATCGGCGCGATCACGCTGGTGCCAGGCGTCGACGCGGCCACAGTGCTGGGCGCGTTCGCGGGCGCCGCAGTTTTCGCCCTGAATTCGGACGAGCTGACGACCGGCAAGAAGATTGCCTTCCTCATGCTGTCCATCGTGATGGGGTGGCTCGCAGCGCCGCTGGCCGCATCGCTGATCGCCCGCATCCTGCCGGCCGACACCGAAGTCAGCCACGGCGTGGGCGCGCTGGTCGCCTCGGCCGTGCTCGTTAAGCTGCTGCTGGCGTTGATCCGGCTTGCCGACAACGGCGACCGCCTGGTAGCGCTCTTCCGGGGCAACAGCGACGGGGGTGCCAAGTGAAGACGCTCTACGTGTTTCAGGCGCTGCTGTGCGCCCTGATCGCCATCCGGCTGCTGTTCTTCCGCCGCAATGGCGCCGCGCATCGCCCGTGGGCCGCGCGGCTGGCCTACGCCCTGATCGTCATGGCCGGCGCCGTGGCCATCGGCGTAGCGTTCGAACGGTATGAATGGGCGCTGCTGGCGCTCAACGGCATCACTGCCGTTCTCTGCATTGCCATCTATGCCGTGCGCGGAAACGTGGTCGAGCTGTTCCGCATTACCGGCCTCGATCCGGATGGTGATGGTGAGTCCCTGCTGCTGCGCCTGCTTCGGAGATCCCGTCATGACGCTACTGCGACGCGGTGACGTAGGCGCCGAGGTACGCGAGCTGCAGCGCCTGCTGCGCGTGCGTGGCGCCCGTATCGACCTGACGGGTGCATTCGATGACGCGACTGCTGCGGCCGTCGTGGTGGCGCAGGCGCGCTACGGCCTGGTCGTAGATGGCGTGGTCGGCAACAAGACGATGTTGGCCCTGCAGCTCGATGGGCGCATCCCCGGCCACCTCGGCGCCGACGATCTGCGCCGGGCGGCGAGAACGCTGGACGTGAAGCTGGCCGCCGTCCGTGCGGTCAATGAGGTGGAGAGCCAAGGCTCGGGATTCCTGCCTGACGGCCGACCGGTGATCCTCTTCGAGCGCCACATCATGTACCGGCAACTGCGCGCCGCCGGCCATGACGCGGACCAGCTCGCCCGTCAGTATCCGAACATCGTCAACCCGGCACGCGGCGGATACATGGGCAAGGCCGCGGAGCATATGCGACTGGCGCAGGCCGCCGGGCTTGACCAGGCATGCGCACTTGCCTCGGCGAGCTGGGGCCTGTTCCAGATCATGGGCTATCACTGGGAGCGCCTGGGCTATGCCAACGTGCATGCCTTTGCCGATGCCATGCGCAGCGGCGAATCCCAGCAGCTCGACGCCTTCGTACAGTTCATTGCGACGGATCCCACCCTCCACAAGGCGCTGAAAGGTCTGAAGTGGGCGGCATTTGCCTCTGGCTACAACGGCCCAGCCTACAAGGACAACCTCTATGACGTGAAGCTGGCCCGCGCCTTCACACGTTACGAGGCCGAAGAACAGGTGCCCGCATGAACCGGCCGCTCGCTATCGCCCTGGGCACCGTCGTCACCCTGCTGGCGGCAGCCGCTGCAGGTGCCTGGTTCACCGACCGGTACCGGGAAACCGTGCGCCGTGCCGACGCATCGGAAACCATGGTGGCATCGCTGCGCGCCCAGCTCGACAGCACCGATGCGGGTGTTGTCGAAGTCACCAAGTACGTCGACCGCGTGCAGACCATCCACGTGAAGGGCGACACCATCGTCAAGGAGATTCCCCGTTATGTCACCATCGAAGCTGATGCCGCTTGTACTGTGCCTGGTGGCTTTGTCCGCCTGCACGACGCCGCCGCCACCGGTAGCGTGCTCGATTCGGATTCCGGAGACGCTGATGCGGCCCCCTCAGGGGTTCCACTCTCTGCCGTCGTCGGCACCGTCGCCGACAACTACACCACCGGCCACATCAATGCCGCTCGGCTGACAGCGCTGCAGGACACCCTGCGCGCGCAAGGCGTGACGATCATCGGGGAGCCATCGCAATGAGAAAGCCCGTAGAGCTGCGCGCGGCGATCACCGCTGTCGTGCCGGACCTGAAGCGCAACCCGGACAAGCTGCACCTGTTCGTGGAAGAGGGCCGCGTGGTGGCCACTGGCGCGAAGACGATCTCATTCGAGTATCAGTACACGCTGACGCTGCTCGTGACGGACTTTGCGGAGAGCGCGGACACGATCACTGTGCCGGTGATGGCCTGGCTGCGTGAACACCAGCCGGAGCTGTTCACGAACCCGGACAGGCGGCCCGATGGCTTCAAGTTCGAGACCGACATCCTGAATCACAACTGCGTCGACCTGCTGATGCGGATTCCGCTGACCGAACGGGTGATCGTCAAGGTGGTCGATGGGCGCTACCAAGTGACGCATGCCCCGGAACCCGCAAACGAGTACGACGACCCGTCCGGCTGGAAGCTGCCTGCGCCGTGAACAGTCTCGAAGACCTGACGGCGTGGGCAGGTGCGTTGTTGCACAAGCTCGACGCCAGCGAACGCCGCACCCTCCTGCGTGCCGTGGCCAATGAGCTGCGGCGCCGGCAGACGGTTCGGATCGCAGAGCAGCGCAATTCCGATGGTTCTGCCTATGAGCCGCGCAAGCCGCGCCTCAGGCAACGCGCCGGACGGGTCCGCCGCGCGATGTTTATGCGCCTGCGCACCTCGCGTTTCATGAAAGCGCAGTCCGATCCGAATAGCGCTGTGGTGAGTTTCATCGGCCGCGCCGAGCGCATTGCGGCAGTCCACCAGTTCGGCCTGCGCGACCGCGTGAACAAGGGCGGCCTCGAAGTCCAGTACGCCAAGCGCGAGCTGCTCGGCTTCGAAGAGAACGATGTGGACCGCCTGGCCGACATGGTGCTGACTCACATAGCGCCATAGCGTGGAGCATATGCGACGTCCATCGGTATCAGCGGTCGTGAACCTCAAGTTTCGCCCCATATAATGGCGCAGCGGCATCAGACGATGCCTTACGCCACGCAAATCTGGGGGCACCATGATCGCAAATCCAGCGGTTCTATCCGTGTTGTTATTCCTTGTTGGCAAGGCAATAGACCTGTTGCACGTGGATCGACAAGTCGTGGGGTGGGTCTGTTGGGGTCTTGCCGCCGTACTGCTGATCGTCGCTGTGTTCCAATGGCTGCGTTGGCCAGGCAATTATGGGCGTCGATTGGAGAGCATCTGGTATCTCCGCTTGAATGGGCGAGTCTCCTTGCGCAAGGCGGCCGAAATCTTGTATAGCGAGGCCAGGGCGCAAGACTCGATCTGGGCCCACGCGGCTGAGCGCCTAAGCATCGATCCATCGCCAGACGGGATCCTCTGCTACATCGGGGAAATGATCGTCAGTGATTCGACAATCTATGGTCGCCGCCCACCGTCGACGCACATCGAAACGCTCGGCCCAATGCAACTGAAATACGGATCCATTCAGAACGGAGCGCGTGAGTTTCATCTGCGCGGCAACGGCACCTCCGTCTTTACGGACTTGGAAGTGAGCACCAAGGAGTTGCGGCGAAACCTGCGCGAGCTTCGCGAATCCCTGAAGACCACCACGTCAATCTGATTCCGTACCCCCCTTTCCTCCGCCGTTTCTTTGGCGGATGTTGTGCCGGCAAGTCGCACAACATGGATTGAGTGACCGCCACGCGCGCGCAAGGCACGCTGGTGGGTATGGACACCGCTGAAATCCTCCGACTGATCGAGAACCTGCTGCGCACCGGCACCGTTGCCGAGATTCAGCATGGCAAGCCGCCGCGCGTTCGCATCAAATCAGGCGGCCTCGACACCGATTGGCTGCCCTGGGCTGAGCGCCGCGCAGGCGGTACCCGCACGTGGAGCCCGCCGACCATTGGCGAGCAGGTGCTGCTCTTCTGCCCCAGCGGCGAGCTGCGCAACGGCATCGTGCTGTGCGGCATCCCCTCTGATGCTTACGACACCCCGAGCCACAGCCCGGCCGAGACGGTCACCGAATACCAGGATGGCGCCACCGTTGTCTACGACCATACCGCAGGCATGTTGCGCGTGAAGGGTGTCACAACGGTTCTGGTGGAAGCCAGCACCCAAATCATTCAACGCTGCCCCGAGAACATCATCGACGGCAATCTCACGGTGAAGGGCCTCCTCTCCTACCAGAACGGCATCGCGGGCACGGGCGGTGAGAACGGCAACGTCATCACGGGGGACTTCAACCACCAGGACGGCAAACTGTCGTCGAACGGCGTGGTACTCGATGACCATGGCCACGGCGGGGTGCAGCGCGGTGGCGTCTGGACGGAGGGCACGCGATGACCTATCTCGGCCTCAACAGCGCCACTGGCCGCGCCATAAGCGATCTCGCGCACATCTGGCAGTCCATCCGGGACATTCTGACCACACAAGAGGGCACGCGCGTCATGCGGCGCACCTACGGCTCCCAAGTGCCAATGCTGATCGACCAGCCTTTGAACGAGGTTACGCGGCTGCGGGTCATGTCCGCCGCCGTGGCCGCCATCGTGAAATGGGAACCGCGCGTGCAGGTCAACTCTGCATCCTTCGAGGTCAACGGCGAAGGTGCCATGACGGTGGATCTGGATGCGGATCGCGTCGACGGTGCCCGTAGCACACCGCTCGGCACGCTCTCCATTCCCCTGCGCGAGGCCAATGCATGACGACGCCCATTGATCTGACCCGCCTCCCGGTGCCCGATGTGGTCGAGAACATCGACTACGAGACCATCGTTGCGGAGCGCAAGGCGTACTACATCGGCCTATATCCGGTCGACCAGCAAGCCGACGTTGCGAAGACGCTGCAGCTCGAATCGGAACCCGTGGTCAAGTTGATTCAGGAGAACGCCTATCGCGAGACCATCCTGCGTCAGCGCGTGAACGATGCCTCGCGCGCGCGCATGCTGGCGTACGCCAAAGGCAATGACCTCGAACACGTTGCCGCGAACTACAACGTGGCGCGCCTGGTCGTGACGCCAGAAGACACCACCACCGAGCCGCCCACGGCGGCGGTGATGGAAGAGGACGATTCGCTGACCGAGCGCACACAGCTTGCTTTCGAAGGGCTGTCCACCGCTGGGCCGCGCGAAGGCTACAAGTTCCACGCACGCAGCGCGGATGGTCGCATTGCCGATGTCAGCGCAATCAGCCCCGCACCGTGCGAAGTCGTCATCACCGTTCTCGGCATCGAGGGCGACGGCAGTGTTGAGCAGGACGTGCTGGACAACGTGGATGTGGCGCTCAGCGACGAAGACGTGAGGCCGCTGGCCGACCGTCTGATCATCCAGTCCGCCCGCATCACGCACTACGAGATCGACGCCACCGTCTTTACGAAGAGCAATGGCCCCGAGCGTGAGCTGGTGCTAGTCGAGGCCGCCAGGCGCATCGATAGCTACCGCCGGGAAAGCCGGCGACTCGGACGGGACATCGATCGCTCCGCCATCAACAGTGCCCTGTTCGCCGAAGGCGTGTCGCGTGTCGAGATCCGCTCGCCTGCGGAGGATGTGGAGCTGGACGAAACACAGGCGGCCTACTGCACGTCAGTGAATGTCGTGGATGGGGGCGCACGTGACTAGGATCCTGCCGCCCAACGCGGCGCCCGTCGAGCGGAACATCGCTGCGACCGGCGCCGCCATCGAGCGCATTCCGGTCCCGATTCGGGATCTGGGCGACGGGGCAAAGTGCCCGGCCAGCGTGCTGCCTTTCCTCGCGTGGGAAAGGTCCGTCGACCGCTGGGATCCGAACTGGCCAGAAGGAACGAAGCGGGCGGTGATCGACGCATCGTTCTTCGTGCACCAGCGCAAGGGCACGGTCGGGGCGATCCGCCGCGCCATCGAACCGCTGGGCTACCTAATCCGTGTGGTGCCCTGGTACGACATGAATCCGGAAGCCCCGCGCGGAACCTTTCACCTCGATGTCGGCGTGTTGGATACCGGCATTACCGAAGAAATGTATGCCGAGCTGGAGAGGCTGATTGACGATGCCAAGCCCCTCTCGCGTCACCTGACTGGCCTGACCATCAGCGTGGAGACACGCGGCTCCATCCGCTACACCGGTGCGCCGCTGCTCGGCGATGTCGTCACTGTCTACCCGTATTCCCCGGAACCCGTCGAAGTCACCGGCGCGGCGCTCTTTGCCGGTGCCGCGCACTTGGTCGACACCATTACCGTCAACCCCCTCTAAGCCATGGCGCAAACCTATTTCCTCATCCCTACCGCTATCGGCGAGGCCAAGCTCGCCAACGCCCAGGCACTCGGCGTCGCCTTGAAGCTCACCGCGATGGCGGTTGGCGATGGGAACGGCGCACTTCCCGTGCCTAGCCGAGATCGAACTGCGCTTGTCAACGAAAAACGTCGAGCGGCGATCAACTCCATCGTTCAAGACCCAACTAACCCAAGCCAATTCATTGCAGAGCAGGTCATCCCGGAGAATGTCGGGGGCTGGTGGATTCGTGAGGGTGGGTTGTTCGACGTCGACGGCGATCTCATCTATTACGCCAACATTCCCGAGACGTACAAACCAGTTCTTGCTGAAGGATCGGCCCGCAATCAGATCGTGCGCCTGGTCGGTGCCATGACTGGCGGCGCAAGCGTCGAGCTGAAAGTAGATCCGTCGATCGTGCTTGCCACGCGCGACTACGTCGACACGCAGCTTGCCGGCGAGCTGGCGAAGCGCGATGCCAAGCAATCCGTCCTTGTCGCCACGACCGCCGCGCTTCCCGCTTTGTCAGGTCTGCTCAACGTCGACGGCGTTGCACTCCCTGCCGGTGCGCGCGTACTGGTAAAGGACCAAGCGGCGGGTAAGGACAACGGCATCTATGTTGCCGCCGTCGGCGGGTGGGCGCGTGCCGCTGATGCCGACGCTGCAATGGAGGTAACACCGGGAATGCTTGTTCCCGTCGAGCAAGGCGATAAGAACGCCGACTCGCTTTGGCAACTCGCCACCGATGGCGTCGTTGTCATCGGTGTCACGGCGCTGTCGTTCGAAATGGCTGCTGGCAAGACCGGAGTCACGGGCGGTACCTACACAAGCGTGACGGTTGATGTCCGCGGCCGCGTGACGGGTGGGACAAATCCTCAAGCCTCAGAAACCGTCGCAGGCCCCGCAATGGCCGCCACGCAGGCCGAGACCGACGACGGCACCAATGACGCGAAGTTTGTCACGCCGAAGAAACTGGTTGCCTGGACCAAGCAGGCGACGGCGACGGTTCCCGGCATGGCCAAGATAGCGACACAGGCCGAGACCGACGATGGCACCGACGACACGAAGTTCGTCACACCGAAAAAGCTGGTCGCCTGGGTCAAGCAAGCCACCGAAACCGTTCTCGGCATGGCGAAGGTCGCGACACAAGCGATAACCGATGCCGGCACTAGCGACGCCACGATTGTGACGCCGAAGAAGTTGCGCAACGGAATCCTCTACTCGTTCGGCCAGACCGGATATCTGGTTTTTCCTTCGTGGCTTGGCGGCCTGGTCTTTCAGTGGGGTCTCTGGAACGGCATCAACAATGGGAACACGGTCAACGTGACATTCCCGATCGCATATCCGAACGCTGCCTACGTCGTTGTCGCGACGCAGGTTTCTCCGACAGGCGCCGCCTCGAGGATCGTTGAGGCAGTCATTCGCGGCACCACCTATTTCGACGCTTGGGGGAACTCGACCGCCAACGCGATTTATTACATCTCTATTGGACGATAAATCATGGCCCACAAGTTCAGCCCCACGACGCTGGCGTTCTATCCGAAAGCGCTCTTGTCCGCCTACGCGGACCTTCCCGACGACTTGATCGACGCAACCGAGGAGGAATGGCAAACGGTCGGTCTCGGCAGTGCGCCGGCTGGCATGACGCGCGGCTCTGTCAATGGCCGGCCGGCTTGGGTGGCGCCGCCGAGTCCAGACCTTGCGACTGCAATGTCCTGGGCGATTGCCGCAATTGATGAAGCAGCTGATGCGGCTCGCCTGGCGGTTGCAGGTGACCCGCTGCGCGCTGCCGAATACCAGATTGCAGAGACCGAGGCGAAGTCTTATCAGGCTGCAGGGTACGCTGGCGAATGCCCCCCAAGCGTGAAGAGTTGGGCCGAAGCCAAGGGGTGGACGTCAAAGGAAGCGGCCGACAATATCCTCGCCGAGGCTGGGGCATGGAATACTGCCCTGTACGCGCTTCGTGATGTCCGGCTCAAGGCAAAGGAAGCCGTACGGAGCGCGTCAACGTCCGAGGAGGCAATGGCAATCAGCCGGACGGCGGTCGATGGGATCAAGGCCAAAGTTGCGAATCTCGGCAACGCTGTGAGGTGATCATGTCCAGCGTGCGCCTTCTGTTCTCCACAACGCGCCTGCCGCTGTCGGTGGTCATCCGGGCCTTCACCTGGTCGCGCTGGTCACACGTGGCCGTGGTCGATGGCGACAGCGTGATCGAGGCCGTCGCGCTGCGCGGCGTGCGCCGCGCGCCGCTGGCCGATGCGCTGGCGCGCAGTGCGGACTTTGCGATAGCGGATCTGCCCGCGCGAGACCCGCAAGCGGTCGTGGACGCCGCGGCTTCCCAGCTCGGCAAGCCCTACGACTATTCGGCGCTCGCGGGTCTTGCGCTGCACCGCGACTGGCAGTCGGACGACGCGTGGTTCTGCTCGGAGCTGGTGGCGTGGGCATTCGAAGCTGCTGGCCAGCCCCTCGTGCGCCCGGAATTCCGCCGCCGCGTGTACCCGCAACACCTCTGGATGCTGCCGCCAACAGCGTCGATTCCCCTGCCCCTGCACGCCTGATGTTGTGCGCCGCTGGCGTACAACATCATTCGAGAGACAGCCTCGCGCGTGCGCAGCATCCTACCGGGACGATCCCACCATCGTCAGGATCACTCCCGGAGGACTGCATGCCATCTGACTACCACCACGGCGTACGTGTCGTTGAAATCAACGAAGGCACCCGCCCCATTCGTACCATCGCGACCGCCGTGCCCGGCATCGTCTGTATCGCTGAAGACGCGGACGCGACGGTCTTTCCCCTCAACAAGCCGGTGCTGCTGACCAGCCCCATGTCGTCGCTTGGCAAGGCTGGCGACAAGGGCACCCTCGCACCGACGCTGGACGCCATCACCGACCAGGCCAACCCGCTGACCGTCGTGGTGCGCGTGGCCAAGGGCGCAACCGACGCCGAGACCACCAGCAACCTGATTGGCGGCACCGATGCCAACGGCCGATTCACCGGCATGAAGGCGCTGCTGTCGGCCAAGAACAGCCTGGGCGTCACGCCGCGCATTCTCGGCATTCCGGGCATGGACAGCCTGCCGGTGGCCACGGAGCTGGCCAGCATCGCGCAGAAGCTGCGCGCCTTCGCCTATGTGTCGGCGTTCGGCTGCGAGACCAAGGAAGAAGCGGTAGCCTACCGCGACAACTTCGGCCAGCGCGAGCTGATGACCATCTGGCCCGACTTCATCGGCTGGGACACGGTGGCTAACGCCGAGACCACCCTGTTTGCCACGGCGCGCGCGCTGGGCCTGCGTGCGAAGCTCGACAACGAAGTGGGCTGGCACAAGACGCTGTCGAATGTGGCCATCAACGGCGTGACCGGGCTATCCAAGGACGTCTTCTGGGATCTGCAGGATCCGGCCACCGACGCTGGCTACCTGAATCAGAACGACGTCACCACCCTGATCAATTTCCAAGGGTTCCGCTTCTGGGGTTCGCGCACCTGCAGCTCCGATCCGCTCTTCCAGTTCGAGAACTACACCCGCACGGCACAGGTGCTGGCGGACACGATGGCGGAGGCACACGCGTGGGCCATGGATCTGCCGATGACGCCGTCGCTCGTACGCGACATCGTGGAAGGCATCAACGGGAAGATGCGCTCGCTGACGCGCAACGGCTACCTGCTCGGCGGCTCCGCCTGGTACGACCCGGAGTTCAACCCCAAGGACTCGCTGAAGGATGGCCAGCTCGGCATCGACTACGACTACACGCCTGTACCGCCGCTGGAAAACCTGACGCTGCGCCAGCGCATCACCGACCGATATCTCATGCAATTCGCGGAAGCCGTCAACGCGTAAGCGTGCGAGCGACCAACACCTGAAAGGGATCTGCCATGGCTATGCCACGCAAACTCAAGAACTTCAACGTCTTCCACAACGGCGAGAGCTTTGTGGGGGAAAGCGAAGAGATCACGCTGCCGAAGCTGACCCGCAAGCTCGAAGAGTACCGGGCGGGCGGCATGAACGGCCCGGTCGACATCGACCTCGGCGCCGAGAAGATGGAGCTGGAGGCCACCTACGGCGGCATCATGCGCGCCATCTTCAAGGAATGGGGCATCACCTCCGTATCGGGTGTGCTGCTGCGCTTCGCTGGCGCCTTCCAACGTGACGACGAAAGCGACACCGATTCGGTCGAGGTCATCATTCGCGGCCGTCACACCGAGCTGGACATGGGCAACGCCAAGGCCGGCGACAACAGCCAGTTCAAGGTCAAGTCGTCGGTCAGCTACTACAAGCTGACCGTCAATGGCGAAGTCTGGTGCGAGATCGACCACGTGAACTTTATCGAAGTGATCTTCGGTGTCGATCGACTGGCCGGCCAGCGCCGCGCCATGGGCCTGTAACGGGCCACGCGTGGGCCGGCCTTCGGGCTGGCCCATGCATTCCTGAATACCTCTCTTCTTCCATTCCGACGCCATGACCCAACCGACCTCCACCGATATCACCCTCGACCAACCGATCAAGCGCGGCGAGCAGACCATCACGACCATCACGGTGCGCAAGCCCGGCTCGGGCGAGCTGCGCGGCTGCAGCCTGGTCGACCTGATGCGTATGGACGTGACCGCCCTGCACACCGTGCTGCCGCGCATCACCACCCCTACGCTCACCCAGCACGACGTGAGCAAGCTGGATCCGGCTGACCTGACCCAGCTGGGAACGGCGGTGACCGGTTTTTTGCTGCCGAAGTCGGCCAAGGAGGAAAACTTCCAGACCGAGTCGAGCACGCCATCGCAGACGTTGCAGTAATTTTTCACTGGC
>Ga0102589_1002614_pt1 | contig 20248 bp, 21 predicted proteins | sample AraplaMF_Col_mLB_FD_76858 | JGI IMG/M metagenome (GOLD analysis project Ga0102589, IMG submission 76858) | Arabidopsis root microbial communities from the University of North Carolina, USA - plate scrape MF_Col_mLB | ecosystem: Host-associated > Plants > Roots > Endosphere | place: USA... | reverse complement strand
AGGAAAAGGGTCAGAATTTACTTTTACCCTGCCAATTTCTGACGGAACGGATGAGCAAGGAGCTACAGAAAATGTAGCTTTGCTATTACATGCGAAGGAAGAATCAACGGTAGTAACTCCTACAAATTCATTTGGTGATCAAATTGAAAATCATTCAATCGTGGAAGTAAATCGACCTAGAGTATTGGTCGTCGATGATGATCCAGTGAACTTAAGAGTTATCGAAACAATACTTACCTTAGAAAAATATGACTTAGTAACGGTTACAAGCGGTAGTAAAGCTCTTGAAATGTTAATGTCTCAAGAGTGGGATTTGATCATATCAGACGTAATGATGCCAAATATGTCTGGGTACGAATTAGTACGTTCAATTCGTCAGCAATTTTCAATAACCGAACTTCCTGTTTTACTCCTTACGGCAAGAAGTCAATCTCAAGATATTAAAAATGGATTTTTATCAGGGGCAAATGATTACGTCACAAAGCCTGTGGATGCTTTAGAGTTAAGATCGAGGGTGAAGGCACTAACCGACGTTAAACAATCTGCACGAGAACGGCTTCGAATGGAGGCAGCTTGGCTTCAGGCACAAATACAGCCTCATTTTTTATTCAATACACTTAATGCCATTATCACGTTAAATGAAATTGATATCGAGCGGACAGGTAAGCTACTTGAAGCGCTAAGTGATTTTTTAAGGGAGTCCTTTAAGTTTCAAAATATTAATGAGCTTGTTCCACTGGAGGACGAGTTAAATCTTGTTCGATCTTATCTATATATTCATAAGGAACGTTTCGGGGAGCGGATTAACGTAACGTGGGATCTGACCGTCTCTACAGATGTCATGATACCATCACTGACTATCCAACCATTAATTGAAAATGCATTGAAACATGGGATATTGTCCCGTGAAAGTGGCGGGAATATTCATATTTGCATTGTAGATTACGACACGTACATTGAAATATCTGTGTCAGATGATGGTATTGGGATGGATGAAGTTACGATGGAACATTTGCTTGAAAGAAAAATGGAAACTTCAACTGGCATTGGATTGCTTAATACAGATCTTCGCTTAAAACAGCATTTCGGTGAGGGACTTCAAATAAAAAGTAAGCTAAATCAAGGTACAACCATATCGTTTGTTGTTCAGAAAAAGAAAGTAAAGTCAAAGCAATTTAAGGATGAATTCATCGTAAAATAAGAATATTCTATAGGTGTTGCACGCCCATTTTATAATGGGGTGTAGCTTAATAAAAATATTGTCCAATTAAAATCCTGTTTTTGCAGGATTTTTTTCTTTAGCTTCTTTCAGCGGGTAACTGAGTACAAGAGTAATTTTCCAAAAAGCATGTTGGCGCATGTGGGTTTGTTCATGAACCAATGAAATGTATTAGGAAAGTACATAATAAAGAACAGATAACCTGAATTAGTTATCTGTCTTTCAACAATCAATTTGTAAACGGATCTTCCTTTTCATATAGATAGCTTTTCTCAAGATTTTCTTTTGTTTCAGCATTAACAGTTTTCTCTTTCGCTTCTGCTTGTTCACTAGCCGGAGCTTCGTCATGAGAAGAACAAGCAGTTAATAAGAACGCAGTCATTGCCCCGACATACAAGAATTTTTTCATTGCTACAACCTCCGTAATTGTTTGTTACGTTTTAGATTGTGCAATTACACTTAGAATATAACGGAAATGGCGATGATAAAAATTTCTTTTGTAACAAAAAATGAAAAATAAACGTTTGACAATAAAAAGAGGAATTAGGCGTGAAATTAGGCTTTATCACAATTTACAGATTGATAATAGTTGGTTTATAAAAGAAGGAACAAAACGACATTTCCAATCTTATATAATCACCTGTTTTTTTATCCGTTCACGACGTGTATTTGGCTTAGACATTGAATAAAGTCTTTAATTGTTGGCTAACTGCAATATTTTCTAGGATTTTATAATGACCTTGTGTAATTAAATCAGAAATGTACATACGAAAACACTAAGAAAATCTTAAGAATTGGTGTGTGTGTTTGTTAAGATTTAATTAGTATTATATCCTTATACGAATCCTATAGGGGTGATCACAAGACTAAAGAAATGGAGGAATGTAGTTGAACATTTTGATTTGTGATGATGATAAAGAAATTGTAAGGGCGATTAGCATTTTTTTAGAAAATGAGGGATATCAGGTATTCAAAGCTTATGATGGTATAGAGGCAATCGATCTTATTAGAGATCACGTTATTCACCTAATTATTATGGATATTATGATGCCAAAAATGGATGGGATTACGGCAACGATGAAGATTCGACAAGATAATATGATTCCGTTAATTATGCTTTCTGCTAAGTCGGAGGATTATGACAAAATACTCGGGTTAAATATCGGAGCAGATGATTATATGGCCAAGCCGTTTAATCCATTAGAACTTGTGGCAAGAGTGAAATCGCAGCTAAGAAGATATACGACATTTGGGAGTCTTGAGGTGAGTAGTTTTGTTTTTCAAACGGGCGGGCTCATGATTAATGATGAACAGAAAGTTATTACCGTTGATAAACAAGAGGTTCATTTGACACCGGTGCAGTATAAAATTTTAAAGCTTCTCACAGCAAATGCTGGGAGAGTATTCACAATGGAAGAGATTTATGAGAAGGTATGGAACGAAAAGGCTATTAATCCAGAAAATACGATTTCGGTCCATATTCGAAAGATTCGAGAAAAAATTGAAATTAATCCGAAAGAGCCGAAGTATTTGAAAGTTGTATGGGGAGTTGGGTATAAAGTTGAGAAATATTAGTCATGCACTGATTACGAAAGTGGTTGTGTTCCTGATTGCCATCGTTTGTTTGACTGGTACAGCGAAGGCAATTATCAATATGGAAATTAATGACATTCATCTTAGTAGTATAAATCAAGATAATTATTTTGAAAGCCAAGCATTCGCTGATGAAAGTAACGGCCTTATTGTTACCGTAGCGCAATTAATTGGAAAATACAAAAGTGAAGAACATATTTTAAGCGGGAAGACACTAACAGAAGAAGATATTAGAGAAATTGAAGAAGATTTATATAATGATTTCCGTTATTCATACAAATATAATCCAAATTTGAGTGAAGTAGAAAATAAGCACATCTATCAAGAAAAATATGCTGATGTCATAAATAGTAAGAAAGAAGAAAGCAAAAAAGAACAGGTAAGAGAATTTTATCGGTTACTCAGCACACTAGAAGCATATAAAGGAATCATGTTTTATGCGAGTGACGGTGAACATGAATTCTCCAATAGTGAACTAAATAAGAAAGAGCAATTTGAATCTTATGGTGCATATATGCTATATGAGGATTATCAAAAAAAGCTTTATCCAAGTGAAGTGAAAGAAAATCAATACTTGGATTACTTTCCACACGAAGTTGAAAAGTTGAATCCACAAACAGACGTCATATATGTGGCGTTTGAAGAATCTTTCTTACAACAAAAAATGCAGGAATGGGAAAAAGACAAAGCAATTGCCAAAAGTTTTCTAAATGAATTCATTATATTTCTAGCAGGATTTATTTTATCTTTTGTTTATTTAATCATGGTAATTGGAAGAACGTCATTTAAAGATACAGAAATTCATTTTCATGTCATTGACAAACTATATAATGATCTCAATATTGTGATAGTCGTTAGTTTAATAGCGATGTGGATAGTAATGATTGTTGAAGTGTTACATGATTTTTACATGCTCCTCACGATACCTATTTTTATCATTGCCTTACTGATGATTTTATCGCTCGTAAAGCATATCAAAAATAGATCATTATTTCAGCATACACTCATATATCATATTCTCAAAAAGGTTTTTCTTTCGGTAAAAAATGTATTTGATAGTGGTAGTATGGGTGTGAAAATCGTGCTGCTTGTCATTGGCTATCCATTAGTAGTTGCGGCAACGTTTTTCGTGTTTCCCATTACCATAGGTTTAGCTGCCTGGTTTGCGATGAGAAAGGTGAAGTCGTTTATCCGCATTAAAGAGGGCGTAGAGCAAATTAAGAATGGGAATCTTCATCATCGAATTGAAGTAGACGGAAAAGGAGAGTTTAGCCAACTTGCGGCGGATATTAATAGTATTACTGATGGGTTGAAAAAGTCGGTTGATAGTGAGATCAAGAGTGAGCGTTTAAAAACAGAGCTCATTACGAATGTTTCGCATGATATCAGAACGCCTTTAACGTCAATCATTACGTATGTCGATTTATTAAAAATCGAAAACGACCCTGAAATGATTGCTGAATATGTAGACGTGTTAGATCAAAAATCGAAAAGACTCAAGCTCTTAACGGATGACTTATTTGAAGCGGCTAAAGCGTCAAGTGGAAGTATGCCTGTTCAGTTAGAACGGATTGACATCGTATCATTATTAACGCAAGGAATAGGAGAAATGGGTGAAAAAATTGAAGCGTCGTCATTAGAATTTAAGTTAGCCTACCCAACAGAAAAGGTGTATGTGAAGGCTGATGGTAAACTCCTATGGCGCTCCATCGAAAACTTATTCTCGAATATTTTTAAATACGCACAGCCTGCATCAAGGGTATATATTGATGTTGAAGAGTTAGGCAATGAAATACTCGTGACATTTAAAAATATTTCAGCATACGAATTAAATATTTCAGCCGATGAGCTAATGGAACGCTTTAAACGAGGAGATGAATCTAGATCAAGTCAAGGTAGCGGATTAGGGTTGTCGATTGCTGAAAGTCTTATTCATATCCAGCACGGAAAGTTCTTAGTTCAAGTAGATGGCGATTTATTTAAGGCTATGATTTATCTACCGAAATTTAGAAATGAATAATGTGGTGTAGCAAAGGAATAGGATATATGAGTGTCCTATTCTTTTTCTGTGTAAGGTGTAGCCAATAAAAGTGTGTTGAAAAATTCAACGTTCTTCATGTTTTAAAAACATGCTTATGATAGAGGCTCTTGGATATTTAGAAAAAAGTACTGAATGTAAGTATCGACGTACAAATCGAAAATTATCATCAAATTTTAAAAGTACCTTATTCTTGTGAAATGGATAAGGTACTTTTGTTTTAAAACCCTGCTTTTTCAAGGCTCTAATATTATACATACTTTTAAAGTTCTAAGCGCATAGTACGGCTCGCTTCTTTAAATCCATGTCTTTCATACAAGGCAAAAGCGCCACTATTTTCTGCTAAAACACTTAGCTCTAAGTGATCTAATTTACGTTCTTCTGCCCATTTTTTTGCCTCTTGTAGCAATACTGAACCGATTCCTTTACTTTGGAATTGACCTCCAACAATTACATCCATAATATACGCATAATTATGCTGGACGATACAAGAATAAGGAGGAGTAATTAATTCTTGAATTAACAAAAAGCCGGCAATATTGTTATTTATCTCAGCAATAAAAATATCTGATTTTTCTTCTGAAATTGTGCTAGTAAGAAACTTCACGTCCTGTTTTGCTGGAGCTATGTACTTTGGTTGAAGTTTTGACATCTCTAAAAACAGTTCTTCATATAATATTTCAATTTGCGGAATATCATCTAATGTTGCAACTTTAATATTCATGTTCTACCTCCGTTCGAATTTTATACCATTTCACTTTACCATATTATGTTATTTTTGAAAATAATCAGTAAAATGAATAAAAAACTCAAATAGTTAACACCGTATAAACCGCAGAGGTTTTCCAATACTAAAGCTGTTTTAAAATATTCAGTATGAGAATGGAGGCTATCGACAGTGAGATTTTTTGCATGGGGACTATTAGGTGCCGCAGCTATTTTTGGCGTAATGAAACGCCAAGCGATGTCAGACAATGCACAACAAATGACAACGTCTTCTCAGGAAGGCACGACACCAGTACAATTAGTTGCAAACAGTAATCCACTTACCGCAAATACACCAAAACAATAAAAAATGCATTATCTGGCTTATAGACAATTAACTGTAATGGTCTATAAGCTTTTACATAAAAAATAAGTTTTTTTATTATTTACTAAAGTAACCAGAAAAATGTATAGTTATGTTAAATATATGGTGGAACGGGGTTTTGATTATTTATGATGAAACTTATTAATGGCTAATAGAATAAAATTTTATAGGGCAATAAGGCTATTAAGGTTTATACCTTCATTCTTTTTAGTTCGCCCATCTGCACAAGAGCGATTAGAAGTCATCATATCTATTCAAATCATATATTCAATAATTTCTATAAGCCTCTAGCAGGGTCAAGGTAAAATCCGGACGTATAGTTTATTTGTGCGGAAGCCAGGTGACACAGCTAGTTTGTTCTATGGCATAGCTAAAATTACACAGAGGCAAATTGATGTATATTGAATTTAAATTTGACTATGAGAAGGATTTCTTCTTATAGTTTTTTTATGTCTTCTTGGGGGGTGTGCAAAATGGTAATGTTTCATTTCAATTCCTTACTTTGAGCAAATAAAATGGAGAAATGAGGCGTAAATATGACAAATTATCAATTAATAAATGATTACAAGGACAATGAAAAATATAGAGAAAGTTTCAATGAATTAGCAAAGCTAGTTTTTGGATTAGATTTTAGCCAATGGTATGAAAAAGGATGCTGGAACGATCAATATAGTTGTTATTCCTATTTCGATGGAGAAAAAGTAATTGCAAATGCATCAATAAGTAAAATGACTGTTGCTGTAAAAGGTAAGGATTACAGAGCCATACAAGTTGGTACAGTAATGACGCATCCAGATTATCGTCATAAAGGTTTAGCAAGAAAATTGATGAATGACATCATTGATAAATATGAGAAACATTACGATTTCATCTATTTATTTGCGAATGAAACAGTCCTAGATTTCTATCCGAAATTTGGGTTTTCACGAGTACAAGAAAGTAGATATTTCATAAATGCTGATAGTTTACAGAAAAAATCAAACATAACGATCCGAAAATTAGATGTTGAAAATAGCAACGATTTATCTTTATTGAAATTGTTTGCGAAGGAAAAAATGCCATCGTCGTCGGTTTTAGATGTGAAAGATAATGAAAGTTTGCTTATGTTTTATTTTATTATTGCATTTCCTAATTCAATTTATTTTATCGAAGACAAAGACGTTATAGTATTATTCGAAAAAGAGGATGAAGAATTACATCTTTTTGATGTTGTTAGTCGTAGTAAGATTGATGTAATAGAAGTTTTAAGTTACATTACTACACCGGATGTAAAAAGAATTATTTTTCACTTTATCCCTGATTGTCAGAATCTAGAGTCTGAAGTAATTGAAACCGAGGACGATGTATTGTTTATTCGGCCGATGATAAAATTCGAGACAGAACGTCCGTTATTTCCGTTAACATCGCATTCGTAAGACCAGTTAAATGTTTGATTACAGTTATATTAAAGAGTTTTTTCTATTATAAGAATATGTGAAAAGGGTGATTCAACTTGATACAAATAAAAAGGATATATAAAGAAGATTTCCCGCAAGGCAAAAAAATTATTTATCAATACAGCTCCAATAATTATTTTGATGTTTCCTTTAAAGAACGAGAAAATGGCTGGGCAATTGATTTTATGTTAAAACATCTCGACACGCCATTTCACAAGTATTTGGAAGGAGAAATTTTTGAGGATCATATAGAGGATATTGAATGCTATATTGTTGAGTTTAATGGAGAAGAAGCGGGAATTGTTAGCTTTAATCATGAGAAATGGCATCATGTGTTAAGAATTAATGATATTCATATTGATCAAGCCTATCAACAGCAAGGCATTGGTAGTAAACTCATGGCTTTGGTCAAAAAGCGTGCAGCAGAAATTGGGGTGAGGGCAATTGTTTTAGAAACACAAACGTCTAATTATCCTGCCATAAAGTTTTACAGAAAACATGGATTTCATCTAATTGGATGTGACCTAATAAGTTACTCCAATAAAGATATTGAAAAAAGGGAAGTAAGGATTGAAATGGGACTTGTACTTCAATCATAATTTTCTAAAAAAAGAGAATGAAGGAGACAAATTAAATAAAGTCATACTACTTCAGCAAAACGAGGGGATGATTTCCGTTTCGGCTGGGCGCTTTCCTGGGGGCGTCCGATGAGCCGCTTCACTCGCGATGCTCGCTCCAGGGTCTCATCTGTGACGCTGATCCCCAAGGAGTCGCCCAGCCTACACTCCAATCAACCACTTCTCAAAGTAAGTATCTTTCAGTACCACTCTAATTTATAGTAATACAATGATCTTCGGCAATATTAAACCAGTAGGAAACTCTCCTTCATAACTGATATTTTGCTTTACCGTTAATAATATTATCTGCCACACTTTGTGCTTGAAAAGATCAATTCTAAACTAGGTTTGTTTCAATTAAAGAAATCTTCTAATATCAAGTATTGTTTGTAAGTGTATCCCTTCTTGGAAAATAGTTCGAATTAATACTTGCTCAATCGTATTCATTCCCATATCAATAGGAGGAAATTCTACATCAATCGATCACCATACATTTCTTTTTTTTGAATAGGCTAAGCTTATAATTACTTCAATAATTACTTCATTAATTTTTCAAATGATGGAGTTTTCTCATTAAAAATAGGTGGAGATGTGCCATAGCCGAACCAAGATTGAAGTGGTTCAAGCTCCTTACTTTTTTCGTTTGTTAACGCCTCAATCCACAAAAATTGATCTAAATAAATATGACCCAATTTCCAGCGGATATTATTATGAAATCCAGATGGTATAATGTTGGCGGTGTCTTCCGTTATGGTTTCTAATACTAGTAATACTTCACTCCGATAACTATCCAACTGATGAAATAGAATTTGATGACGTGGCTTCATTTAAATTCTCCTTAGCTATTTTTAAAATAATATTAGATAAAAAATTTTCCCAAATTCCTCTTTAAAGAAATAAAAAAGAGAGAACACGTTTTTAATCGTGTTCTCTCTAAGAAACTATACTATTATCTACTTTGAGTTTGAAGTGCTAATTTAACGCCTAGTCCTATATAAACGAAACCAACAGCCTTTTCAAGCCAACGCGAACCATTATTTGTTGTTTTCGTAAAGATTTTTTCACCAATAAAGCTTGTAATAATAGCTAACAAAATAGTATACAAAGCGCTCATCACAACAAAAGTAATGCCTAAAATCAATAATTGTACAGTGATGGATTGGCCATTATGTTGAACAAACTGTGGTAAAAACGCTAAGAAAAATAATGCAGTTTTTGGATTTAAAATCTCTGCTAAAAAACCTTGTCGGAACGAAGTACTTGCTGGGCTTTGTTCAACAGTCGGTTTTTCTATTTTTTGTGGTTTTGTTAGTAGCATTTGAATACCTAAATAAACAAGGTAGGCAACACCAATATATTTAACTACTTCAAACGCAGTGGCAGATTTCATCAAAATTGCAGATAACCCTAAGACAGCTGCTAATGTATGGACTAAGTCACCTAAACCAATGCCTAAAGCAGTGAAAATACCGTTCTTTTTACCACCTTTCAGCGTTTGCGTAATGGTAATGATAACAGCAGGGCCAGGAATTAAAAATAAGAGAAGAACTATTGCAATAAAAGATAACATGTTTACCCATCCTATTCTAATAAACTAAATATTCTAGTAAGACAATAATAAAAATGACTTCATGAATGCAAAAAATATTATATGCTATCTTCTATACAACTGTCGATAATGAAATACTAAAATAGAAATGAACTAACTATTTATAAAAATCAGAAAACATTTCAGTGATATTTATATAATGATATGTATTATAGAATTATAGTGAAGTGAGTAAAGGTCGTAAGGCGAGCAATACACAATTTCTTTAAACGGGATCCGCTGTTCTTGCCAAATCGATTACTAACATATTTTTGATTGACTATCTAATCACTTTGCATGAATAATATATGAAAGAATCTAATATATACATATATATAGAGTTACAAGCATATAATAGATTGGCAGCCACACTTAAAATGATTTACAAATATGTTATGATTTTTGGTTTAAATGAACTTGAATAAGAGTTTATATAAAAATTTAATAATTGCGATTATATTGAAGTGATCAGGTATCCCCTAATCATGGTCTCAATAAAATCAAGCAAAGTTATGAAAAGTAATGTCTAAATTACTTTTTTCTCTTCTGCTTGATTTTTTTTTCTTAAAAATACCTTCTGAGAAAAGGATGATGAGAGCTATGTTAATAAAAGGTGATTATGTTTTCCATCGAGATTTTAATATGAATTATCCTATAATTACACATGGTGAAGGCTGTCATTTATTTACCGAAGATGGTGAGTCGTACATTGATGGAAGCTCAGGTGCGGTAGCAGCAAATTTGGGACACAGTAACGAAAGTATTGCCAAAGCGATGTATGAACAAGCTATGAAAGTTGGTTTTGTACATACGATGAGGTTTGAGACAAATCTTCTTCATCTCACTTCACAAAAAATTATCGAGATAGCACCTAAAAATATGGAATCCGTATTTTTCTGCTCAGGTGGGTCTGAGGCAAATGAATCAGCCCTAAAGCTTTGTAGACAAGTGAATCGTGATAGAGGGACAGCAACCAAATTTATTAGTATCGGTAGATGGCAATCCTATCATGGCAATACGATAGGAGCACTCTCAATCGGTGGAGATGTTCAACGACGTTACCCATATACGCCACTTCTTAATAAGACCGAACATATCGATGCACCTTATTATCCACCTCACTATTCTGAAGGAGATAAGATAAAAGAAGATGAAAGATGTTTAAATCAGTTACAACGTGTGATAAATGAAGTAGGAGCGGAAAACATATCAGCCATTATGGTAGAACCTATTGTAGGAAGTCAACAAGGCGCAATGGTGCCTACAAGTACCTATTTAAAAGGAATACGTACTATATGTAATGAATTTGATATTTATATGATTGTAGATGAAGTGATGACTGGCTTCTATCGTACAGGTGAAAGTTTTGCCATTCTACACGAAAAAGATGTAGTACCAGATATTATTACGTTTGGTAAAGGAATTACTGCGGGTTATGCGCCTTTAGCAGGAATGATTGTGCATGAGAATGTAATGAAACAATTAAAACAATATAGCAACGGTAAGTTTTTGCATGGCTTTACATACAGCGGTCACCCTGTTTGCTTAGCTGCTGGATATAGTGCTATTGCAGAGTATAAAAATCAAAACATTATAGAGAATGTCAAAAATCAAAGTTCGTTTATTTTTAAGCGGTTACATGAAATTCAAAAAAATAGTAAGACCATCGGAAGTATAAGAGGTAAGGGGTTATTAATAGGTGTTGAATTTTTTGAAAATACAAAAGAAACAAAATATTTTAACGAAGAAGTGTTGTTTGCAGCAAAATTTAATTCACTCGCAATGAAAAAAGGTGCTGTATTTTATCCGGGTAGTGGGGGTGTAGATGGTACTAAAGGAGAGCATATTTTAATAGCGCCTCCTCTAAATATTACAACAGATGATGTCGAAAAGCTTATGAATATATTTGAAGAAACATTATATGAAATGGAAAGAACTACTTAAATTGGGGGAGGTTTTATGATGAAAAAATATTTATGGATGTTGATGTTGATTTTTGTTGCTATTTTATCAGCATGTGGCTCGAGTAATAATTCTAAAGCTACTGACTCTTTAGAAAAAATTAAAAAAGACGGTGTCATGAAAGTCGGTATTGAAGGAGCATACCCACCATTCAACTTCTACAATTCAAAAAACGAATTAGAAGGATTTGATGTAGACATTACGAATGAAATTGGCAAGCGTATGGGGGTAAATGTCGAATTCGTTGCTACACCATGGGATTCAATTATTGGAGGACTACTTTCAAATAAATATGAAATTATTATTTCAAGTATGGCGATTACAGAGGATCGAAAAAAGAAAGTCGATTTCACAGAACCCTATTATTATACTGGTGCACAACTTTTCACGAAGTCTGATTCAGCTATTAAAAATGTGAAAACTGATGTGAAAGGGAAAAAAATTGGTGTTGTGACAGGAACTACTTTTACAGATGAAGTTATTAGACTTGGTGGAGAGCCCGTATTGTACAAGTCTGATTTACTGTCTTTTCAAGATTTAGTGAACGGTCGTATTGATGGTTCAATTACTGATAAAGCAGTAGGTGGCAATATCATTGTTGAAAACGGTTACGATGTTATTGCTGTAGGTGACGTACTATACGATGAAACAGCAGGCATTACAGTCAACAAAAATCAAAAGGACTTAGTCAAAGAAATTGATAAACATATTAAAGACATGGTGAAAGACGGTACCTATGATGAAATTAGTAAAAAATGGTTTGGTAGAAGTATTTTTAAATAGAAGGGACGATACTATATGTTGGATTTCAGCTTAGTAACAGACTTTTTACCCTTCATGGTGAAAGCTTCGTGGATAACGTTAAAGTTAACACTTTTTTCTACAATTTTCGGATTAATTTTAGGGCTTTTTGTCGCTTTAATGAAAATTTCTAAAGTCAAGATCATTCGTTTAATCGCGGACTTTTATTTATGGATTATTCGAGGTACGCCAATGCTGGTACAACTATTTCTTATTTATTATGGTTTACCTCAAGTTGGGATTGAGCTATCACCTATGGTTGCGGCTGTAATTGCCCTCGGAATTAACTCTGCTGCATATATTGCTGAAATTTACCGCGGCGGCATTATGTCAATATCTAAAGGTCAAATTGAAGCCGCTGAATCATTAGGGATGAGTTATTTTTTACAAATGAGAAAAGTTATTTTACCGCAAGCGTTACGTATTTCCTTACCAGCATTAGGAAATCAAGCCATTATGATGCTTAAAGACTCTTCCTTAGCCTCACTAGTGACTGTTTCGGAGTTACTAATGGTATCGCAACGCTACGCAGCTTCTAATTATGCATTTATTGAATTTTATCTAGTTGCAGCGGGCTTCTATCTAGTAATGACAACCTTCTTTACATTTATTTTAAACCGTGTGGAAAGAAGAATGTCTGTAAGTGATATGTAGAGGAGGACACCTAATGAAAAATATAGACAATCCTATTCATAAAAATTTACAAGAGATCATGATTGAGATGGTTGATGTGCATAAAAGCTTTGGGGAGTTAGAAGTATTAAAAGGCATTGACATCACAATAAAAAAGGGTGAAGTTGTTTCTCTCATTGGCTCAAGTGGTTCAGGGAAAAGTACACTTCTCAGATGTATTAATCATCTAGAAAAAATTACAAGTGGCAATATAACAGTGGATAACATTCATTTAAATGACAATAAAACGAATATAGCACATATTAAACGGGAAGTAGGAATGGTGTTCCAACAATTTAATTTATTTCCTCACATGACGGTGTTGGAAAATATTATGGTTGCACCTATACATGTTTTAAAGAGAAATAAACTTGAAGTTGAAAAAGAAGCATTAGAGCTACTTGGGAAGGTCGGACTTTTGGATAAGAAAGATTATTATCCTAAAAAATTGTCCGGCGGTCAGCAACAACGTGTAGCGATTGCACGTGCATTGGCTATGAAACCGAAGCTCATGCTATTCGATGAGCCGACATCGGCACTTGATCCTGAATTAGTTGGAGAAGTATTAACTGTAATGAAACAAGTTGCCAGTGAAGGTATGACAATGGTTGTGGTTACACATGAAATGAACTTTGCCCGGGATGTGGCAGATAGAGTTATATTTATGGTCGATGGAAAAATTGAAGAACAAGGTTGTCCTAAAAAAGTTTTAACGAATCCTAAAAGTTCTAAACTAGCAGCCTTTTTAGGGTTAAAAAATAATCTAGAAAAGGTTGTGAATTGATTATGCAAACGATGAAAAATGAACAATCTGCAAGTATTTACATTAACGGTGAGTGGCATAAAACAGAAAATGTAACGCCCTCATTCAATCCAGCAACGAAGGAAGTTATTGGCTACTTTTCTGAGGCGACAATTAACCATACCGAAGAGGCCATTAAAAATGCTAATCAAGCTTATTTAAAATGGAGTAAACTTACCGCTGTACAACGGGCTCAAGTATTAAAAGATATTGCAACTAAATTATCAGAACGCAAAAGTGATTTAGCCGAATTGATCACGAAAGAAATGGGCAAACCTTTACACGAAGCACTAGGAGAAGTAGAGGTTGCCATTCAAACCGCAATATACTTTAGCGGTGAAGGTAAAAGAGCTATGGGAGAAGTCATTCCATCGATGATTCAAGGCCGTCACATCCATACAGTACGTACCTCTACAGGAGTTGTTGGTTGTATTACACCATGGAATTATCCAATCTCACTTGCTGCCTATAAGATCTTCTCAGCATTTATAGCAGGGAACACAGTCGTGTGGAAACCTTCTCCAGAAGTAAACTGTACGGCGACACAATTTACTTCTTATATGGTTGAGAGTGGTTTACCGCCAGGTGTATTAAACTTGGTGACATCTAGTTCGCCAAGCATTGGCGAAACTATTGTCAGCCATAAAGATGTACCTTTACTAACTTTCACAGGTTCAACAAATGTAGGTGTTAAAATTGCACAAGAAGCTGCAAAACAACTAAAGCGCGTCACACTTGAATTAGGTGGTATAAACGCGGCTATTGTAATGAAAGACGCTAATATAGATTTAGCCGTTTCACAGATTATAGCCTCAGGTTATGGTACTAGCGGGCAACGCTGTACCGCGACAAGAAGAGTTTTTATACATGAAAGTATTAAAGATGGTTTTCTACAAAAATTACTCCAAGAGACTAGCAAACTGAGAATTGGTAATGGATTAAAAGCTAGTACACAAGTGGGTCCTATTATTAATGAAACAAGTTTAAAACAAATCGATTGCGCTGTACAAAAAGCCATTGAAGAAGGTGCTAGATTAGTTATCGGTGGACACATTCTTATGGAAGATGAAGGATATTACTACGCGCCAACAATTTTAGATGATATACAGACTACATTTGAAATCGCACAAGAAGAAGTCTTTGGCCCAGTACTTTCAATTATCACCTTTAATAATTACGAGCAAGTTATCGATTGGAATAATGATACAAAATATGGCCTGTCTACAGCGGTTTTTACAAATGATTTATCAATAGCTATGCAAGCCCAAAATGATTTAACCACGGGACTAGTTTATATTAATGCTGGCACAGCAAATGCAGAACTAGGTGTACCATTCGGGGGGTTAAAAATGTCTGGCAATGGGCAACGTGAGGTTTCACATCATATGTTAGATTTCATGACAGAATGGAAATCAGTTTATATTAGCTATGGAGGATAAATGCTATGTCCGAAAATTTATTAACGATGTTAGCGCTCGACATTGAAAAAGAAACGATCGAAGATGTGCATCGAACAAAACAAGAAATAACTGCTTTAGAACAATACTTAAATGAAGCGCGTTCATTACCTGAGAAAAAAAGTGTGCTGATTATTGGTGGAGGAATTATCGGTCTATTAACAGGTTATTTTTTACAAGAAATTGGTTTTGACGTAAGTATTGTCGAAGCGAAATCATTCGCTGCTGCTGCCTCTGGGAGAAATGGAGGAGCCATTATGACATTAGGAAGAGAGTTATCGGAAATTCCTTATTCTCTAAATTCGTTAAAAATTTGGAGCCAATTAACTGAAAAAGGAATTGAAACTCACTTCAAAAAAAATGGGCATTTAATGGTAGCTCGCAATGAAACAGAAGCCAATATATTGAGAAAATGTTATGAGCTCTATGTTCAAGCAGGGATACATGTGGAATTGTTAGACAATAAATCAATGAAAAAATATGTTCCATTTTTAAGCGATGCTATTTCATTGGGCATCTATAGCCATGACGATGGGTCAGCTTATCCATTCACAACTTCTCAAAGCTTACTTAAATCTTTAAAGCAAGGTGGTGCTAAGCTTTATAATCATTGTCATGTCGAAAAAATCGTTACAGAAAACAATAAAATCGTAGCGGTACAAACGCCAAAAGGAAGTTTTACAGCAGATTATTTCATCATCTCCACTGGTCCTTGGACTCAAAAAATCTGCAAGGAACTAAGTGAACATATTCCAATCAGACCTCGACGTTCTCAATTGTTTGCAACAGAAATTGTCCGTCAAAATATTATAAAACCGTTCTTTACAGGAAATGGGATATACTTAAGGCAAACGCATGCTGGGAATATACTCTTTGGGGGAGGTGGCCCGTGGGAATTAGACGGGTATGAATTAAATAATACGATCGAAGCCATCCAACTACAATCAGGACGTTTTTTAGAGTTATTTCCAAAATTAAAAAATAAAAAACTACTACGTACTTTTGCTGGAACAGTAGAGTTAACGCCAGATTATACACCGATAATGGGTAAATTAATGACGCTTGAAAATGGCTACGTCTCAGCTGGTTACAACGGGCATGGTTTTGGCATATCTACCGTAATGGGCAAGCTAATGAGCTCGTATTTATATGACCATATCCATCATATCGAACTGAACAATACGATAAAAGAAATGCTAAATAAATTAAGTGTAGGTCGTTTTGAAAAAGCGAAAGAAACAGGTGATGTAATATGAAAGACGTTATTATTTGTCGCTGTGAGGAAGTTAGTTTAGGAGATATCGAAGACGCTAAAGAAAACGGCTTGAAAACATCTCAAGAAATAAAAATGGCGACACGACTGGGTATGGGCATGTGCCAAGGCAGAATTTGTCGCTCTTTAATCGATCTTTATATGTCTGATCAAACGCCACAAGGCCTATTACAGCCTTCTAGCTTAACAGTACATGTCCCAGTACGTCCTGTTTCCCTTTGTCAACTTGCAGCGAAGGGGGATAGAGCTTAATGCGCATTCAACATCATCCTATTGTAACGATTTCACCAAAAAAACAAGTGACTTTTTATTTTAACGAACAAATATACAAGGGACTAGAAGGCGATACAATAGCAGCTGCACTTTGGGCGAACCAAGTAACAACCTTAAGGCATACGGAGAAAAATAATATGGGGCGCAGTTTATTTTGCGGTATAGGGAACTGTTTTGACTGTCGCGTCTATATTAAAAACCAGGGAATGGTTCGAGCGTGTAACGTACCTATAGTTGAAGGGTTAGAAGTATTTTCAACTGATAGGGGGATTGACTAGTATGAAATACGATGTCGCTATTGTTGGTGGAGGACCCGCAGGTTTACAGGCAGCAATTACACTAGCTAAAAGAGAGGTTTCTGTAGTTGTTATAGAAGAAAATAATACGCTAGGCGGCAAACTGTTAGGACAGTTACATGAAGAGCATAACGGTAATTGGTGGATTGGTAGAGATGTTGCTGAAAGGCTAGTCAACGAAGCAAGAGGCTATCAAAATATTACTTTTATTCTCGGTACACAAGTATGGAATATTGATGGGAATTATAAGCTCTATCTATCAAAAGTGGATGGGCTAGAGATTCTACCAATTGTGGAAGCGGATTATTTACTATTAGCTACAGGGGCCATAGAAAAAGGTCTTCCTATTAAGGGGTGGACATTACCTAAAGTGCTGACTGTTGGTGGAGCCCAAGTACTTACTAATCAATATTTCGTAAAGCCAGGAAACAGAGTAGCAATTATAGGTGCTGATATTCTTTCAATTTCAATCGCAAGAGCTATGAAGTTAGCTGGAGTAGATGTTGTAGGTATTTATTTACCTCCTAAAAACATGTTCTCTACATCAATCTCAAATCCAAATACAGTCATGCAAAGTTTTAGCTCAATGGGTAGTCATGCACCCACTTTATTGATGAAAATGGGTGTAAATGTAATAAAAAGCAATGTAGGACGAAAGCTAGCCCATAAATTTTATCCGCCTAATGGCATTAAAATGTGGGGAATTCCGATTTATCTAAATAAATGCATCAGCGAAATTCACGGCGCTCAAGAAGTAGAAGCGGTGAAAGTGCAACATGTAACAATTGAAGGTGAACTTACAAGTAAAGAAAGAACGTTACATGTAGACGCAGTATGTATTTCCGCAGGTTTAACGCCTCAAACTGAACTATCCGTTATTTTGAATTGCGACTTTGCGGATATTGATGGTTTGAGTGGCAAAGTCCCTATTCATAATGAGCAATTGGAAACAACAGTAGAGAACGTTTTTGTTGCGGGGAATATTACAGGGATTGAAGGAGCAAAAGTTTCCATGGCTCAGGGTCATGTTGCAGGACTTAGTATGTTAAATAAGATGGACAAACTGGTGAATTCTAATGAGCTTCAAGTTTCTTTAGATCAACTAAAGAAAGTAAGAGAAACTTCTCCCATTCAATTTCATGCTAATATTTTTAACGGAAGAGAAAGTATGCAAATACATTGGGATCAAATCTATCAACTTAAAGAGAGTGAGTGAAAATGATGACAGCAACATATTATATCGAAGTGCCAAAAAAATTAAAGGTGAATGAAATTGATATGATGATGGAATTAGAAAAAGATGCTTTTCCAGGACTAGGTGCGGTTGATGAACAGTGTCTTGTACCTTTAACTAGATATGGAAAAATGGTTTGGTTTAAAGAAGTAGGCGATGATCGTCCTATCGCAGTGGGAGAATTAATGCGAAATTTTGATAAACCTGATGAAGCATACGTCTTTGGTTATTACGTTCGTTCGGATCAACAAGGCAAAGGTATCGGAAAGAAATTTTTAGTAGAGCTTCTGGATTATATACAAAAACAAGGCTTTCACTATGTGACGTTGACTGTAAACATAGAGAATGTAGCTGCGATCAAACTGTATGAAGCGTTTGGTTTTGAAATAGTTGAAACACGTGAAAATGAATTTGGTAAAGATGAACATCGTTATTGCATGAAAAAGAAGTTTTAACTTCGTTCAGCCATTGGTTTAGTAGCGAAAGTGAAATGTCAGCTACGCAAGACTGTGTGAACAATATCATTGTTGCTTTCGCACAAAAAACATCTCCGGGGGATGTCACGGAATCGGAACGGAGTTCTTCCAGGATGCTGTACCCATATGACAACGGCTAACGAACCTGCATCGGTAAATGCGCCACGTCCTTGGCATTATGCATTATCGAAATGACCGACATCGTGCTGGCACTCAACTAGGCCTAATACAAAGCCGATTCTAGACGCAATTAAACCGAGGTAAATTTGGATGCTATTGGGGTGAATTGTATGCATAAAATAAAAAGTTCGGGCATAGAAGTACTTGATACTCTAAAAAATGGTGACACATTATTAGTTGGTGGCTTTGGTTTAATTGGAGCGCCTCTAACATTAATAGATGCTTTAAAAGAGAAAGAAGTAAGAGACTTGACTGTTGTTAGTAATAATTTAGGTGAGTCTGGTAAAGGACTAGGTCTTATTTTAAATCAAAATAAGATTAAGAAAGTGATTGGTTCTTACTTCACAAGCAATAGAGATGTTGGCGAAAAGTATCAGAAGGGGGAGTTAGCTATTCAACTTTTACCTCAAGGTACAATGGCTGAGGCATTAAGAGCTGGTGGAGCAGGTATAGGTGGTTTCTATACTAAAACAGCTGTTGGCACAAAACTAGCAGAGGGTAAGGAACAACGAGTTTTAGACGATGAAACGTATATCTTTGAACAATCTATTAAAGGCGATGTTGCATTTATTCGTGCTCATAAAGCAGATGAATTAGGGAATTTAACATACTATAAAACGGCTCGAAATTTTAATCCCCTAATGGCAACAGCTGCTAAATATGTTGTTGCAGAGGTAGATGAAATTGTGCCTGTAGGTTCTCTAAATGCTGAAGAAATCGTTACTCCCCATCTATTTGTTGATGCGGTTATAGTTGCTCAAAAAGTTTTGACGAAAGATGGGGTGAAAAGCTTGTGAATGAACAACATCTCATTGCAAGTCGTGTAGCTAAAGAATTATCTGGGCCAGCAGTTGTCAATTTGGGAATCGGCATCCCTACATTAGTATCAGAATATGTAAAAGAGGATACGATTATTTTTCATACAGAAAATGGACTGTTAGGTGTTACGGATATAGACCCTGATCATATTGATCCGAACTTAGTCAATGCGGGGAAATTACCTGTTGGCGAAAAAGAAGGCTCTTCATTTTTTAATAGCGCCGATTCTTTTGCAATGATTCGCGGTGGGCATATCGACGTTGCCATACTAGGCGCATTGCAGGTTGATCAAACAGGATTAATCGCTAACTGGGCTGTACCCGGCAAAGCAATTTTAGGGGTTGGTGGCGCTATGGATTTGTTATCAGGAGCAAAACAAATTATTGTCGCTATGACACATTGTTCAAAGGACGGTAAAAGTA
>Ga0102589_1002611_pt1 | contig 20276 bp, 15 predicted proteins | sample AraplaMF_Col_mLB_FD_76858 | JGI IMG/M metagenome (GOLD analysis project Ga0102589, IMG submission 76858) | Arabidopsis root microbial communities from the University of North Carolina, USA - plate scrape MF_Col_mLB | ecosystem: Host-associated > Plants > Roots > Endosphere | place: USA... | reverse complement strand
CACGACTTTTACAAAATTATGCTAAGAAATTTTGACCCATTGGTAATTTGAAGCCTAGGAACAATGTAATCAATAAGAACACTGCAAATAAAACCCAAAACATACTAGTTGGTTTATTTTTCTTTTGACGAACTAATACCATTTCCATCATACCAATGACTAAAATACCACCTATGAATTTAAAGCCATAGAGCATACCCATACCATAATCCATGCCTTCAATAAATAGTGCTCCACCTGTAATAATAATTAAAATGTAGAATAAACGTAATGTCATATGTAAGCCTTTTGACTGCTTGCCCATTAATGCCGCAATTAAAAAGATTACGATTGCAACTACCCAAGTAGTAATATGCAAATGTGTTTGGCTAGTTAAGAAACTCATTATTGTCCCACCTCATATTCTTTTTTCTATCAAACTCTATCCTACCATGTGATGGAAAGGGTTTCAAACATTACAATAGTGTTCATATAATTTACATCAATTACACCTCGGATAATTGCGTCGAAGGCTTTAACTTCTTTCAGCAGATGTTTAGACACCCGCTGAAAGAAGTTAAAAATCCGCGGAGATAAACTCACGCGGATTTGAAAAGATTATTCAAAATGATTCACTAAAGTACCGATGCCTTGGATAGATACTTTTACAGTATCACCAGCTTTTAAGAATTGTGGCGGATTCATGCCTTTACCAACACCTGCTGGAGTACCTGTTAAAATAACATCGCCTGGCTCTAATGTTACATGCTGAGATAAAATGGATACTAATGATTCTACAGTGAACATCATATCTTTTGTTGAGCCGTTTTGACGTACTTCGTCGTTCACTTTTGTAACGACTGTTAAATCTTGTGGATTCGGAATTTCGTCTTTTGTTACAAGGTAAGGTCCAAGTGGACAAGTTCCATCCAAGCTTTTTCCTAAGAAGAATTGCTTATGTTTTTCTTGTAAATCACGAGCTGTTAGATCATTGGCAATCGTATAGCCAAATACATAATCGTATGCTAAGTTTTTCGGAATATTTTTACCACGTTTACCAATGACAACCGCTAATTCGCCTTCATAATCCATTTTAGATGAAAGATCGGCATGTATAGAAATTGTTTGGCCATCAGCAGCAATAGCAGTCGGAGATTTTGTAAATACCATTAAGTCTGTTGGAGCTGCTTCTACACCCATTTCTTTAGCATGTTCATCATAGTTTTTCCCAATACACATAATGTTTTTTGGTGTGCGTGGAATCGGTGATAACCACTCGATCACTGTAAATTCGCGTTTGAAGCTATTAGCACGGTCTGATTTTTCAGCGGCTTCTACTAATTTACGAATCTGTTCAACAAAATCAAAGCCTAGAGCAATGCCATCTACAATTGAACTTGAAAAAGAAGGGAGAACTTGAAGTTCATTTTGAATAGCGAGTACATCCCATACTGCTTCTTCTTTTTTTACTTTTGGTCCAAAGCTTACATGTCCACCTAATTTAAATGATAAAATTTTCATGATTTTCAGAGCTCCTTCTTTTTTTTACATAATACAACAAAATTATAGAAATTGCCTTACTTTTAAGAAAACTATTTTTATTCCTATTAAGTTGTAGGCTCATCACCATAACGTGGTTGATTTCCGTTCCGGTTGGGCGCTTTCCTGGGGGCGTCCGATGAGCCGCTTCACTCGCGTTGCTCGCTCCAGGGTCTCATCTGTGACGCTGATCCCCAAGGAGTCGCCCAACCTCCACTACAATCAATTAACATACGTTATAACAAATGCTATCCCTACTTTTGATAATGAGCCAAATCACCATTAATTATTCTTACTATACAAGACGTATTCATTAACTTTATGTTGCCCTCACATTGAAAATGAACGCTAATTCCACCGAAGATTGTGCGTTTTTTTTTGCATGAGAGTCAAGCCCTCAACAATTACCCTGCTTTAGTTTTCGTCTTATACGTTAATTTGCGCCATAAAGCCTCTAATGGACCTTGTTGCCATTTCGCTAGCCAAATTTCCGCCACAATCATTTGGACAATAATAATACTAACTGCTATTAACACGCCTGTTGCGACGCTCACTTTTCCATACCAGCCAAATCCAAATTGATAAAATAAACACGTTCCTATGATCGATTGAAGTATGTACATCGTTAATGACATGCGCCCCATTTTTGCAAAAGGACTAAGCAACTTTGATACACCTGGAAGTAAACAAAGTAAAACAATGAGCCCCGTATAGCCAACTGCTAAAATTGGACCACCTATGTAAACTTTCAAGTAGTCTAATAAATACGTACGTGTAAACATAATCGGTAAGCTCTTGATTAATATACCAACTACTAATCCAGCTATTGCTAATGCAAGCCAAAGCCATTTTAGCTCCTTCGCTCGTTCCACTAAACGCCATTTAGAGGCCGCTGCACCAATTAACATAAATGGTAGAATTGTAAATAACGCCACAAACCACATGCCGATCCCAGCCTGAACAGATAAATCGGTTAAACGTTGCATAAATGCATCTACCCAACTGCCCGTTCCGTAAGCAGTTATCGCCTGCTCTACCGAAGTAATATCTAAATACTCATCAATTTTCGTATTAAAATTAATATATCCTACAATAAATAACATAAAAACTTGCATAACACCGTTAATCATAATACCGATTGACAATAACCAAATAGGATGAAGACGTAGTAAAAGCAATAAAAAAATGCCACAAAATGCATACATCATCAAAATGTCGCCCCACCAAATGAGCACAGCATGTATTAAACCAAATACAAATAATACCGAAAGTCTTCGCAGTCCTATCGTATAAAAATTTTGTTCACGACTTTGTGCTTTCTGCCATTGCATAGCGAGCCCATAGCCAAATAACATGGCAAACAGTGGATAAAAGCTACTTTGTACATATATATCTAAATTTTGCTGCCACACCATATCTGACGGTGTTGTAAACCATGATGCCAAATCAATATATGGCATTGGCAAATAAAAGGCAAACATATTAACGAGTAAAATGCCTAGTAAGCTAATACCTCGTAAAATATCTAATGTTGCGACGCGTTCCTGCAACATTGTCGGTTTTAACTCCACAAAATAGCCTCCTCTATGTATATGGCGAAAACAGGGCTCTCTAAATTCATTCCCTTATATGAAACTATATCAGATCGCCCTGTTTTCACCGCGTTTACTTATGCATGTAAAGCCCGTTCGATATCGAATAAATAAAGAACTTTATCACTTACTTTAATTTGAAGGATAGCTTCAATCGCCTCACTATAAACTCTCAACTGAACACCATATCGGTCTAAGAGTTCCTTCGTTAGCGCTGGCTCCTCAGCAAAATGTGATTGGATACGATCTGTCTTATAATCAAGCAAGATCCATTCACCATTCTCATCCTCAAACAAGCAATCGATAATCCCTTGTACTATTTGAGCGTCGCCATCTTCATCTACTCTACTAATCGTAAATGGCAGTTCTCTCCGGATTGTTTTTGCTTTTTTAAAGCGTTGTCCAATGTCTGTTGTAAAGAAATTATATATTTTTCCCCATGGAACAACCTTGCCCTCAGTTTCTGTAAGAAGCTGCCTTGCCACTAAATTAGCGACAAACTCCTTAACCTCCTGTACATCCTTAAAGCCGTTTTGAGGTACATGCTGCATGACTGTATGGACAGCTGTTCCTATTTCTGCACCTGTCAGCTGTTTGTCCTGTAAAAAGGTTGGACGGGGTGCAATAGTTGTCGTTTTTTGCTTAGAAGGTACTGAAAAGTAATATTCAGGCTCCTCCTGTCGCTGTAGATTTTCTAAACGCTTTATTTCACTTACAGATGTTTTTGAGCGTTTTTGTGTTGATTTCTGAAATGCATAGTGTGCTTGAAAGCGCATCGTAATTTCCGACAGTAAAGCTTCGTCCTCTGTCGTTTCTAGCAATGGCTGTATATCATCCTCTAACGCCTGTATGTCATACGCATAATGGCTTGTTTCAACAGCACGTACCCACCAATGCGATACATCATCAGGTGCCTTATATGAAGAAGAAGCAAGTGTTGCAAAATCTCCGTGTCTAGCAACTGCAGGTCCAAGCCAATCAAAGTAACTATTAGCTCTCGCGCGTAAATACTCCTGTAGTGGGGCATCCACCGGTAAACTTTGAGCATCCTGCCAATTATCGAGCGTTTTACTCCAATTTTTCACGGAGCCTACTAAAATAAGTCGCTCTTTCGCACGTGTCATCGCTACGTATAATACACGCATTTCCTCAGCACGCATTTCAAGCTCCTTTTTCTCCTTCAAAGCTAAAAATGGAAGAGATGTATACGTAATACGATTTTCTGGATCAATTGCCTTCACCGCAAGGCCAAAATCTTGATCGAATAAATATGGATTGTGGAAATCCATTTTATTAAACGGTCTCCCCATCCCTGCAACAAAGACAACAGGGTATTCCAAACCTTTTGAAGAGTGGATAGTTACAAGACGCACAACATCATCCTTTTCTCCAATCGATTTAGCTGTTCCTAAATCATCCCCACGCGTACGCATACGATCAATGAAACGTAAAAAGCGAAATAGTCCTCGAAAGGCTGTTTTCTCATACATTAAAGCACGGTCATGTAAAATACGTAAGTTGGCCTGACGTTGCTTACCATTCGGCATCGCCCCTACCATCTCATAATAATGCGTGTCTAAATAAATTTTCCAAATTAAATCTGACAGTGAACCACGTCGAGCTAAATCTCGCCAGTTTTCAAATGCTAGCATAAATCGCTGAAGCTTCACAAAAGTGTCAGTTTGAACACCATGCCCCTCACTGCGAATAAATTGCCTTAATGCATCATAAAATGGCGCTTTTTTATCTGCTAGCCGTATTTTTGCTAACTCATTTTCTGTTAAGCCAACGAATGGTGCGCGTAGTACTGAAGCTAAAGGAATATCCTGATATGGATTATCAACAACCTTTAGTACATTCAGCATAATCATGACCTCAAGCGCATCAAAATATCCTTTGGAGGACTCCGCATAGAGAGGGATTCCCGCAAGCTTAAATTCCTCAACCAAGTCAGTTGACCAAGTCATTGATCGCATTAAAATCACAATATCACTATATTTTAATGGACGTTCCGTCTTCGTTTTTGTATCGAATACGGTTGTCCCATCCTCCATCATTTGCCGAATACGCTCAATGATAAAACGTGCCTCATACTGCGATTTTTTTAATTCCTCTAGCTCAGAGGCGTCGCTTGTAATGTCTTCCGCTTCTTCGTCCAACTCCTCATCCTCGGGAGGATGCATGATGACTAGCTCTACTGGAACTTCTTTATCATCATACGGCGCTGCTGGCTTTAATGAAGCATTTTCATCATAAAGAATTTCCCCTACACGCTCACCCATAATTTGTGCAAATACGTAGTTTGTAGCGTTCAACACTTCTTTTCGACTACGGAAATTAGCGTTTAAATCTATACGCATTCCTGTTAAATCTGGAGCCTCTAAAAACTCACTGTACTTTCGCATAAAAAGCTTCGGTTCTGCTAAACGGAAACGGTAGATGCTTTGTTTTACATCCCCAACCATAAAAAGATTTCCCTCTTGCTCACTACCTGTTTTCACAAGCTGTAATATTGTCTCTTGTAGCATATTTGTATCTTGGTATTCGTCAACAAGTACTTCTTTAAAACGTTGTTTCAAATCTAGAGCGACAGGTGAAGGCTGTAATTCACCTTCGACTTCTATTGTTAAAATTTGCAACGCAAAATGTTCTAAATCCGAGAAATCAATAATTCCTCGTTCTAATTTTGCCATGCGGAACTGTTCACTAAAAACATTTGTCAATTCGACTAATGTTCCTATCGTCGGGCCCATTAATCGTATTTCTTCAAGCAAGCGCGCAGGAGTCCGAACAAAATAAGTTTCTTTCAGCTTGTTCACAATTTTCTTAGCTGCCTCACGTTTTTTCTTGGCAAGTTCCTGAAGCTCCACATCCACTAAAGCATCCTTTGATACACGCTTTAAAGTTGACCATTTCACCGTACCAAAATAATCAAAGAGTTCCTGCCACGTTCCTTCACGACTAATGCGAATGCCTTCCTGAATCATGGCAAAATCCATTTCTGCGGTTTCAGCATATGGTGCAGGTCCCTCGGGCTGTAGCGTAATGGCACGCATTTCAGAAATTAATACGAATGCCTCCTCAAGACTATGCTTTACTGTTAACTTCACATATTTCGACAACTCTAAATCATCAATGGTCACGTCCGCTGCTAAGTCATATGTCTCTGGTAGACTACGAAGCCATTTTTGAGGCTCTGCATGAACACGAGACGTATCATAAAGCTTGCTCATTAATGTTTCGATAGCTTGATCATCACGATCCGACGTAAAGCTATCAACAAGACGATAGATTGCTTGAACCTGAGCCTCATCCTCAGAATCGTAAGCATCTTCTAATACTTCTGCTAATATATCGTCCCTTAACAAAGCAACCTCCGCCTCATTTGCTATACGAAAGCCTGGGTCAATATCTAACATATAGGCATACTGTTTAACTATGGCTAAACAGAAGGAATGCAGCGTTGAAATTTGCGCTTTATTGACAAGGCTTAGCTGGCGTCGTAAATGGTTGGAAGTTGGATTTTCTGCAATAGCCTTTTCAAGTGCCTCCGCCATACGGTGACGCATCTCAGCTGCGGATGCATTTGTAAATGTTACGACAAGTAACTCGTCCACATTGATGGGATCCTCTATCGCAACTACCTTTTCAATCATGCGATTAATAAGTACTGCCGTTTTACCAGAACCTGCCGCAGCTGATACTAGTGTATCCTGACCGCTTGCATAGATGGCCTTCCACTGGTCGTCGGTCCATGTCACTTCCGCTGGCTTTTCGGGTATTTTTTGTACCAACTTACTTCATCTCCTTCCGAATTTTCTCAACGATATCATTCGGTTTTGCTTGCTGTAACTGACGATAGCTTTGCTTGCCATCCGATGGGTCAAATTGACAAACCGCTGTAAATTGACAGTAGTCACATGCTGTTTTTGTTTTAAGTTTATAAGGACTAATGGAAGTATCCCCTGCTAAAATTCCATTACCAGCCTCTTGATGCTTGCGTCGTACAAAATGCTGTAGATTTTTCATATCATTAACAGGTACAATACGTGACTGAGATTCTGATGGTGTCCCATCTTTCTTCATATAGACAGGAATAATTTTCGAATGCCCAGTCGATTCCTCTAATTGCTCGTCCATCGATAAAATGGCCTCCGCATTTTCTGACAAAAGACCTTTCATTTTGTATTGTTTTAAACGGTCTTCCTCAATTTCGCTATCGCTTAAATCCTTATCAAGCTTTAGCATTGGATTGTGGACATGTACATAAAGAACCCCGGCTGGCTCCGCCTCACCCGGCAGCCAATAAGACGAGTTTTCCATCGCCACATCTAGATACGTTAGTACTTGTAGAGACAATCCGTGGTAAACCTCATTCAAATCTAAATCACGAGCTGATGATTTATAATCGACAATCCGTAAATAAGAGCGGTCATCAATAGACGCACTATCCACCCTATCAATACGACCTCGCATAAACATTTTCTTACCACCAGTTAAATCAATTTCAAGTGGAGGAAGCTGTTCATTTTGTCCCGGTCCAAATGATGCCTCAATGGCAATTGGTTTAAAGTGGGATACATTCGCATGCTGCGTAAGTGCCGTCATTGTTCGTTCGACAATACGAATAAGCTTGCGTTGAATGTAACGATAACGTGCACTTGACAGTAAGATTTGATGAGAGAATACCGGCACAATTTGCTCTACAGCTTGGCGTGCTAATTGTTTAATTTGCTGCTGTGTTAAACGTATCCATGATAGTTGCAGACGGTGTGTCTCCTCCGTAATCCATTTCAATGCCTCATGGAATAAATCGCCCATTGCAAATGTTTCTAGTCTGTACTCTGCCCGCTCTTCTAGATGAAGCCCATACGTTGTAAAATGAGAGAATGGGCAACGGAAAAATTTCTCAATACGAGACACACTAGATGTTAGCTTTTGACCATATAATTCCTGAGTGATGTAGTTTTCTAATGGCTCTGCTTCATTTTTATGAGTGATTGGATGTAAAACTCGATCATAAATAAGTGCCCAATAAGGGTCCTGTTTATAATATTTTTGTAAAGCTAGCCACTCTGGCGCTAGCTCTCTGCTATGCTCAGCTTGACGTTTTTGCACCATTAAATGCGCTAAAGCTGTACGTGGATGGCGTAAATATGGTAAAGCACTTTCATCCAGTAATTCAATTGGATCAATCACAACTCGCTCTACCTCAACACCGCTCAAAAGGCCAGCTGTTTTATCATTGCCGATAATTTTCTTTATATAGAGTGAAGACAGTAGTGCCTTGCCCTCTTCATCTGCCGTTGGATAGGACATATATAATTTATCGGATGGCGTCGTTAAAGCTCGATATAGCAAGAAATTCTCCTGCAGTAAACGATTTTTAGATGTCGGCGCTAGCTCATAGCCAATTTGACCAAACCATTCACGTTCAGTATCTGACAGCAATCCCTCATAATCTATACGAGTTGGATAGACTCCATCATTCATTCCTAAGACAAAAGCAACTTTTATATCCGATAAACGAGCTAAATCAACTGTCGCTACCATTACCTCGTCTAATGTAGGTGGGATACGCGAAAATTCTAATGTATCAAAGCCTTCATCTAAAATTTTCGCCGCTTCCTCTACTGACATCTCCTGCTCACCAAACATATAAACAAACTGATCGAGTACTGCAATCCATTCTTTCCACGCTTGATCATGCTCACTTGCAGCTAATGCATCGCCTCGATCAAGTTCACGGTCTTTCATTGCTTGAAGCTTTTCAAAAACATTTAAACTCTCAACCAACTCAAATAAAGCCGTCGCTACATCTCGCCCTGTTGTCGCCACTTCCAGCTTGTCCTGTAATAATTTAAGCGGCTGACGAATTTCATCGCGAATGGCCTCGATTTCTGCCTGCATTGCACGTTCTTCGTCTGTTTGTACGCGTGAATGGAATTCAAGTCCACGATACTTTTTGAAAAACCATCGAGCTTCCTCAAACCAGCGCTCACCAAAGACACCCTGCGCTAAACAGTAGTTTTCTAAACGATCCGCACGCTCTCGCCAAACATTTAATTCAGCATGTAACGGGAAAAACAAATCTGTTTTCACACTACGAAAAACTGGTTCGTATTTCCAATTGGAAGTAATAATCTCTAAAGCAGAGCGACTAAGCTCAATTAAAGGGTGGTGCAACATTGTCTTTTTCGAATTTGTAAAAATAGGAATTTCATATTGCTGAAAAATTGTTGAAATGAGCGGGTCATATACTTCTGCTTGCCGATAAAGAAGTACTATATCTTGATAACGATATCCCATCTCTTTTGTCAGCTTTGTTATTTCCCGGGCAATGGCATGTATCTCCGCACGTCGATTAGATGCTTCAAATACCGTTACATCACCTGAAGTTTCTTTCGTCTGAGGCACCATATCAGCAAATCGAGCTTCCACATGTTGTAAATCGCCGGATTGAAAACGATACGTATTGTAGAAGTGCAACGGTGCTTCAACTTCAATGCCTTCTTCATGTGCAATGTCGTGTAAACGTTGGTTCGTAGAAGCGGCTTCATGGAATAAAGATTGCTCATCATAAACCTCTTCGATATGGTCAAAGGGAAGAACTACAGTTACCTGTTTCGTCACCTTTAATAACTCTTTTACAAGTTCTAATTCTCTTACCGTAAATGCTGTAAAACCATCTATATAAATTGACGCCTGCTTCATCGTCTCGGAGTATTTTAGTTGCTCGGTTAAAATTGGATAATATCCCTCACTGTCGACATACGTCGTGCCAAGTCGTTCCTCCAAAGCCTGCAAAACGACTTGTAAATCATTCGTCTTTGCTTGCAATGTATTCGGCGCATCAATGGCCTGCAAAGACGCTGACACTTCAGCTAGCACCGAACTATTTACACTATAACGACTAAACTCTCGTAATAGCGTTTCAATTTCCTCAGTAAATCCTCGTTTCCCAGCCGCTTGTCGAAATAACGAGAACTCACTTTTTTGTTCCTCTAAAAGTTTGCGAATAAGCATTCGATAACCATAACCATTTACTTCTTTTCGAGCAATACCACCAGTTTCCTGTAATACTAGCCATGCTAATCGTTTAAATGTCATGACCTGCGCACGGATTAAGCCTTGCAAGCCATGCTTATTCGTAAGCTCATACTCCGTAGAATACGACATCTGGTCAGGTACAATCACAAAAATTGGATGACCTAACGGCTCTGATTTTAGTTGCTCGACAATCTCTTGATGAATGAACGTTGATTTACCCGTCCCTGAACGTCCTGATACAATACGCAATGTCATGTACTTTTCTCCTCCTGTTAGTAATCTATATATATAAATATTTGTCGTAGATACTTGTGCTTTGCTACTCAACACGGGTGGTAATCTTTTATATCTGATCACTTTGCTGCTGTACTTGAGCAGGTTTTGCATTGACCTGATCACTTTGCGACCTTACCTGAGCAGTTTTCTCTTGGACCCGATCACTTTACCAGTCTACCCGAGCAGTTTTTGCATGGACCCGATCACTTTGATGGTACCCCCGAGCTTTTTGCTGCTCTAACTGTGCATTTTAATATTTTATCTAAGCGCTACTCCATAAACTTGAGCATTGCCTTACCTTTAATTAATGAAGATAAAAAACCCCTTCTCTCATTTTACATGATAAAAGGGGGAAGATGTGCATATTCAACTTTCAACGGTGGTGATTTTTCGTCAATTTTCGCGCTTGTTTCAAATCTCTCTCTACACGCGTGTTTAATCGTTTCTCTATAAGCTTACCAACCCACCAAAGCACGACAATCGCAACAGCCGCAATAATCAGTCTTACAGGACTTGTTAGGAGCGATTTTAAATCATAGCCAAGTACGCTCATTCCTAAAATCATTACGAACTTTCCTGCCATTAGCACTACTAAATAAAACTTTTTATGAATATGAGATAGCCCCGCTACAATGTTTACAATGACTGAAGGTGTAAAAGGAAAACAAAGTAACACGAACAGAGGACTAATACCATTCATATCTACCCATTTAATTAGCTTCTCTACTTTTTTACTGCCTGTTACAAATCGAAGCTTTGGATGCTTGCCAAAATGTCGGACAAGCAAAAAGACTGCATATGAACCCGCTACAGATCCTATCCATGATAATAAAAAACCTAACCATAAGCCAAATGCACTCGCATTGGCGACAACGAACACGACCAACGGTAAAAATGGCAAAAATGCCTCTATAAAAGGTAATAATAAACCAATGATTGGGCCAAGCGTTCGATATTGTGCCGCAATTTGCTCAATATTATCTACAGTAAACCATTCACTCAAAATCGACACCTCTATTTATATTGCAAAATTAAATGTAAAATCGTTAACTTTTCCGAAGTATTTTTATACTCATGTGGCTGATGTCCTGAGAATACTAGTGTATCCCCTTCTTCCAGTAATTCATGCATCTCTCCAGCAGAAATAATGGCTTGTCCTTGGATAACTGTTACCGTTTCCTCTACCCCTTCTGTGTGGGCCTCACTCCTGCTAAAGGCGCCAGGCTCCATTTCTATCTTATAAAGTTCCCAACCACGTTCCGGATTATAAGGAATAATGGAGTACACACGATATCGACCCTCATCTTCATCTACATGTGGTGCATCCTTACCACTATATTTCATGAAATGAGCTGTAGGTGGTTGTAATAACGAAGAAAATGAAGTGCGCATTCCCGCAGCAATTTTCCAAATTGTTGATACTGTAGGATTTGCCTCACCTTTTTCAATTTGAGCAAGTTGCGCTTTACTTACCCCTGTAGCTTTGGCAACATCGTCTAAGCTTAAATGACGTTGTTGTCGGATCTTCTTTAATTGAAATGCCAAATTTCGACTCATTTGCTCCATTTTTATTCACCAATTTCTATTGTTTATTTTATAGGACATATGTATACTTTAATAAACATCATGAACTATCAGACTATTCCATTATTAGTATACATGGAAATTTTTAAGAAAGGACGATCTATTTATGACAAGTACAACAGATTTTCAGAATGAAACAGCAATCACGCCAGACGATAGCTTTTTACAAGGCGTTAAAGATTGTATCCCCACTTTACTCGGTTATATTAGCATAGGACTCGCTTTCGGTGTTGTAGGTTCCGCTTCTGGGTTATCTGTACTCGAAATTGCACTTTTAACTATACTCATCTATGCAGGCTCCGCACAATTTATCTTTTGTGCACTTCTTTTAACAAATAGCCCTGCTTCTGCTATTATTGTAACCATTTTCGTCGTAAATCTACGCCATTTATTAATGAGTTTAACAATAGCTCCTCATTTCACACGCTATTCCATGCTTAGAAATATTGGTTTCGGCACATTATTAACCGACGAAACATTTGGTGTAGCAGTTACAAAGCAAATGCAAACTGGTAAGCTACACGGCAAATGGATGGATGGGCTGAATATAACTGCTTATCTATTTTGGATACTTTCTTGTGTGACTGGTGCATATTTAGGACAATGGGTAGCAACTCCTGAAAAATGGGGCTTAGATTTCGCTTTGATTGCTATGTTTGTGGCACTTCTTGTTCTTCAGCTTAGCAGTGTAGGCAAAAGTAAAATAATGCATTATCTTATGTTAATCGGCTATATGGTTGTCATTATGTATGGTCTTTCTTATATTGTCCCTTCGCATGTCGCTGTTCTTCTTTCAACAGTTATTGTAGCAACTATAGGGGTGGTGACAGATAAATGACGACAACTGCTACTATGGTATGGCTCATTATTGGCTGCGCACTTGTAACTTGGCTACCGCGTATTATTCCTTTTATATTCGTCCGAAGTGTGAAGCTACCAGAAGTTGTATTAAAATGGTTAAGCTTTATACCAATTTGTATTTTGAGTGCTCTTGTAATTGAAAACTTATTGGATACAGAAAGCGGAAAAATTGTTACACTCAATTGGCCTGTATTTATTACATTTGTGCCAACGCTTGTGATTGCGCTTGTTACCAAAAGCTTATCTATTACAGTTGTAGCAGGGGTTATCATTATGGCAGCCGTAAGGTTTTTCATGTAAAAAGGTCAGTCTTAAAAGTGAGAATTCTATCACTTTTGACTGACCTTTTATAATCAATTATGCCTCGGCATAATTGCGTCCGGATTCGGCTTTGTGCTTGCACAAAGAACTCATTTCCGAATTCCGTGACATCCGCCGGAGGCTTTAACTTCTTTCAGCAGGCGTTTGGACACCCGCTGAAAAGCAACTTAAACAAGCATTCATCTCACCACCTATAGAGGTAGGAGACTTCCTGTACCTGTCGCTACGCTTTCGGTACAAAAGACATTTGCTGAAAAAAGTTAATTTTTGTTCTTTTTCATTTTACTTGCTAGCCAAAAGCCTACTGTTAACGAAAATGCATCGATTACGAATATAATAGGTGGCGACGTATGACCTGCATAAACAGATGCCGCAATAAGCGCAATTGCCAATATTAAAGCAACATACCGATTAAACGTAATTCTAGTAAACAATAATACGAGTAATGCTGGTAAAAACAACGCTAACATCATTTTCCCGAAAACATCCATCAAATATCCCTCTGCTCAGCTAGTAATAATCCAATACGATAATGATCAGTGCTATAGATAACATGCTGTGTTAAGCGTATTTCATTGTTACGATCTACTACTTCTAGACGACAATGCGCAGCATTTAATTGCAAAGCCTGGTATAAGTCATTTTCAGTAAAAATGGCCTGACCGTTTACTTTACGAATACATTCCCCTGCCAGTAAGCCCATTTTTTCGGCTGGCGAATCTGGTAAGACTGCCGCAATAATAGCACCCTTTGAACTTGGTGCAACCGCATAAATATCCGTTTTATCTTGCAACGCATAGAAGATTGAAATACCGATACGAGTCACCGCACCAATTGCCAACGTGATAAAGCCGATGAATGGCAACAAGGCTGCAGCGAGTCCACCTATTAAAATTAACTGCCCTAGTATTAGCACTGCTCGGCCAATTTTAGGCAATTGCAAAGCCGGTAATTCTTTTCTAGTAATCTTTGAAAAGCCTATTACAAGTGGAAATAGTACGAGTGAAAAGGTACTCTCTCCTAATGTAAATTGTGGCCAGTATGGGAAATCTACAGGAATAATATCACCAGGTATTACAAAGAAAATTGGCAATACCCATACATTTCTTGAACGATAGACAATTGCCTGCATACCTCGCTTTGTCTTTTCAACTCGTGGTGTCGTTACCTTCATTGCTGCTCGGCGAATTAACATCCCCTCAGCAATCACACTTAGACCTGCTAAAATGGTAATCGTTATAATGGAACCATCTAATAAATTTACACCTTCTAATGAGATTTTCCACCAAGAAAATGTCCAATTGTAATGGTACATCAACCACATTGTTAGCGTCGCAAGCCCCATCATATAAATAGGCGAAAGTGCATTAATGAAGAACACTACTAGTGCCACCGCAGAAATAGCAATTAAAATCATTAAAAAAGCTTTAGGTACTGATAAACCTAAACCAACACTTATAAGTGAAATGAGGAGGGCATTTAGCCAACCATATTTCCATTGACCAATTAGCTCTGTCCAACCCCAAATAATACGCCTATTAAAAAATTTTCGCTCTTGCTTTACACGACTATAACCTAATAAAACCGCAAATAAAATTGCGATATACATTAATGGGTTGATTAAAAAGCGGCCAATCGCTGTTACAATTTCTATTAAAATATCACTAACCATACGAACACCCGCCGTTTCCTTCTTGAATACTATGATTTCATTGTATCAAACGACTACACTCTTGCGTAGTACAAACTAGAAGAAAGCTTTCTATTCTTAATTTTTTATCGAATTTAGCAGATAGATTTTAAACGTTGTAGGTGTGTCGGTTACAATTTTATAAATCACTCTGAATAATCACTTTGTCCAAGTAACCAAAATTTGTAATAACCGTCTAATAACTAGGGGGTGTTTTGTTGAAGGTTTTTAAAAATATGATATTTATTTCTGTATTTGCTTTGTTGTTATCTTCTTGCAGTAACTTTACTTTTCTTAAAGGATGTCCTGATGCAGAAATTGAATGGGTGGATGTGCTGATGATTAATGATATAGAGTATGAGCATTATTCTCTAGAGCCAGCGAATGAAAATCTTCCTATAACGATTGAAAAAGGTAAAGAACTAGGTAAAGTGACATATAGGATGGCTGACAGTGCATGTAGTAATCATAAGATGAAAAATGGTGATGCGACATATTTAAAAGAAGGAACAATCATTTTTGAAATAAAAGGATATCCAACTTCCCTGATTATTGCTGCAGATGATGCTGTTTATGTAGCCAACACAAATAAAAAGGCAAAAACAGCAGGAGAACTTTTCCCTATGGATAAGCTGGTGAAGAATATCTATTTTGAAAGCACTGAAGATGGAAAGAGAATTCACACATTCTCTCAGTCTTCTAAAGATACGTTCCTAGCCGCATTTAATGATTTAAAATTAGAAGATGTACAATCATTAATTGATGAAGATAAGCTAGAAGGTACACGTATATTTTTGGGGATTGAACTTAATAATGGTGTTTCATTTAGACAGCTTTATTGGAGCGATTCAAATACATTCCATTTTGGAGCAATTGGAAACGATAAGATAAAGGAAGTTATTAACTATGAATTATCAAATCTATAAAAATAATACCTGTAATATAATAAAAATTGCATTGCTACAATCATGAGTTGAAGGGCGGAGGAAGAACTTTATAAATAAAAAGAGGTGAACAATCGTGGATAAACTGCTTCAACATTTACAAAGAGTTGGCGTACATTACTTAAAAAGTGATAGTGTAATTATTTTAGAAATTTTAGAGAATAAACTTCATCTTGCTTCTGAAATAGATGTGCTTATAAATGAACTTTTAAATAAATTACAAAGTAGTAGATTGAAAAAAGTTAGATTTGAGTGTCCTAAAATTCTTTTAGATAGTTTAAATTGCATCAGGGATAAAATGGAGGTTATTGGTGAAAGGGTTATATATAAGAGATCTTTACAGACACCATTAAACGTTTCAACACCAGATTATGAAGTATGGTCATTATCTGAGAATAACTCTATCTCTTTTTTATCTGAAGTGATGGCTACAAGTTTTAGTGATGCAGAGAAATTTTTAACTAGCATGAGGACCGAACTCCCATCACAAGTAAAGGATATGTTTACAGTGTATATAGTTAACAATGAACCTGTAGGTGTAGTTTTTCCTCATATAGAACCAAATACAGATAATGAAGGACGCATTTTTTGGATCGGTATTCATCCTAATTTTCTCGGTACAGGATTGGGAAAGAATTTACATTCAATAGGATTATACAGATTGAAAAATGAGTTTAAAGCTATGTCTTATTTAGGGATGACTCAAGTTGACAATGTTCCTATGAGAAATATAATGGCTTCAAACGGATGCGTTCAAAGTAAAAATACAGTAATTTCTTTACAATATTCTATTTAGGAATGCGTTTATTCGTTTAATAAAATAAGTATGGGTTATTCATGTATTATTGTTAAGACCCCTAAAGTTAGATTTTTGACTCTAACTTTAAGGGGTCACTACCCGTTTTGTAGATTAAATCTGTCTTTTTGTTTTAACAGCAACAATTTTGAGAAAACAGCCTCACTCTAAAAAGGACTACCTAGACATCCTCTTTGCCTTTATACACGGATGTAAGAGCTATCGGAATTAGCTCTATCTGCTCTAATTTTTACCAGATAGAAACTCGATCCTCCGGTGCTATATACATGCCATCTCCAGGCTTAATTCCATAGGTATCATAGAATTGCTGGAAGTTCACAATCGTGCGGTTTACCCGAATTTTAGCGGCTGAATGTACATCATTTTTGCTCAGCATCGCTGCAAATTCTTTTGTAGTTGTAGTTTTCCATATTTTAGCATTACTTTCGAAATATGCTTTATAATCCGGAGTACTCATGTTGGATACAACTTGCAATGAAGCCGCCATTCCACCTAAATCAGCGACATTCTCGCTCTGTGTAAGCTGACCGTCGCTCAACACACCCGGAATAATCTCAATTCCATTATAGAACTCAATTAGTTTTTGGTTTTTCTCTTTGAATTTCTTAAAGTCCTGTTCTGTCCACCAGTTATTTGCATTTCCATTTTCGTCATATGCAGATCCATTGTTATCAAATGCATGGCTGATTTCATGGCCAATGACCATGCCAATGGCACCATAGTTTGCTTCAGGTTTAGCGTTAATATCATAGAAAGGCGCTTGGAGAATACCGGCAGGGAAAGTAATATCGTTATTAAAAGTATTGTAGAAAGCATTCACGGTATATACACTCGTTGACCATTTCGTTCTGTCCACCGGTTTTCCCAGCTTAGCTTTCATGTCATCAATGTATGCTTTGTTTACAGTGACGGTATTAGACAATAGCGAACCGCCTTCGTCATATGTTTTGATAGCCACTTTATCTAATGTCGTATCCCATTTATCTGGGTAACCGATCTTAACAATCATCGTATCCAGCTTTTTAATTGCTTTAGCTTTTGTAGTTTCTGACATCCAATCAAGAGATTTAATTCTTTCCTCATACGTAGCAATTAACTTCTCTACCATTTGTTCAACATCTTTTTTAGCTTCTGGTGAAAAATGTTTCTCGGCAAACATTTGCTCCAAATATCCGCCCATTGCACCAGTTGTCTTGGCTACTGCGATTTCTTGAGCTGTTTTTTCACCTGTAACGCCTAATAACGTTGCGTCAAACTCAATAGCAGCATCTTTGAATTCATCTGACAACGAACCGCCTGTTGCCATAAGCAATTGTACTTTGGAGTAAGCTTTAAGTACATTAAGATTAGACTCAGTAAAGAGATCCGCACCTTTTTGCGCCAGCTTCACATCGGTTACGATCACTTTATCAGCACTGTCGCCTTTCATCGATTTCAAGACTTGTTTCATATCTACTGTTTTGAACATGTCATCGAATTGTTCGATTGTAAACGGATTATAGTATTTATTAACGTCGCCTTGTTCATGAGGTTCAAGTGATACTGAAGCTAAGCTTTTCTCCATATCATATATTTTTTCGGCAAGTGCATTCGCAGCAGACTTTTCCTCTCCCGATGCCACAAGAAGTTTGGTCATATATTGAATATAGGCTTTTTTCGCTTTCGAGTCTTCCGTTACAAAGCTGTTCTTATCCAGACCCGTAGTTAATCCAAAGTAATACAAAGCATATTCACTGCTGTTTTTCGCATCGTTCATGATTCCAAAGTTGAATAATGAAGTTAGACCCAATTCTTTCTCCAGGATAAGATCTGCTTGAACGAGTTCATCAAGCGTTTTAGCCCCGTCAATTGCCTTTACATATTTTTGGATGGGCTCAATCCCTTGTTTATTTCTATTTTTTGAATCCAATGCTGTCGAATAGAAGTCGGCAATTTTTTGTTCTTTTGTTCCTTCAGCAAACTGTTTGCCAGCGAGCTCTTCTATTATTTTTTCTATTTTATCGTTATTTTGACTGTTCAGCTCGGAAAATACGCCGCCCATGATTTCTCCTGCCGGAATTGTCGATTTATTTAACCATTCCTTATTGATTGATTCATAAAAATCGTCATTTAAATGGGAGCCTTTAAGCGACCAAATTCTAGCAATGACGTTTTTGAACTCATCGATCGTAATAGTGTCATTTGCCCCTAATGTCCCGTCAGGGTTGCCCACCAATACGCCTGCGTTTGCCAGATTATCGATATCTTTCTTAGCCCAAGCAGGTACATCGGTGAACTCTACGCCAAATGTTCCACTGCGCAGATCATTTCCGACAGGCTTTGGCAATTTGCCGAATGCTCTACTCAACATGACTAAAGCTTCAACCTTCTTAGCAGGCTCATTCTCTCTTAAATCCCCGTTTTTAGAGCCTTGAATAACGGCTTCTTTATTAATTCCTGGTTGATAGGCGTCTGCTGCCGTCAACAAGGTTTTTACGATCTCTCCTCTTGTCGCTGATGGCGACTTTTCATCGGCATACACCGATACGCTAACTGATAGGACCATTGTTATGGCCATGAGTAAGGATAAAAATTTCTTTTTCATCTTCGTGCTCCTCTTAATAGATTTGTATAAATAAAGATAAATGATTAGAATTTAGAATTTCTACCATTTATAATCCATTGTAGTTGATTTATTGCAGTTTGAAAATATGTAAGGAGCTTTTTCATTTTCAAAAGAGCATTGTCTAGTCAATTTTCCGCTGTTAACGCTTTTAAGCTAGAACGGTACCTTAGTATGGTCATTTTCTTATTCAAAAATTCGACTATAATAGTATCACTTTAGAGTGAACTGCACTTAGATATATCACGATGAACAATACCACGAATAAGTGCAGTTTTTAATTAAATAAAAAATAAGGCAGATTTTCTATACTAATAGAAAATTTGCCTTTATAAATCCTATAATGATTTTTTCATGTACTTTTATTACTGTGCAGTTAAACCGCATAGATAACGCTAGTCTCATCAGAAACCAAGAACAATAGCATATTTTTAAAACTTCTTCTGGTTGTGCTACGCGTTTTAATGGAATGCGTTGAGAGAATGCTTCTACAGCCGATTTTGTATCTTCTTTTACAGCTATTGGTGTTGCGATAAGGCCTGGGTGTACAGAGTTTACACGAATGCCCAATGATGCAAGATAGATAGCCGTAGCCTTTGTCATCCCCCGTACTGCGAATTTTGTATCTGCGTAACCTACAGCACCAGCAACTATGCTGTTCATTGAAGAAATGTTCACGATTGAACTGCCATCAGCTTTCTTCATTTGGGTTAACTTGTTAAAAAATCACAAATAAAAAAGCCGAGGAATAAATCCTCGACTTTTTTAGGTGCCTAGCGACGTCCTACTCTCACAGGGGGAAGCCCCCAACTACCATCGGCGCTAAAGAGCTTAACTTCCGTGTTCGGTATGGGAACGGGTGTGACCTCTTTGCCATCATCACTAGACATATTGAAAGAATTGTTCTTTCAAAACTGGATAAACGGTTCATTGAATGTTTCAAACTTTTTGGTTAAGTCCTCGATCGATTAGTATTCGTCAGCTCCATGTGTCACCACACTTCCACCTCGAACCTATCTAC
>Ga0102589_1002605_pt1 | contig 20308 bp, 18 predicted proteins | sample AraplaMF_Col_mLB_FD_76858 | JGI IMG/M metagenome (GOLD analysis project Ga0102589, IMG submission 76858) | Arabidopsis root microbial communities from the University of North Carolina, USA - plate scrape MF_Col_mLB | ecosystem: Host-associated > Plants > Roots > Endosphere | place: USA... | reverse complement strand
CTGTCAAAATAGTGGATCTTGCGAAAAACTTAATTACATTATCAGGACATTCATTAGATGAGATACAAATAAAGTTCACTGGAATGAGACCTGGAGAGAAGCTTTTTGAAGAATTGTTGAAAAAAGAAGAAGTGCATGAGCAACAAATCCATCCTAAAATTTACATAGGTAAAACATCAAATCTTTATATAAAAGAAATTGAAGAAATTATTCAAACATACCCTAATCTTGAGAAATTAGAATTGAGAGAACAGGTATTGGCATTGGCAAATAACCGTATAGCTTCGCAAAATATAGTGTGAATGTCGATTTGAATACGTGCGTTTAGATACGTATTTTACTATTTAGAAAAATGAAGTATGTACAGGTTACAGGCTGGTTAGACAGATTATAACGAGTGTAGGGTGATATATGTGGGAAATAAAGTATTGTTCTGTGCAACAGTAGATATTCATTTTAAAGCATTTCACTTGCCGTATATGAAATGGTTTAAAGAACAGGGATGGGAAGTTCATGTTGCTGCTGCCGGCAACATGGACCTTCCATACGTGGATAAGAAGTATGAACTTTCTATTCAAAGATCCCCTTTGCAGCTCAAGAACATTAAGGCTTATAAAGAGTTGAAAGCTATCATTGATAAAAATGGATATAAAATTATTCATTGCCATACACCAATGGGGGGAGCCCTTACACGTTTGGCAGCAAGAAATGCTAGAAAATATGGAACAAAGGTTTTATATACTGCTCACGGATTCCACTTTTGTAAAGGTGCCCCGCTAATAAATTGGTTATTATATTATCCTATTGAAAAAGTAATGGCAAATTACACAGACTGTCTGATCACAATAAATCAAGAGGATTATGATTTGGCTGTTCAGCGGCGTTTCAAAGCAGTTGAAATTGAACAAGTACACGGAGTGGGAGTAGACACAGAATACTTTAAACCAGCTGATGAGATTCAAAAGCTTTGTCTGAGGAGTGAGATGGGATATAAGCCCACTGATTTCTTGATGTTCTATGCGGCTGAGTTTAATAAAAATAAAAATCAACAATTTTTGATTCGATCATTGGCTTTAATAAAGGATAGTGTCCCAAACGCAAGGCTTCTATTGGCTGGAAACGGTCCCTCACTAGAGGATTGTAAAGATTTGGCTAAACAAATTGGCGTATTTGAAATGGTGGACTTCCTTGGTTATCGGAATGATATCTCGAAAATTTTATCCGCCTGCGATATTGCGGTTGCATCGAGTCTTCGCGAAGGTCTGCCGGTTAATATTATGGAGGCCATGGCTTGTGGGTTACCGATAATTGCAAGTGAGAACAGAGGACATTTGGAACTTGTAGAAGATAAAGTAAATGGCTATATCATTTCCAATCAAGATGCTCAAATGTTTGGTTTAAGAGTACTAGAGATGAACAAATCAAAAGACTTACTTGTAAAAATGGGTATTGAAAGCAAAAAGAAAATGCATAAATATTCGATTATTCAAGTTGAATCTGAATTGAGTTCTATTTATGGGAAATACATTCTGGAGGAAACAGATGAAACCGAAAATCAGTATAATAGTTCCTGTCTATAATGTTGAAACTTTATTAGGAAGGTGTTTAAACAGCCTAACGTCACAAACACTTGAAGATATCGAAATCATTATGGTAAACGATGGCTCAACAGATAAGAGTGCAGGTATACTTAATGAGTACGCAAAGAAAGATAAAAGAATTATAGTGATTGAAAAAGAAAACGGTGGTGTTTCTTCAGCAAGAAATGCAGGTATTCAAACCGCGAGCGGAGAATATATTGGGTTTGTTGATCCGGATGATTGGATAGACATGGACATGTATGAAACCTTGTATCAGGAAGCAGTTCAAGGTAAGGCAGACGTTGTTATGTGTACATATACTCGTGAATTTGGAAGTCATTCAAAAGAGAAGAAATTTGATCTTCCTGAAACAGTTTGTTATGAAGGCGAAGAAATTAAAGCAAACGTAATGAGACGTTTAATCGGTCCTATAAATGAAGAAATAGGAAATCCAGAATTCTTAGATGCTTGGGGAACTGTTTGGTCAAAGCTTTATCGTTCTGAAGTTATTAAAGAAAACGCGATTCAGTTTGTGGATTTAAGTTTTATTGGTACAAATGAGGACTCATTATTTAATATACAGACATTTTATTATGTTGATAAATTTGTTTTTTTAAATAAGCCTTTTTATCATTACTGGAAGACAAATGCAGCTTCCGTCACGTCTAATTACAAACCGGAATTGATGAACCAATGGTTTAACCTTTATGACATAATCGAGCAATTTTTAGAAGATAAGCAGCTATCAGGAAATTTTCGATTAGCCTTAAATAATCGTATTTGTCTTAATACACTCGGACTTGGCTTAAATACAATGAGTAAAAGTAATCGCATATCTCCATTAACGAAATTTAACAGATTAAGTAAAATACTAAATGATAATCGGATAAGGCGTTCTTTTAAACAATTAGAGATGAATCACTTCCCTATTGTTTGGAAGGCGTTTTACTTTTGCGTAAAATATAGGTTTACCGCAGGGTATTATTTTATGTTAGTGGCAATAGATTCACTCAGAAAGATGATGAGATAGGAGTGGTACTCTTGAAACCTATTCGTATACTTCAAGTAGTTACCGTCATGAATCGCGGCGGGCTTGAAACTATGTTGATGAATTATTATCGAAGAATAGATCGTAGTAAGATTCAATTTGATTTTATGGTACATAGAACAGATAAGGGACATTATGATGATGAAATAATGAAGCTTGGCGGGAAGATTTATCGAATGCCACAGATACGACCTGGAAATTATCGCCGTTATTTTAAATTACTCAAAGAGTTCTTTGCTACTAATCCTGAATATAAAGTAGTACATTCCCATATCAATGAGAACAGTAGTTTTGTATTAAGAGCAGCGAAAAATGCAGGTGTTCCATGCCGTATTGCGCATAGTCATTTAAGTGATTTAGGTATTGATATAAAACTTCCTTTTCGACTATATGCAAGATTTATGATGAAAGACAATCCGACTGCATATTTTGCATGTTCGAAAAAAGCAGGAGAATGGTTGTTTGGAAAGAAACAGACAAATTCTAATGAAGTAACGGTTCTAAATAACGCAGTGAATGTTGAAGAATTTAAATATAATGAAAGTAAAAGAAATAAAGTAAGAGGAGAAATTGGGGCAAATGATAATACGTTAGTTATAGGGCATGTAGGAAGATTTAATAAGCAAAAGAATCATGAATTCTTAATAGATATTTTCCATGCTGTACATAAAAAGAACCCAGAATCTATACTGACTCTCATAGGAGAGGGTACCCTACGTGCAAGCATTGAAAAAAAAGTCGCTGACTTAGGGTTGTCTTCTAAAGTCAGATTTCTAGGAACTAGAACCGATATCCCGCAATTGATGCAAGGATTTGATATTTTTCTTTTTCCTTCGCTTTTTGAAGGCTTGCCAGTTGTACTAGTGGAAGCACAGGCTGCAGGTTTAAATTGTGTGGTGTCTGATGCAATTACTAGTGAATCTAACTTGACTGACCGAATGAAATTTATGAGCTTAAAGAGTTCAACGGAATTATGGGCAGATTATATTCTTTCCTCATCATTGGAGCATGAGGATACAACAAATGTAATGCAAAATAGTGGCTATGATACGGCTACTATGGCAAACTGGTTGACAGATTACTATTATGCACATGCCTATAAATAATAAAAATTTGATGCAGGAGGGTTTGCAATGACGCCACTCTTAACCGTTTTTACGCCTACATATAATCGTGCATATACCCTTCATTTATGTTATGAAAGTTTAAAGAGGCAAAAATGTAAAGATTTTATTTGGTTAATTATTGATGATGGCTCTAATGATAACACAAAGGAACTTATTGATACTTGGATTGTAGAAGATGTCGTTCCCATTCGTTATCATTACCAAGAAAATCAAGGTATGCATGGAGCACACAATACCGCTTATGAATTAATTGATACAGAATTAAATGTGTGTATAGACTCGGATGATTATATGGCTGAAGATGCTGTTGAAAAGATTGCTTCATTTTGGAAGGCACATGGAAGTAAGAAGTTTGCTGGAATAGTCGGGTTGGATGCGAAACAGAATGGAGAAATCATTGGAACTAAAATGCCATCTAATATTAAATCTTCCACACTGTCAGGTTTGTATGGTCTTCATGGGGTCAGAGGCGATAAGAAACTAGTTTATCGTTCGGAATTGACAAGAAATTCTTTGCCATATCCTATATTTTCAGGAGAAAAGTACTGTCCGCTCAGTTATAAGTATATTTTAATTGATCAACAATGTCCTTTACTTATTATGAATGAAGTCTTATGCCATGTGGAATATTTAGATGATGGTTCGAGTATGAACATGATTAAACAATATAAGAAAAATCCGCGTGGGTTTTTATTCTTCAGAAAGGTTGCTATGCAGTATGCTCCTTCTTTTAAGGAGAGATTTCGAGAATCCATACATTATGTATCTAGTAATCTGATGATTAGAAATTATGCTTTTCTTAAAGAATCACCATGTAAGGGTACTACTTTCCTGGCGATACCTTTCGGGATTCTTCTCTATCTTTATATACAGAATACAAGTAATAAAACCGTTTCGAAGCGCCATTAAGAAGCTGAAGGTATACCGGTAATTGTTGTGTAAGCTTGCAATAATTGGCTAATGAATCTGTTAATATATTTATGTGTAAATATATCTATTTTCTTCAGTGCTTTTGCATGTCTAAGTTACTTGCTTGTTTGCTGTGTGGAAGGAGTTATGGAATGACTATATTATGGATAAACCTTTTTGTAGTTTACATTTTATCTTTTTTTTCAAGATATTCTGCAAAGAGCATGAGCAATGGGATCGTTCCAGTTCAACCAAATAAAATGCTTAGTTTCTTGGCAATGGCATCGCTTGTTATTGTATCGGGACTTAGAAATAATATTGGTGATACTTATTTTTACATGTATTCCTATGCCCACAATGAATTCAGTTGGAGCAATATTGATTTCTCAGGGGATTTTGGGTTTGATCTTTTACAGATGTTTCTGCAACACTTCTCAAAAGATCCGCAGATAATGGTATTTTTTGTCGCCTTAGTGACAAATGTATTAATTGTAATAACTCTTTATAAATACTCCCGGATGCTTGAATTAGCCTTATTTGTATATATTACAGGTGGAATGTATTTAGTATCCATGAATGGAATCAGGCAGTTTTTAGCAGCATCTATTGTCTTTCTGGCCACAAAATATATTTTTAATGGAAATTGGAAAAAATATATTTTAATTGTACTTTTAGCAGCTATGATTCATAAGTCAGCGCTTGTTTTAATCCCAATTTATTTTTTGGTTAGGAGAAAGGCTTGGGCATGGGATACGTACGTATTGCTGTTCTTCTCGGTCATTATAGTAATTGGGTTTAACCAATTCTCATCAGCTTTGTTCTCGGCATTAGAATCAACTCAGTATGGACACTACAAGGACTTTGCAGAGGGAGGAGCAAATGTATTACGTGTTGCAGTTAGTGCTGTGCCAATAGTTCTTGCATATCTTGGAAAAGAAAAATTAAGAGAAGTCTTTCCGAAAAGTGATTACATTGTAAACATGTCTTTAATTGGTTTAGTGTTCATGATTATTTCAACGCAAAATTGGATATTTGCAAGATTCACCATTTATTTCAGTTTATATCAATTAATTTTAATTTCATGGATTGTTGTATTATTTTCTAAAAAGGATAGGAATTTCGTATATTACGGACTTTTATTGTGTTATCTCATTTATTATTTTTACGAGAGTGTAATAAGTTTAGGTATCATTTATACAAGTAAATATCTATCTTTATAGATTTTTCAGTAACACTACTTCTAAGTATAAATTTAAGCATATCGGGGGGAGCGTGTATCAATTGGAGAACGTGAGGAAAATTCCATCAACCATACATTATTGTTGGTTTGGTGGTAGAGAGAAACCTGAGATTGTACAAAAATGCATAGATAGCTGGAAGAAGAACCTCCCAGAATATGAAATTATTGAGTGGAATGAAAATAATTTTGACATAGAATGTAACTTATATGTCAAAGAAGCCTATGATTCGAAAAAATTTGCATTTGTAAGTGATTATGTAAGGGTATATGTTCTTTATAAGTTTGGAGGTATTTATTTAGATACCGATGTAGAGGTATTCAAACCTTTTGATAATATGCTCCATCATGATTCATTTTGGGGATTTGAACAAGAAAATTACATAGCGACAAGTACTATAGGAGCAATGAAAGGAAATAAGCTGATCAAAATGTTTTTGGATTCATATGAAGGAAAAGGATTCATCAAAGAGGATGGAAAACATGATGATTTAACCAATGTGGCGGTTGTAACTAATATACTAAAAAATGCAGGATTGAAATTAAATGGAGAATATCAAGAAATAAGCGGTATGGGAGCTTTTTATCCACAAACTTATTTTTCCCCATATGATTATATCAATTGCAGAAAATTTATAACTGAAAATACATATGCAATGCATCATTTTTATAAAAGTTGGTTGCCTCCTAAAGTAAGAATCAAGAGTAATATAAAATTGATTTTAGCGAAAATCATAGGTGGAAATAACGTTGCTAGGCTAAGAAAATATGTGATGGGAAAAGAAGCTTTTAAGGAGAATACACATGATTAAGGTATTCAAGAAAATAGTTCAAACGATAGTTGCAGAAAGCCGTAATAGAGGACTGTACTTTACTATACTAATGAATATTTCGCATGTAATTGGTGCATTAAGAGGTGCCTTCTATAAGGTAATATATTTTCGTAATATAAAGTGTTCAATCTTTTTTCTTCAAGCAAATAGCAAGATTGAGATTTTCAATAAGCGTTCAAAAGTCAATATTGGAAAGTTTGTATTTGTAAGAAAGAATGCCAGCATTAGACTGGATTTTGACGGAGTATTAGATATAGAAGAAAAAGTATTTATTAATGATAACTGTAATATCAACTGTGTAAATAGAATATCGATTGGAAGAAGTACAAAAATAGGGCCAAATGTGAGTATTAATGACCACGATCATAATTATAAAAACCCTGCAGATAGCCATCTGGTAAAAGGTGAGGTAAAGATAGGGAAGAATGTTTGGATTGGTTCTAATGTAGTTATATTGAAGGATACTGTTATAGGTGATAATACCGTAATAGCCGCCGGAAGCGTTGTAAAAGGGCATATTCCTTCTAATACGTTATTTGTGAATAAAAGAGAGAATATGTGTATTGATCGCACTAGTTTAAGCAGCTAATAAAAAGTTTATTCCATATGAATTCATATACTGCGATTGCTTTCATTTACTTACATCAAAACAAAACATGAACGTGAGGAAGCGTATGAAAAAAAATGTTTTAATCTCTATCTATGATATGGAAATTGGTGGAGTAGAAAGAAGCTTAATTAATATGCTGGAAAGCTTCGACTATGATACATACAACATAGATTTATTGATATTTAATCATACTGGAGAGTTCTTAAATTTAGTACCTAATAAAGTTAACGTACTACCACAGATAGGTGGATATACCGTCTTTAGGAAGTCAATTGTGCAATGTATACGTGAAGGATATTTTGGGGCAGGAATCACAAGAATAATAAGTAAGTATATGGCAGGGAGAATATCGAAAAAAAGACAGTTAAAGGAAGGTTCGGGATATATTCAGATGCAGCTTGTGTCAAAGTATGCAGCATATTTTTTGCCTAAACAGAAAAAAAAGTATGACTTTGCGATTAGTTACGCATGGCCACATAATCCTTTAGCTGATACTGTAAGTGCTGATAAGAAGATAGCTTGGATTCACACAGATTATAGCACACTAGAAATTGATAATAAAATTGACTTTGCTATGTGGAATAAATTTGATTACATAGCATCTATATCAGATGAATGCACAAAAGCGTTTTTAACTGTATATCCATCGCTAAAAGATAAAATTTTACAAATAGAAAATATTACTTCACCCAAATTTATTCAGAAGATGGCTGAAGATACTGTAAGTTTTAATAAACAAAGTAACAGTGCTTTTAATATTTTATCGGTTGGAAGGTTGTCATATGCGAAAGGGTTTGATGTTGCTATAAAAGCCCTTAAAGCATTACATAATAAGGGGTTAAACAATATAAAATGGTATGTCATAGGATACGGATCGGATGAATCTAATCTTAAGGAATTGATAAAGGAACAACAGTTAGAAGACAGTTTTATACTATTAGGCAAACAAACTAACCCATATCCGTATATGAAGTTATGTGATTTATACGTTCAACCGTCCAGATATGAGGGAAAGGCAGTTACGGTTACGGAAGCTAAAATCCTTGAAAAGCCTATATTGATAACTAATTATCCTACTGCAGCCAGCCAATTGGATGATGGAATTGAGGGCATTATATGTGATTCAAGTGTAGAGGGGTTAGTCGAAGGCATCGAAAATTTATATAGAGATGATGAACTAAGGAAAACATTAATTAATAATTTGCGAGATAGAGATTACAGTAATAACGCTGAGTTGAATAAGCTATATAAAATTATCCCGCATTAACGGGTAGTAAGACCTCCACCTCAAAGTTCGGCGAAAACAAAGGAGTTAGGTGGGGGATCAACTGCTCGTAAAAGCCCGATTCGTTCAACTAATTAAAGTTTCACTTTATAGGCGCCTAAACAATCAATACATCAAGTATAGGAGACAACAATAAAGGTGTATTTATGATGATAGCGTAAGAGATTTCTCGTAAAGGTGTGATTTAGGCATGAGCCAAAAAGTAAGTGTAATAATACCAGTTTATAATGCAGGGAAATATATCACTCGGTGCATAGAGTCACTTTTAAATCAGACACTCCAAGAGTGTGAGTTTATATTTATTAATGATGGCTCGATAGATGATAGCAGAGAAATCATTGAGGGATATAAACAAGTAGATGACAGGATAATACTTATAAATCAAGTAAATCAAGGTGTAAGTATTGCAAGAAATAAGGGCTTACATTTAGCCGCTGGAGAATATGTGGGATTTGTTGATGCTGATGATTGTATAGAAAAGGATATGTATGAAACACTATATAACTCAGTAAAACAAAGTAATTGTGATGTAGTTATATCAAATTTTAAGGGCGAGACGGAAGGGCATAAGGTAATTACAACATATCCATTTCCTATAGATATTGTTCTTGAAAAAGATTATATAGAGCAAGAAGTATTACCTTATTTCCTTAAGGCAGATAATTTAAATACTGTTGTAAATAAGATCTATAGAAATAATTTAATTAAAGAAAATAACGTTAAATTCCCAAGCGGAATTGCATTGGGGGAAGATGGAATGTTTAACGTTGCATTCTTTAGTGGTGCAACTCGTATGAAATATGTAGATTATGTAGGTTACCATTACAAGGAGGTAGCTGGTAGTGCTACCAGAAACATATCCGAAAAAGATTATTTTCAGAGGGCTGTAGAAGTATATACTATGGAATTACCCCAAATATATACTGATAAAATTGATAGAGTAAGAATAAGTAAATTAAGGTCAATAAAGTTTATTAATAGTGTAATGTCCTATATACATGTTTATTTTACACCATCTAAAGATGTAAGTTTCAATAAGCGGTATAAATACGTAAAAAGTATGATACGAAATAAACATGTGAGAGAGGCACTACCTATATATTATAGTGAAATTTATAACAAGCTAGGAAGATATGAGCGGTTAATAATAAATTTAATAAAGAGACAATCAACTGTTGGGCTGTATTGCGTTACAGCTTACAGTAGATTCAGAAATAAATAATAGTGAGGGAGTTTAAGTATGAAAATTATGATGTTTGCCCATGGTGGAAGTCTTAATAGGGGATGTGAGGCTATTGTTCGTTCCTCTACTAATATCATAAAAGAAAAGGTAGATGAAACAAAGATATATTTGGTATCAAGTAAGCCTGAAACAGATAAGATTATAACAAAGTTAGATGGAATATATGATGGTTCTACTAAGAATATAGCGAAGTACTCATACGATTGGTGGATGGCTTTACTTAAAGTAAAATTGTTTAATGATGAATCTTATGCAATAGCTAAAATGGAAGATAATATAATTAAACATATAAAGAATATGGATGTATGTTTATCTATAGGTGGAGATAATTATTGTTACGGGGAACAGCCTGCATTGTATGAAATAAATAAAAAAGTAAAAGCAGCAGGAAAGAAGTTAGTGTTATGGGGATGTTCTATAGGTGAAGAGGATATGTCTGAGAGAAAGTTAGGAGACTTAAAACAGTTTGATTTAATATTAGCTCGTGAAACTCTTACCTATAATATGTTGAAAAACAAGGGACTTAATAACGTTAAATTGTGTGCAGATCCTGCATTTACCATGGAGAAAGAAGAGTTGGAATTACCTAAAGGATGGCAAGATGGCAATACAATAGGTCTTAATTTTAGTCCACTTGTATGGAATAGAAACAAGGATTCACAAGTTGCAGTAAGAGATTTAATTAACCATATACTAGATACTACAGATTCAACAATTGCTCTCACACCGCATGTTATGCAGGATGGGAATAACGATTATGAAGTTCTGTATACATATTATGAGGAATTTAAAAATACAGGTAGGGTAATTATATTACCAAACAATTTAAATGCAATACAATATAAAGGGTATATAGCTAGGATGCGATTCTTTATAGGAGCTAGAACACATGCCACGATAGCGGCTTACTCAAATTGTGTTCCAACTATGGTATTGGGATACAGTATAAAATCGAAGGGAATAGCTAAAGACTTATTTGGAGAAGAGAAATTAGTCTTAAATATAGAAGAAATATCTAATAGTAATAAATTAAAAGCTAAATTCGATGAGATGGTAAGAGAAGAAGATCAATTGAAGAGCAAACTAGAGCAAACTATGCCTAATATTAAAAAAATGTCATATAAAGCGGTAGAATACTTACAAGAATTAGCTAAGTAAATCGAGGTATATTATGAAAAAAAATTTATTATTTGTTATGCCTAGTCTATCTGCTGGTGGTGGAGAAAAGAGTCTAGTAAACTTATTATCTCAAATAGATTATCAGTTATATAATGTAGATTTATTTTTGTTTAACCATGAAGGTATATTTATGGAATTTGTACCAAAAGATGTACAAATTTTACCTATACCAGAAACATATAAGACGTTTACTTTACCTTTGTTTAAATCGGTCAAAACGTTTTTATTAAAAGGAGAAATATCGCTAGCCTATAATAGATGTATGTTCACCATAAAGAATAGAGCAGGAAAAAATACATCGATAAAGGAACAATACAGCTGGAAATATATCGCTAAGTCTTTAAATGAAATTGAGAAACAGTATGATGCTACTATAGGGTTTTTAGAAAAAACCGCTACATATTTTTGTGTAGATAAGGTGAAAGCACATAAGAAAATAGGATGGGTACATATTGACTATAATAAATTAGGGATGGATTCGAACTTTGATGCTTTGTACTTCAGAAAGCTAAACAATATAGTTACAGTATCGGAAGAGTGTGCCAATATTCTAAAAAACAGATTTCCTAATCAAAAAGATGAGATAAGCGTTATTTATAATATTGTATCACCGACAATGATACATAAAATGGCTAACCAGGAAAATAAGGATGTTTATACTAAGAAAGATAATGAAATTATTATACTTTCAGTAGGTAGGCTGCACTACCAAAAAGGCTTTGAAATGGCTATAGAATCCTGTAAGAAACTAATAGATAAAGGGTATAAAGTAAAATGGAATATTATAGGAGAGGGCGAGGAAAGAGAACAACTGACTAATTTGATAAAAGCAAATAAATTAGAAAACAATTTCAAATTGTTAGGATTAAAATCTAATCCTTATCCGTATATAAAACAAGCAGATATTTATGCACAGACATCTAAATTTGAAGGGAAATCTATAGCAATTGATGAGGCGAAAATATTGAATAAGCCTATACTTGTTACTGATTTTAGTACCGCGAAAGATCAAATTGACAATGAAATAAATGGATTAATTGTAGATATGAAGCCGGAGGCTATTGCAAAAGGAATTGAGAGGCTTATAAAAGATACAGAATTAAGAAAAAAATTAGTAAATAACCTTTCGAAAGAGAAATTAGGAACGGAAGAAGAAATATATAAGTTATATGAAATTCTATAATGGGTGAGGTTCATGAAAAAAAAAATATTATTTATAATGAATAATTTAAATTGTGGTGGGGCTGAAAAAGCCCTAATTTCTTTATTGGGCGTTATAGATTATTCTAAATACAAAGTGGATTTATTTTTATTTAAGCATGAAGGAATATTTATAAATAAGTTACCAAAAGAAGTCACTCTATTACCTGAACCAATAAAGTATAAATATTTTGATATGCCTATAAAAAGGTCTTTGACAGAATTAATGAAAATAGGAGATTTTAAAACGACATTTTCTAGAGGAGTATTAGGGTATCTGGCTAAGACAGAAACGAATGGAGCTATAATCGAACAAAAAATATGGAAATACATGTCGAAATCAATAGATGAAATCAATAAGGAATATGATGTAGCGATAGGATTTCAAGAAAAAAACCCTATATATTTCTGTGTAGACAAGGTAAAAGCGAAAAAAAAGATTGGATGGATACACACGGATTATAATAAATTAGGGATTGATTATAGTAAAGAAAAATTTTATTTTGGTAAACTAGATCATATAGTGACTGTATCAGAAGAGTTAGTTAATATTTTAAGGGATAATTTCCCTGAATATAGAAAGAAAATTGGATGTATACACAATATAGTTTCTTCAAGAATGATAAGGAAAATGTCATTAGAGAAAGTTGATTTTAAAGAAGAGAACGATAGAAGTATATCATTAATTTCGGTAGGAAGATTGGCTAAAGAAAAGGGATTAGATATCTCTTTAGAAGCATTTAATATACTCGTAAAAAAAGGGTACGATCTTAAATGGTATTTGATTGGAGAAGGCAACGTAAGAGAAGAACTTGAAAGACGTATAAGGGAAGAAAAACTAGAAAAAAGAGTAATTTTATTAGGTATAAAAGAAAATCCATATCCATACATAAAGCAAGCAGATATATATATACAGACATCCAGATATGAAGGTAAATCTATTTCTATAGATGAGGCAAAAATACTGGCAAAACCAATATTAATTACTAATTTTGAGACAGCTAATAATCATATAAGAAATAATATCAATGGAGTAATTGCAGAGATGAACCCTATGTCAGTGGCAAAGCATCTTGAGTTATTAATAAAAGAAGAAAAATTAAGAATTAAGTTTATCGATAATCTCAAGAAAGAAGAATTAGGGACAGAGGATGAAGTGAATCATTTGTATAATTTAATGAACAGTTAAGTGTAGCGTTTAAAAATAAGTTAAATAATGAAATACATTCACTGGAGGCAATTATGTTTAATCGGATAAAAAAATCTTTAATGGTAAGATTAGGAATGGTATCTCTTGAGGATTTAACGGTAGAAGCGTGTTTGCAAAGAGGTATGAAGGTAGGGAAAAATTGTAGTGGATTAGCTGGAAGTACAATTGACTATGCTCATTGTTGGCTAATAGAAATAGGTGATAATGTTACATTTGCACCTCAAGTCTATCTCCTTGCACATGACGCCAGTACGAAACGGTATTTAGATTATACAAAAATAGCAAAAGTAAAAATAGAAGACCATGCATTTATAGGGGCAAGGGCTTTAATTATGCCGGGGATTACAATAGGGAAAAATGCTATTGTGGCCGCGGGGAGTGTAGTAACAAAATCGGTTCCTGAAGGGTGCATAGTTGGAGGAAATCCCGCGAAAATTATAGGGAAAACAAAGGATTATATCAATAAGCACAAATTAAATCTAAAGACAGCAAATCGTTATGATAAAAACTGGACGATAGGTGAGAATATCACACCAGACATGTGTACTAAAATGTCAGAAGAATTAGGTAGTACTGTTGGATATGTTAAATGAGTATTTAAATTATTTTCACGTTGAAAGGGCAATATAAAGATGATATTTCAAATTTTGAGCTATATTGTAATTTTTATTATTTTAATGGTTATTACCATAGACTTAGTACCTGTAATAAAAGATTGGGTACTGAGAATTCATATGGGGAGATATGAAGATAAATCCATATGGAATGAGACTATAACTAAAAAAGGGTCTAAGTGGTTACTAAACACACCAAAAATAAAAGTAACAGACAATACAAGATTAGTTGTAATAGATATGTTGAAAGGGAATTATACGAAAAGCACGATACAACATTGGCAAGAAGCATCATTAGTATTAGGCTTATCTGAGTATTTAAAACATAATGATGATAAGGAAATGAAATCTGAGATTGAAAAATTTTTGAATTCGAAATTTGATAGTAATGGTCAATGGTTAGAAAAACCTAAGCATATAGACGGAGCTATACTTGCTTACGCTATTATGAAGTTGGAATATATTGATATAAACAAATACAAAAAAGCATTAGATTATACATGGGAAATGATTAAGGATCATATAGGTGAGGACGGCACAGTAGAATATAGGAAGTTTATGAAAAGCTACAGATATGTAGATACTATAGGGTTTATATGCCCCTTTTTAGTTTGTTACGGTACTAAATTTAACAAAGATGATTGTATAGATTTAGCAGTGAAACAAATTAAAGAGTATGAGCAATATGGAATGTTAGACAAACATTCACTACCATGTCATGTTTACAAGATTGAGAATAAAGTTCCTCTTGGATTATACGGATGGGGAAGAGGACTTGGTTGGTTTGCTATAGGTCTTATAGATGCGTGGAATGAATTGCCACAAGATAGTAAATATAAATTTGCTTTCGAAGAAAGTGTTAAAAGATTCGCGGAAGCTGCAATGAGCTTTCAACAAGATAATGGTAGTTGGAATTGGACTGTAACTAGAAATGAGAGTAGGTCCGACTCTTCCGCTACAGCTACGCTAGGCTGGTTTATGTTAAATGCCTCAAAGATAGAGAAGGTATCAAAAGAATGCCTAGATAGCACAGAAAAGGCTATGAGTTATTTAATGAAAGTTACGAGGAAAGATGGGGCAGTTGACTTTTCTCAAGGCGATACAAAAGACATAGGGGTGTATTCCACACTGTTCAATATATTGCCGTTTACTCAAGGGTTCTGCATTAGATTAATCAATTCATATTTAAGTAGGAACTAAACCTTCATCCCCTTTACTCATATTTGTATGAGGCAACTTTATTGATAAAGAAAATAAATGATTTGGAAATTCGAACCATTTATTTTTTGGGGAAATGAGAAAGGTGGGAATCATATGTTAAACTCTTTAACGTCATTTAGGTTTATTGCTGCGCTAATGGTTTTCTTATTTCATATGGGTGTGTTTAGCCAATATCAATTAGGTTCAGCGGGCGTTCAATTCTTTTTTGTTTTATCTGGCTTTATTTTAGCTTATAACTATCATTCTAAATTTACAGAGCTAAATAAACACAGTATCAAAAAATTCTATAAAGCAAGATTTTCTAAAGTATATCCAGTTCATGTATTAACCTTTCTTCTTTCTGCACCATTAGTTATTTTATACTTTCACCCTAATAGTTTATATTTTATAAAACTTGCTTTTATGTCAATCATTAATTTGCTATTGATACAAAGCTTCGTACCTAGTCAGGGTACTTATTTCAATTTTAACGGCGTTTCGTGGACATTATCGGTTGAAGCTTTCTTTTATGTTATGTTTCCTTTTCTGCTATGGGTATTTATGAAACTTAAAGTTAAAAAGAACATCATTACATCCATATTGGTATTCTTGGTAGTATGGATAATTTTATTTCTATTGAATAAAAACTTGGATGAAGATAATCCATTTTTTATTTGGATATTACATATTTTTCCGGTTACTAGATTGTTCGAATTTTCAACGGGTATACTTTTGGGATTGATTTATATTGAAAAATCCGATAAAGCAAACTTTAACAAAAACATATTTACTGTTTTAGAACTACTATGTTTACTTTTATCCATTGCTTTATTATCGTATTCGATAAAATTAGATGTAGGAATTGTTCGTGGTGTTTATTTTGTTCCACTATGGTGCTTGTTAATTTTTACCTTTTCATTTCAATGCGGTATATTTTCAAAATTATTATCACAAAGGCTATTTGTTTACTTAGGTGAAATTAGTTTCTCATTTTATATGATTCACCAAATAGTGATACGATACTTGGATTTCTTGAAGTTAGAAAATACATATAGTTTTGTGGTTTGTTTAATAGTTTCTTTATTGTTAAGTGCAGTAATTTATCAATTTTATGAAGAGCCGTTACGTAAGAAAATTCGTTTTGGTTTTCAAAAAAAACATCAAAAGATACAAGTGCCTTTACCAAAAGAATTCCTTAAATAAGAGATTTTTATAAAAGATTATTGTTAAATGTAGTCCTAGAAAACAAACATTTTCTTCTTCATAGCTCGAAAAAATTAATATCTAAAGATAACAAGTAGAATAAAGTGTAATAGATTTAGTACGTAAACGAGAGGGAGTATAAATGGATTTTCTTTTTGTAATATTAAAAGATATATTTTCATTTGTAGAAGTTAAGTCTTGAAATAGGCAAATAATTAACTGAAATGATTACTGTGAATAGATGGAAAGAAAAAGTTAGGATAAAAATGAGGGGATTAAATGAGAATAACAGTATTCACTCCAACATACAACAGGAGTTATATCATAGAGAAATTATATAGATCGTTACAAGAACAAACATATACGGATTTTGAATGGCTAGTTATTGATGATGGGTCAAGTGATAATACAGAGGAATTATTCAAGATGTGGAAACTAGAAAAAAACCCATTTCCCATACGGTATTATAAAGTCAAAAACGGAGGGAAACATAGAGCGATTAACAGGGCTGTCGATTTGGCTGAAGGTGAAATGTTCTTTATAGTAGATTCTGATGACAATCTTACAGAAGATGCTTTAGAAAGTATAGTAAGTTGGGAAAATAGCCTAGAAGATAAAAAGCTATTTTGTGGTGTTTCGGGTAATAAAGGGGGGAGTATTGAGGACCTCGTAGGGACAACATTTGAAGGTAAATATATTGATGCAACTTCACTTGAACGGAATACATATAATATAACGGGAGATAAGGCTGAGGTTTTTTATACCGATATATTAAGGAAATACAAGTTTCGTGAGTTTGAAGGGGAAAAATTTATGACAGAGGCTACAGTATGGAATAAAATGGCTTATGAAGGTTATAAAATAAGATGGTTTAATAAAACAATATATATATGTAATTATCTAGAGGATGGTTTAACTCAAAATATGAAGGAGATATTCGCCGGAAGTCCTAAAGGTACAGCATATTATATGAAGCAGCAAATTGAATTTTATAAGTGTGGTCCAAAGGGTAGATTATCCTATTATAATTTATATTACGATTTTGTTAAGTCTAATTTAAATGTAAAGAAGGCTGCAGAATACTTAGGTATTCAACCGGTTACTTTAATGGCGGCTATCTTTTTAGCTAAATGTAAAAAAATTATATCAAGAAGGTCTTAAAATGAGGATAAAAAACTCCATAATTAATATATCTGCTGGGATCGGAAACCAAATCATTGTTACATCTTTAAGCTTCATTTCACGAACTGTATTTATCAATAGTCTAGGTATTGAATATCTAGGTATAAATGGATTCCTTACTAATATATTATCCATGCTTTCTTTAGCTGAGGCAGGGATAGGTGCTAGTATAATGTATAGTCTTTATAAGCCGGTTGCAGAGAACGATCAAGAAAAGATTAACGTACTTATGAGATTGTATCGGAAAGCATATATGGTAATCGCCTTAATTGTCTTGTTACTTGGATTGTCCTTGATGCCATTTCTTGGTTATTTCATTAAAGATTCGAATGTCGAAAATATCCATTGGATTTATCTTATTTTTCTATTCAATACAGTTGTACCTTATTTGTACATGCATAAGAATTCATTCTTAAGTGTTTCGCAAAAGGGTTATATTGTAACAGGAATATATTCTATATCTTCAATTGCATCTGCTTGTCTCAAGATTGGAATACTTCATTTTACAAAAAATTATATTCTATACTTAGTTATTGATAGTGTGATAACAGTCGCTACTAGCATTGTTTTGGCAATTATAGTCAACAGGATGTATCCATTTTTAAAAGAGAAAGTTTCGGGTGTATTAGATGCTGAAACTAAAGAGAAAATTGTTAAGAATGTGAAAGCAATTGTACTACAAAACATAGGGAATTATTTAGTATTGGGTACTGATAACATTATTATATCTTCATTTATCAGTGTGGCGGCAGTCGGATTATATTCTAATTATAATATGTTAATAGATATTTGTAGAAACTTTACTTATCAAATCTTTAATAATACATATCATAGTGTAGGAAATTTAGTAGCAGAGGAAAGTGTAGAGAAGGTTTATAGTGTGTATAAAGTCTATATGCTTTTAAATTTTTGGTTATACTCATTCTTCTCTATACTTTTATGCATTACAATAGAACCTTTTATCACTTTATGGATTGGAACCGAGTATCTTATGAGCAAAAGTGTGTTGCTTGTATTAATAATTATTTTTTATGAAAGGGGCATGAGGAATTCCATAACGACTGTAAAAACTACAGCGGGTGTTTTTCATGAGGATAGATATGCGCCTTTGGTTCAAGCTGCTGTTAATTTAGTAATTTCTATTGTATTAGTTAAGTATATGGGAATAATAGGTGTCTTTATTGGTACACTTGTAAGTGTGCTTGTTGTTCCTTTCTGGATTACTCCTTATTTAGTATACAAAAATGTATTTAATAGGTCTGTAATGGATTATTTCTTGAAATACTCCTACTACGCAGCGATAGGTATAGGAACGTATTTTATTACAAGTTTTTTGAGCAATTTCACATTATCAAACCATTTCTTGGAGTTATTGTTAAAGGGAATGATTTGTATCATAGTTCCTAATGTGATTTATATATTGATTTTTCATAAAACAACAGAGTTTAAATATTTATTTGGGATTATTAGAGGGATTTCACAAAAGTTATTAAAAAAATTCAATTTAAACAAGAAAATTTCTTATTAATTTTGACTAAGATATTGTTAAATTCTATTACCATACGTTTTAGGGAAAGCCCTGTGAACTATAGACTATGGAATGAAGCCCTTCTTAGTTCATACTGATTGATTAGGGAGAAGATGGTGACTACGGCCAAATATGTATTCAATGATGTATCTATTGATGCAAGTACAAATGCTAGATTAATAGATGATACTATCATTAACTGAATGTAGAAATAATAAACCGCTATCTTTGTATAAAAATATAGCGGTTTTATTATGGGCTTAGGCGTCCGGTACTTTAGGAAACGAAGGATTGTATCTATAGCATACTGAGTGAAGAAATTTATAGAAGAATATACACTGCAAATGACTTTCATGTTATGTATATGAAACTGAGGGTAGGATTAAATTGGAGAGAATTACTAAAAAGTAATTAGAAGATTGGAATCCTGTTCTGTGGGGAACTCTCTAAAAAATTTTCGATTGGAGTATAATTATTTATGAAAAGATTTTTTGATTTATTCGTTTCTTTATCATTATTGGTGTTACTGTTAGTTCCTATTAGTATAGTAGCCGTATTAGTTAGATGTAAGTTAGGTTCCCCCATCATATTTAAGCAGCAACGCCCGGGATTACATGGTGCGTCTTTTTCTCTTTATAAGTTTAGATCTATGACTGATGAGAAAGATAGCAACGGCAATCTGTTGCCTGATGATGTAAGGTTTACTAAGTTTGGGGGATTTCTTAGAAAGTGTAGTTTGGATGAGTTGCCACAGTTATTCAATGTTATAAAAGGCGATTTAAGTTTAGTAGGTCCCAGACCACTATTAATGGAATATTTGGAGTTATATACAGAAGAACAATCTAGGCGGCATATGGTAAGACCAGGAATTACAGGGTGGGCTCAAGTGAATGGAAGAAATGCAATTTCATGGGAAGAGAAATTTGATTTTGATGTGTGGTATGTCGATAATAGGACTTTTTGGCTTGATATGAAAATTTTGTTGTTAACGGCAAAGAAAGTATTTAAGTCAGAAGGAATCAATCAGGTTGGGCATGTAACTGTGGAAAAATTTAATGGTACAAAGAATTCTTGAGGAGGTGAGATGGATGCGAATAATTATGATTGGGGCAGGTGGTCA
>Ga0102589_1002603_pt1 | contig 20322 bp, 10 predicted proteins | sample AraplaMF_Col_mLB_FD_76858 | JGI IMG/M metagenome (GOLD analysis project Ga0102589, IMG submission 76858) | Arabidopsis root microbial communities from the University of North Carolina, USA - plate scrape MF_Col_mLB | ecosystem: Host-associated > Plants > Roots > Endosphere | place: USA... | reverse complement strand
TTAGAAAAAATCGGAATGACTAAAGAAGGCAGAATACGAGAAGATTTATTATTGAAAGATGGTTGGCGAGATTCTCTTTTATACAGTATTTTAGAACAAGAATGGATTAGTACTAGTGCTAACGTAGCGACAGCAACAAAGCGCCCAGCAGGAATGGAAATCCTCCCTCGCTGTGCCGAAAATAACAAACCCCTGTAGTTTCAATCCTACAGGGGTTTGTCATTTGTGCTTTTATTTATTTAATGCTAAGCATCTATTCAAGAAGCTTGAGAATTCTGCACGTGTAATTTGTGTATTTGGTCTAAATGTATTATCTGGGAAGCCGCCTGTTAAGTTATTTGCTACAAGCGCTTGGATATCGCTATACGCCCAATGCGTCGATTTAACATCTGTAAAGTTTACTTTGCTTGAGCCTGTTAATTTATAAGCTCTTGTTAAAATTGCCGACATTTCAGCACGTGAAAGCTGACCGTTCGGATTGAACTTCCCTACTTCTTGCCCTTTAATAATTCCAGCTTGCTCTACTGCAGCAATGGCACTGTATGCATAATTGTCCTTGCTGACATCTTTAAAGTTCGACTCTTTCGTTGTTGTTAAATTCAGAGCCCTTGCAATAATAGTAGCTGCCTCTGCACGCGTAATGGACGCCTCTGGTTTAAATGTTCCATTCGCATATCCTTTAATAAGAGATTTATTATTTAAACTTTGGATATCTGAAAAAGCCCAATGACCTTTAGCTACATCTGTGTAGACTAATTCTTCATGATTGTCTTGATACACAGCTTGTAATTGATCGAAATACAGTTGACCTTTCTTTTGAAGAGAGGCTGTAGGCTGTGCAACGTATAATCGGTCGAATTTCAATGGTAGTGTAACATCATCTGGGATGTTTGCAGTAACATACTTCCAACCATTCCAGTCCATACCGCCCTGGCTAGTGAAATCAATTGTCTGCTTTGCTCCTGAACCATCTACAAGCACTCCGCGAAGCCATTGCTTTCCAGCATCTCCAAATACCCAAACGCCTATGTTATTTGGTTTTCCCTTAATAGGAATCGGTGTATTAGCCACCATATAGGCTGCTTTCGTATCTGATCCTGCTGTTGTAAAATCATAATTTAGCTTTAAGCTAGCAGTTCCCTGTCTAGCATAATCTTTAGCATTTGAGATGGAAGCATTTGCTTTCGCAACTTCCACTTTCCAAAGAGAGGCATTATCAAAGTTATCTAGTAAAATGGGTTTTTCTGCTAAATCTACAACCTTCACAGTTGTAGACACTCGTACACCATCATACTCACCGATAATTTTGCCTTCCCCTTTTTGCGTAGCTGTAAAGGTTGCACCGTCCATCTTACCGATATTCCCTTCAACCGTCCAGTTCATGTTAGATGGGTTGATTGTCATAGGATTTAGGTATTGGTCGTAAGCACTTGCCACTTTCATGTCAACGGATGAACCTTTCATGACTTCGTTCACATTGTTTAACGTAATGGATTTTGCTTTCCCAAGTGGCGCTGTATTGACAACCTGTAAAATCGCTGACACACGACGCTCGCTGCCTTCCGAAGGTTTATTCACAAGGTTCGCAAAATAGCCGCCTGGATTTCGAACAACCATCGCTGTAGAGCCGCCTCCATCAAGGTTAATGGCCGAAGAAGCACCCATTGAGATTAAATAGGAAGCTAAATCTATTAAATTAGCACCATTACTATGACCACTTAATCGACCATCTACTGTAACAAGAGACACTTTTGTACCAGTTGCATCTACTGCTACCGCTGTACGAGGACTACGTGTTGAAGCAAACCCAGAGTTCGTTGGCATAGAAATGTCCACCTTGCCATTTTTCACTAACATAGGGCCTGCAGCTAAAATAAATTGAGCATCCATCCATTTTGCATCAATAGATAAATTCACGTCAATGTTTGTCCCAGCATCTATTTTACTTAATTCAGCTGCTAAATCTTTGTTTTGCACAGAAATAACAAAGCCATCAGATGGAACTGTTGAATTCCCTTCTGCACCATACGTCGTTACCTTCGAAACTGTCCCTGAAAAGCTGTCTCCGAAATGTAATTCTCGCGTATCTTGACTAGCATTTGAGACAACAATTTCTACACCCCAATTATTTGACCCTGTTGTTTTTTTATCAGGTGTGTATAATGCTGTTTTATCAGTCGTTCTTTCTGTATTGATAAGATCAACCGGATAAGTTTTACCATTTACTTGAAATGATAGATTCGTAGAATAATAGTCTGCGATCGCTTTCCCTGATTTTGATAGACCAAAGGCAACAGGCTTCTGTGTTGGACTATCAAATGTATTTCCTAAAATACCATAGTTAATAATTTCATTGTTTTCAGCTAACAAGTTGGCTGGCATACCATTTCCTAAAAAATAAGAAGCATTTACAGCTCCAACAACGCGATGTCCATCATATGTATTTTGCTTTGCCATATTCGTCGTTGTTAAAAGTGAGTTAATAGGATTCGGAACACCGACTTCAAGTTTTGTATATGTATTATTTAAATTAACATCTAAAACATTTACAAACTCACGAACAGAATTGGAATTAAAGGTTTGCTGTATGTGATTTACTTGCGGTGATACTTCTTTCGTTTCTTCTTTTACTTTATTGTTAAAAACGGTTGCATTTGCATAACTTGGATTTACTGTTAGCATTAAAACAAAACATACTACAACAATTGTTACTAGTTTTTTTGCCAATTTTTTCACTCCGAACTTAAAAGTATGGCACGAATTCTTGTTGTAAATCACATTCGTGCCAGGGACTTTGTTTATTTTGTTTCTATATAAATAGCTACTGGAAGATTTACTCCGCCTGCATGCATGAATTCTAACTCAATCTTTTCTGATGAACCCTGCATCTTGTAATCCGGTAATTCAACATATTCTGTACCTACTCGCAATGAAGGCACTAGATACACTTTGCCATTGACCTTTACTGCACCACTGTATATGCCGCCTCGACCGGCTAATTTAAGCTTGATCGTTTTTGTATTTCCAGTTTGATTAACAAGTGGAATCGATACCTTATAGTTCATTCCGAAATGACCAGGATTCCCGATTGTTCCATTGATTTGTGAAAGTGAATTTTCTGCTGTTAGCAAATCGTCTGTACTACCATTTGAAATGCTATAGCCTACTTCTGATGAATCTACTGTATAAGCAGGAAGATCTGCAAGAATAGTAGAGCTCGTCCAGGTACCTCGTGGATGCATCACAGTTACATCAATCGGAACAGGATCTGATAAAATGCTTGTTAAATTACTCTTATCCTTTGTTAATACTGTGCGAATTGTATACTCAGGAGTCCCACCATTGACAGCTTGAATATCTAAATCATGTAAATATCCAATGATATAACGATTGAGCAAATCATATGATTCGATCACCTTTGTTTCTCCTGGTGCGATGACAATCCCTTTACTACTAGATGTTTTCAGCTTATCATTGAACGTTGTATCAGCAATCGTTAAACCAATATCATGACCAACCCAGCTATTTCCCGTTTGTTGACTAGTCCCTTTGGAATCGATTACTTCGATGCTTTCAGTACTAGAAGTATTTTGAACTGTAATACCCATTCGTACATCTGTTCCTAACGTATTGTAATGCCAGCCAAATACTCGATGTTTATTTGTAGCTGTTGTTGCTTTCACTTGATATTGGGCAAGCGTAGCATTAGATTTAGGAATCAGTTTGCTCGTTAACGTTTCTGGATTATCACTAATAAACAAATCACGATCTCCTTCTAAACGAGCAGAAGGAACATTCTGAGGTTTTGATGTAGAACCATAAGATTTTTCAAGGAAGGAGCTTGTATACATATATTGATAGACATAAAGGTATAATTCTCTTTTATCTTCGATATAACGTAAATTCCCACCTAATGCGTTGACAACAAAACTAATAGGAACATACATCTTCCCATTTTGCATAAATGGTTTCCCTTCCATTGTCACAACTTCATCATTCACTAGAACTTGGTTACTATTTTCCTTGAAAAGAAAGCTCATTCCCGCAATTTGCAGTTCAAATGATTTATCAGGTAACAACGTGCCAGAAGAATCTGCTAAGTTTTCATATATATAATTAGCCGGAATATAGGATCTCGATTGCTTCACGATAATTGGATCTTCCATCACAATACGTTGATTATTAATATGTAAAATATATGGGTTCCCCTGAGGTTTCCCTGTCTCACCTGATAAGGAAATATCAACAGTTTGTGTCGTAGGATTCCAGTTCACGTTACCACCAAAATTTTCACCAACGAAACGCAATGGCATGTACGTGCGATCCTTATACATAAATGGTGCAACAACCATTGGCACCTTTTGTCCATCTACTAAGGCTGTCTTTGAATTTATTGTTAAATTAACCAACTTGCCGTCTCGATTGGCTGACGCAGTAAGTGTTTCTTGCTTCCAGTCCACACTAGCACCAACTGCCTCATACAAAGCTCTCATAGGTAAAAAAAGATAATCGGATTTATTTAAAATCGGATCCTTCACTTTGAGAGTCTCACCATCGATTTTAATAGAAACATTATTTTGTACGTGAATCTTGTCACTAGCAGCTGATGCAGAGGCTTGTCCAGGCAATATCGTGGCCAAAGCAACTGCGGTAATCATACATGTTGTCTTAAATTTACTAAACATCTTAAACACCTTTTTCCATAATTAATCTACAGAATATCTTAACATGAAAAAAGTCCAAAAAGTGGGACAGCTATCGAAAAAAGTCGATTTAGGTACTGGCACCTAAATCTTATTCATGCAAAAGATGCATAGAAATCTTAGGATTTTCCAATGCCTATGAACTTCTTCTTTCATTTCTTAAAAGTCTATTAATTCTTTTCTTATAGTTTCACCATAAGCAAAAGCACCAAACGAAAAATGGAATCGAACATTATGGAGTTTAAATTATTTGGAGAAAAGCTTTAATGGTGAAATCATAACGTCGATTGGTTCTCGCCCAATGTATTCGCTTGTTTCGGAGATATTAGATAAGACTTTTGATGAATACAAAAAAATACAACGATTATTAAAGAGTATGGCACGAAGTCATGTTGTGATAAAACAATCGTGCCAGGGACTACTTTATTATTTTGTTTCTACATAGATAGCTACTGGAAGATTTGCTCCGCCTGCATGAATAAATTCTAACTGAATCGTATCTGATGAACCTTTCATTCTGTGATCCAATACAACATATTCTGAGCTTGTTCGCAACGAAGGCATTAAGTACACTTTACCATTGAACTTCACTGCCCCACTGTATAAGCCACCTCGACCAGTTAACTTAAGCTTGATCATTTTTGTCTTTCCTGTTTGATTGACAAGTGGAATCGATACCTTATAGTTCATACCAAAGTGACCAGGATTCCCTAATGCCCCATTGATTTGTGAAAGTGAATTTTCTGTCGTTAGCAAATGATCTGTTCGTCCATTTGAAATGTTATAACCTACCTCTGGTGAATCTACTGTATATGCTGGAAGATCTGCTTGGATAGTAGCACTTGGCCAAGCACCTCGTGGATGCTGCGCAACTTCATCAATTGCCACAGGGTCCGATTTAATCTTTGTTAAATCACTACTATTCTTCGTTAATACTGTTCGAATCGTATAATCTGTACTTCCACCATTAACAGCTTGAATATCTATGTCCTGTAAAAATCCAATGACATAATCTTCGAACAACTCGTATGTTTCAATCACCTTTGTTTCCCCTGGTGCAATAACAATACCTGTACTATCAGATTTTTTAAGCTTTTCATTTAATGTTGCATCTGCAATCGTTAAACCAATATCATGACCGAACCAGTCAATCCCCGTCGTTTGAGTAATCCCTTTAGAACCGCTGACCTTAATACTTTCAGAGCTTGAAGTATTTTCAATCGTAATACCAATCTTTACTCCTGCTCCAAGCTTATTTAAATGCCAGCCAAATACTCGATGCTTATTTGTAGCTGAAGTGGATTTAACTTGATATTCTGCAAGTGTAGCATTTGATTTACGTACTAGACTGTGCGTTAAATTTTCTGGATTATCACTGACCAACAAATCACGGTCTCCTTCTAAACGAGCAGAAGGAACAGGTTGAGGATATGATGTAGGACCAAAATATTTTTCCAGGAAGGTACTTGTATACATATAGTGATAAATACTAATATACATTTCTCTTTTTTCGCTAATATAACTTAGTTTTCCTCCCAATGTATCGACAACAAAAGTAATAGGAACGTACATTTTTCCTTTTTGAATAAACGGCTTTTCTTGCATTGTTACAGATTCATTGTTGATCAAAACGTTATTACTACCGTTCTTGAAGACAAAGCTCATGCCGGCAATTTGTAATTCAAATGATTTATCTGGTAGCCAATTACCCGCAGAATCATCTAAATAATCGGATAAATAATCCGCTGGAATATAGGTTCTAGAGTCTCTCGTAACAATTGGATCTTCCATTACAATACGCTTATTATTTACATGTAAGATATATGGATCTTCTTGAGGTTTCTCTGAAGAACCATCTAATAGAATATGAACAGTTTGTGTAGAAGGATCCCAATTGACATTTCCATCTAAGTTTTCAGTAACAAAACGCAATGGCATATATGTTCTATCCTTATAGATGAGTGGTGCAACATCCATTGCAACCTCATATCCATCTACTAGGGCTGTCTTTGAATCAATTGTTAAATTAATAACTTTGCCATTTCGATAAGCTGTGGCAGTATTGTTCTCCTGGTTCCATTCAACACTTGCATCAATCGCCTCATACAATGCTCTCATCGGCAAAAGAAGATGATTCGACTTATCTAAAATGGGATCCTTAATTTGAATCGTTTCTCCATCGATATTAATCGTAACATTATTTCGTATCTGAATTCCTTTGTCAGTAGCAGCTGACGCAGAGGTTTGTCCAGACAATGCGAAAGCAAAAACAAGAGCTGCCACCATACATAAAGCTTTTAATTTGTTAAACATCCCTATCTCCTTTTTCTACATAAATTTACTAACTACTATTTACCATATTAACACGAAAAAAGACCAAAATGTGGCATTATTATCGAAAAAAGTAGAATTAGGTACCGTTACCCTAAACCACAGGATGTGATGGTTTTAGACTTCGTCCCTCTATCGCTAATCCCCGAGGAGTCGTCCAGTCGGAACGGAAATCAACTTATACGCATCATATAAGTTTTTATAAATGTCATTCTAAACTTTGGTGATGTGACAGAATATATGAAATTTAACATGAAGGGGATTTGATTGAGAGTTGTTAACAATATTTACTTTTATAATGCGGTATCCGCAAGTATCTCAATCATCTTTTCGGTACCGTAAAACAAATCTCGGATAGCCGCAAGACGATTTTTGTTGAAATCCAGATATTAGTATATTATTATAAAAATTGGAGATAACGTAAACTAACTAATTACACATCATTTTTTTAACTTCAAAAAACCTTATGAAGTTGATTAGTTATTTACTCATTATCTCTTCGGAAGTTGGACAATCAAACTACATAAGGAGAGAAAAAAATGAAAGCAAAAAAATTATTAGCTACTCTTTCGACAGTAGCACTGCTTACAATGGGTGCAACATCTGCGTCCGCAGCATGGGGTTTTGGTGATACAATGGATACAGCTATGGTTCTTTACAAAGATGGTGCTACAGGAGGTGCATATTTGCCTATAGACCATTATAATGATAATGATTTTTATGTAGTAGATAACACTAATGGATACAACAGTTTTAATTTCTCAGTTTCTATGACACCGCCACCTTCTATAGATTTAGATATGCAGTTGATAAGAGTCGGAGCTAACGGCCAAATTACTCATACGAGTATGAGTGATTATGGCAGAGAAGGAGAACGCGAAATGGTAGGAACGAGCGTTCAACCTGGTGAAAAAGTATATTTCAGAGTAATGTCTCATGGTTATTCAGATTATGGTCCAGATCCGTATACAATAGAGTTTAATAAATATAACTAACGCGTGGATTTCCCGTAATAAAATTAGTTGGGTACCCTGTTTATTGCCCCCCTCTATTTTAGCCCCAATCGGCTCGGGGCGTAGCTGAAATTTAGGCAATCGAGTAGGAGGGGGTGACTAACCCCCGACCTCTCTTTCCACCGTACGTACGGTTCCGTATACAGCGGTTCCATATAGTCTGACGGACAGCGATTTCTTATCTCCTGTCCGTTATGCTTTTCTGTCTCTTCTTGTCACTTATATTCTCAGCCCTCTTAGTGTCTTCTATAGGATTCACCATTTCTTCCACTAAGTAAGTACCCTCTGGATTGTCTACTTCATCGAACTAATGAAATTCAAGTTTATTCCACACTCCATCATGCTTCAGCCCCTCCCATTCATATTGAGCAAATCGGTACTATGATCACTGCTGACTTCTAATGATTCAGCTACCTACCGCTAAGTAAGTTACAATGTGTACTTTGCTTTTCCATCAGACCTCCCTGGGTAAGCGCATGCACTTTCACACCATCTATCCGCCTCATTTACTTGATATGACCTTCGACAGAAAGGACTTTTTTGTTTAGCAAACTCTGATTTGACCCCAAAAATATGAACTTTTTTATGAAGCTTTTCGATATTCAACAGTACTTTTTCTGTTGAGTTTTATATGAATACTCTCATAATTGTAATAGTAGATATAGTCTGCTAATGCCTGATTATATAAAAAAGAAAAGTCTGCTGAAGATTTCTCTCGACAGACTTCTCTCACTTAGCACTATTAAACATTCCGAAGCAGCTTACCAAGTAGGAGTTGATGCCTTGAACTCTATCTTTCTTCGATATTAATAGCAGTATTATGTGACAAAGCGCAAATGATTAAGGATAGAAGTGCTTCTTACAGCTCTATATAGGTAAATCGTGCTAACGTAGGAAAATACTCATACTTGAGGAACACTTATTTAATAAATACAATAAACGTTAGAGGAAGGTTGGATACATAAATGAAGAATTAGAAGAAATAATTGCAAGGCGTAAAGGAACGGCAAAAGCACTCACTCACCACTCACATGTTAAGGACAAATAAGAGCGACCAACAACCAACAGTAAAATTAGACTTCAGGTCACCTCAAATGTGACTATCAAAAGTCCTTCATTAAACCACCCCTTTAAAACAAGCTCACACCGGTCGGTTTAAATCAGCGTTATTAGCTGACAATCAATCTATTATTTACCCAATTTAATTATGATTAAAGGAGATTTAAAGTGATCAAAAAATTTACATCTAGACTTACTCTAGCACTTATTTTATGTTTAATTAGTTTCTTATTTGCCCCTTCTGCAGAAGCTGCAACTGCTATTAAGGTAGAACTTGATGGTGAAGTTATTCGATTTGACCAAGGTGCAGTATCTGTTAATGGACGAACTTTAGTACCAATGCGAAAAATTTTCGAGGAATTAGAATCAACAGTTCAATGGACTGCAAAAACAAAGACAATTACAGCTAATCGTGGTACAAAAAAAATTACTTTAGTGGTTGGTAGCAAGACTGCAACTGTTAATGGACAAAAGATTACTTTAGACGTTGCTCCTCAGATTATTAATGGTAGAACTCTAGTACCTCTTCGTTTCATTAGTGAAGCACTTGGTGCAAAGGTAGATTGGAATAATCAAACGAAAACAGTTCACATCACTACATTTGAAGTTGCTGAAAGATATTATTTTGTGAATCTACAAACACTAAATTTAGAACTTATTTCGGAAGACCGTTATTATCAGGAAGCCGTTAAACCCAATTCCTCACGTGAAGTTGTAAGTGATTTTGTCATTACTTCATACCTAGATAATACTCGAGACTTCTTTTCTCAGCATACCGTTCGAGTTGCAAACGTTGGTACAGGACTTGCTACTGCGCACGATGCCGATATGTTTTTAGAAGGAACTGTTACTAATGGTAAAGCTTCAGGTGACTATACCATCGAACTATACGATATAAATAGCGGATCTTTAAAAAAGACATATACTGGTACTTTTAAAGATTTAAAATATGATCGCAATATTAAAACTACAGTACAGGAAATCATCAATAAAAATCATGTGAAATGATACTCACGAAAATAATCGTAATCCAAAATTCTTAACCGAATGGAAATGGCTTATGATTTGATTTTCAGGAGTTTCTATAAATACAAATGAAAATACTGGGACAAACTGTTACCTCACACGATCTGTTCAGGCTATGGTATCATCCCTTATAAAATTTACTGTACACATGAAATCGCTAATCTTTGCCTAGTCCTTGCTAAAGGTGGGCAGTTCCTTACGCTCTTTTTATTTCCGAACTTCAGGAAACTTTCTGGAAACCGATAATGATTTAGTTTAATCGGTATTTAGGTTGTAGTATCGGCTTTACTATTAGTTAGTGCCTCTATCAGTTCTTACATGGACTGATAGGGGCTTTTTTGTTTTTTTCCCATAAAGAATCCATTTTGAAAAAATTTATCAAAATGGATTCTTTGCATTTATTAATACATATAATTTTATAGTTCAAACAATTTGTTTACCTTTATTGAACAAATGCACCCTTTAGCTTAATATAGAAAAACGCTTATACCACAATCGCACCCAATTTTATAATGCAATCCTTCACCACATCAAATATAAGGGAATATCCTATCGGACGGTAAAAATAAAGAATAAGAGAAATAAGAAAAGTATACTTAATATTTTATTTATTAACCAGACTAGAAATATCTCAAGTTGAAATAACAGGAATAATTATTTTAGTGATCATAACTATCTTTTCAATTAATTCCTCTATTCCGTTAGTTTGAAATACTGTGAAACTATTGGATAAAAGAATTGCCAATACAACTCAATGATCTTCTTTAATCTTTAAGCGAAATGTTTCACAAACTCCTTTTTCCCTACGTTCCTTTGATCTAGAGTAACCAAAACAATCTCTACCTAACTTCCTGGCCAATATATTTTTGAAAATTATGTATCTATATCGGTAGTACTCGTTCCAATAGTTAAACATTTTATTATAGCTTTCGGCACAATATTTTCAAGATAAAATCTCTTAATCCGTTCTGTGTCCTACTCTTTTAAATACCATAAGTCATTTCTATTATTTCTACGACATATTCTTCACATATTTATACGATTGTATGAAAACCCAAGCACTTATTACAACCAAAAGAAAAGCCCTGTAGAGAATATTCTCCACAGAGCTTTTCTGTCATTTAAGGCGAAAAATTCATTTCTACCTTAGAGACTTATTTATTAATAGTTAATTAGAAATCAACTTTAACTTGTTTATTAGCAACTACATTGTTGTTGTTATCAATTACTTTGAATAGTACAGTACCTTCATCACCAGTAGTGACTTTGATACCCTTTTCAGTAGTTGTGTAATTTGCTGAATCAGCAATTTTACCAACTGTAGAGATTGCTACTGTACCTACAACCACTTCACCAGCGTCAAATGTACCATTAGCATTTTTATCAATGTATAACTCATCATTTGTTATATTTAAACGTACTGGTTGAGCTGAAGCTTTTGATAAAGTAATTCCAGTAACCAATGGATCATTTCCACCAGCTGAGTAAGTTAAGAAATCTTTATAAGTTAATGTTGTAGCAAAAGTTGGTGCTGGAACATTTTTCAGTGTAGCGCCAGTTACATTGTATCCAACAGATACAACTGTCACTTTATATGAAGCAACAACTTTATTATTAGCTTTATTTGTTACAGTTACTGTTGCTGTACCAGCTTCAGTACCAGCTTGTAATACAACATATCCATCTTCAGCTTTTACGAAATCAGTAAAGCCGTTTTCATTAGATAGTACACCTGCTTTTGATTGGTTAACTACTACATCGTATTCAGTTGCTTTAGTTGCTTGTTCAGAAACTTTCACTCCAGCAGAGTTAAGTCCAGTAAGATCAAGTTTTACATATTTAGCAGCTTGAGCGTCAATTGTTCCGTTATCTGAGAAATCCGCACCAGTTGTTCCAGTAACATAAGTATTTGCATCTGTATCATCTACAGAATCATCCACTGCTAAGCTATATTTAGCTAATGTATCATTATTAGTTACAGTAGCTCTTACAGCTGCAGAACCAATTTTATTATTAGCTGCGTCACGGAATGTTACTGTGTTTGAACCAATACCTTCGTTTTTACCAGTGAATGTAAGAGTTGCATTACCAGATACAGAGTCAGCTGGAGTATCAGTAAGTTCTGCTTCTGCATATGTTTTGTCAGATTGTTCAATTGTTACAGTAGTACCATTAGCACCAATAACCATTGCGTCACCATATTGGTCTAAAAGTTTAACTTTAGCTGATACAGTGCTATTTTGTGTTAATGTAACTGCTGTTTTATCTGCAGAAATGTTAGTTGCTTTACGTTTAGCATTTGAAACTGTGAATGTTTTTGTGATAGTAGCTTTACCATAAGCAATAGTTACTGTTGCTGTACCAGGACCTTGAGCTGTTAATTCACCATTGCTATCTACAGAAACTACAGATACATCAGATGATTTTACAGAAAAACCTGATTTTACTTCATCTTCTTCTGTTCCAGCTTTAACTGTAATATCAGTGAAAGTAGCTTTTTCACCAGTTACAAGTGTTGTACTTGTTTGGTTTAGTTTAGTATTTGAGTTTAATAGTGTAGCTTTCGTGATTGAATCAGCAGCTAAAGCAAGATTTTTAATTGTGATTTTCGTTAAATCTGAAGTAAATACTTCTGATCCTTTTGTTAATGTTACTTTCACATAAAGATCTAATCCAGCAGTTGGAATTTTTCCAAATCCATCAACAGTATCTTCTAATTTAGTAGCTAACTTACCAGTTGTTGATTCTTCAGCACCAAATAATTTTTTATTTACACCATTTGAACTTGAAGCTGATTTAGAATCAAATGCTTGGAAGTCTAAAGAGTAACCAGCATTGATTAATTCTTGAGCTGTGATTTTTTTACCATCAACTTGGATTGCTACAAATTGATTGTTTGTATCAACATCATAAGTAGATTCAGTTATAGAAATTTTAGAAGCTGTAACTTTGTATGCTACATCAAACTCTTTTCCAAGAACTGTAACTTTCGTTACTGAATCTGGAACTAATTCACCATTAAGAGTTAAAGTAGCTGATTTTCCATCTTCACTTACTTTTACTTCTTTAACTGAATAACCTGCAACTTTAATCTCTTCGGCTTTAAGCTCTTTAAGACCTTCACCAGTTACAGTTAAAGTAGTAGAGTTAGCCGCACTTACTGCATCAGCTTTAACTACATAAGTAACTTTTTCTTTGTATTCAACATCGTCGATTTTGAAAGTAACTTCAGTTTCTTTGTTAGGCTCTAAAGCTTTTTCTAAAGTAACTTCTTTAACAGTTTCGTCTGATAAAGTTACTTTTAAAGTTTTAGCATCAACTACTTCGATTTTGTCAACTGTTGGAATTGCATCTACAAGATCAAGAGTACGAGAGAATACTACTGCGAATTCTTGACGAGTAATTGCACCATTTGGGTTTAGGTTTAATTTACCGTTTACTTCAGTACCTTTGATAACGCCGTTTGCAACAGCGATTTCTAGGTAAGATTTAGCCCATGCTTTTACAGAAGAAGCGTCAGCGAAATCTTTAAGACTTGCTTCACCTTCTAATTCGAAAGCTTCTACAAGGATTTTAGCTGCTTCTGAACGAGTTAAGTTTTTAGCTGGTGCGAATTCAGTTGCACTTACACCTTCAAAAATTCCGTACTCAACAGTAGCTGCGATTGCATCATAGTACCAAGCGTCTTTTTTAACGTCTTTGAAATCTACATCGCCTTCTGCTTCTAATTCTAATGCGTTTGTGAAGATTGTAGCTGCTTCTGCACGATTAATTGTTTTAGTTGGGTTGAAGTTTCCTTTTTCATCCCCTGAGATTACTCCTGCTTCAACTAGAGCTTTAACATCTTCTTTAGCCCAATCTGAAACTTTGTCGAAGTCCTTGATTGTTGTTGCAGCTGAAGCTGCAGGAACGATTGCTGCTGCTACAAGTGCAGCTGTTGCTGATGCCGCGAAAAACTTACGGCCTTTGTTTTGCTTTGCCATTAATATATTCCTCCCTAACATTTCCTCAAAATTGGTATTATCCTAACGAAAACTATAGTACCGCTTTAATAGCCTAAATGTATGTATTATAGCTTCCTTGAATAATAAAAAAACTTACAAGCAAATTTTTTTAGTAAACTCACTAGAAAAAGAGTATTAGAATACCATTCTAGTAAATTTATTCACTTTCCACAATAATATAACACTATCTTTCTCTAAATTCAAGCATTCTGACATAAATTTAGATATATAAGATTTTTTTGCCGGTTATATTATGGTATCCATTATAACCCAATATTATTACCTAATTTATGTTGGTAACATATAGAACCATTTCCTATTATACCTGACTCTCAACATTATCCAAGCATTTTCTGGAATAGATACGAAATTGTCAAATATTAAAGACTTCCGTAAATAATTAGTCATAATTGTAAAGAAACAGAAATATATAGCCTGATTTCCAAAGGAGGAATGTATTTTCCTCCATTATTTTTGACTTTCTTCATTATTATTACCGTATTATTACTGTAAGGATGCATCTGTTTCCATGTTGTAACAATAAATTCCCTATTTTTATGCTAAACTTTTGATAGTTTAATAGGATCTTATCCACTATCGAAAGGAGCTCAAAAAATGAAAGCTAAACTATCTATTTTCGGGGCCATGCTTATTGCGATGTTCTATTTAGCACCTACAAATGTAGCAGCGGAAGATATTTCGAAGCACTGGGCCTACCATGAAATGAACTATCTTATCACACACGATTTAATGAAAGGTGATGATTCAGGCAATTATCGCCCGAATGATTCCGTCACTCGTGCTGAATTCACCGCATTTCTTGTAAGAGCACTTGACTTACCAGAAGTATCTACGAAACCTGACTTCTCGGACGTACGTGAAGGAGATTGGTATTACGGTGTCATACAGCAAGCGAGTTACTATCAATTAGTCAAAGGCAATGCAAATGGAAAGTTTAATCCAAATGATAAAATTGATCGTCAGCAAATGGCTGCCATGCTAAAAAGAGCTCTCGATTACAAAAACATCAAGACGACTGCCTCCCCTCTTAAGTTTAATGACAATGCTAGTATCGCTAAATGGGCCTATGCAGATGTACAAGAAGTCGTGTCGTTAGGGCTGATTGTTGGTAAGCCGAACAATACATTTGCGCCACTTGCCCAAGCAACACGCGCTGAGTCAGCTACTGTACTCTATCGATTGATTCATTTAGATGCACCTGAAGTTGGTGGCAAGCAATATACTACTACCAACTACTCACAGGACTACAAGGCGGTAGTAGATAAACAAGCGAAAAATAATCCAAAAGTAGATGGTGCTGGCGTTTTCACAGCTAGCGAGGCACTAGTGTCATACTATGTACACCCTAAAAGTTTTATTCAGGATAGCCCGTCCTTTTATCAATTCTTAAAATTATCGACGGCTGTTACGAATCTAAATGAAAAAACAATCAACGAAAAGGTTCTTTATAATAAAGGAAGCTTAGTCGGTACAGCAGACGCCTTTATTCAGGCAGGTGTTGACCATAATGTCAATGCCATCTATTTGTTATCACATGCTTTGCATGAAACAGGCAATGGCGCTTCAGCACTAGCAAATGGTATTGAAGTTGGTCTTGATAAGGACGGTAAAGCAGTAATGGTTACGACTGAAAATCGAAATAGCCTGACTGCTGTTAAGAAAACATACAATGTATATGGCATTGGGGCTATTGATGCCAACGCCAATAAAAATGGGGCTGAACGAGCTTATACAAATGGATGGTTCACGATCAAGGATGCGATTATTGGCGGGGCACAATTTGTGAAAGAAAAATATATTAGTAATGGGCAGGACACATTATATAAAATACGTTGGAATCCTGAAAGCCCAGCGGTCCATCAGTATGCAACACATGTCATGTGGGCAGTGCTTCAAGCGCAAAAGATTTACGACTTGTATGAATTAACGGGTGCCAATACTACGACTACCTTAGTATTTGACGTACCTGTCTATCAAAACCAGTCTTCCCCTCCTTCGTTACCTTCTCCTGCCAAGCAATATGCGGTAGATACAGCTTTAGCTGGGGCTACTGGACAGGCTACGGTTGACGACCTAAATATGAGAACTTATCCAAATACAGCGGATGCTTCTTCCATTATCACAAAATTGCCAAAGGATACATCGTTCACTGTGCTCGGTGAAAATGGAGGTTGGTACAAAGTCAAAGTGAATGGACAAGAAGGATGGCTATTTAAAGATTATGTAAGTCTGAAAAATGGATTGCAGATTGTCGATATGAACATCACGCTAAATGTAAGAAGCGAACCATCTACTACGTCTACCATTTTAGGTACTGCAAAACCAAAGAGTTTTATCATTGGTGTTGTAGATGCTAATGGTGATTTCGTAAAAAATGGTAACTGGTATAAGGTAATCTTTAATGGCAAAACTGGATGGGTTTTTGGTGATTATATTGTAAATAATAAGTCACTTGATTCAAAATAGGTTTATATAATAGGAGAGTGCGAATCAAAATGATTCGCACTCTTTCTTTATGTACACCTCATCCAGGAAGAATTCAAATTCTCACATAATGATACGCTTATTTCTTTATAATATTTATATGCTATATATAATAGAAGAAACTCAAACTTAGAGGATTATTTTACCATTTCGTCTTATTGCTTACCGCCTTAAGACGGGTGTTCGTCGATCTTTCCTGCTCGATTGTCGTTCCTTCTATACTTCAGCCAAGAATATCTCCTTTTTAATGATCATTGGTCGATAACAACATTAAAACAATTTCCAAAATAAACTAAAAATGTTTGAACGCTCCTAAATATAGTGTTATTGTTTAATTGGTTGGCCAACCAAAAATGTATATTGGAGGTAACTTACATTGAAGAAATTCATATCAATTTTTGCGCTAGCAACATTATTCGTATTTTCTTTAGGAACTTCATCTTCATCTGCAGCATTCGGTTACGGTGACACAATGGATACTGCCATGGTACTTTGGAATCCTTATACAATTGATACTAATGAAGTCAGATTAACGAAGGATAGCCACTCTGATGATGATTGGTATTTAATTAATAATTCAAATGGTTCATCTAACATTGGTTATACTTTAATTCTAGACCCTCCTGAAGGGGTTGATTTGTTCTTCTCTACAATGAAAATGGATGATGACGGTAACATTGTTTCTTTTACTGTCAATAATGGAAGTGGACCTGGTGGAGTCGAAGCTGTATCTACAGGACTAGGAGCTGGTCAAAAAGCTTATATTCGAGTAATGTCCGTAACATCTGCAGATTATGATGAATATAACCCATATACGTTGAAATTTAAAAAGAATTAATTTAGTAGAAAAGCTGATACTTTATCGGCTTTTTCTTTTTGTTCATGCCCATTTGATGGTGCAACATCAATCCGCTTCCCTTACCCTTCTTCTTCACAATCCGCCCCACTTCATTCCACCGAAAATTTCCTGTCAATATTGCTTTTGTGGTATGATAGATTGCAGATAAATTATGCCTTGGCATAATTGCGTCCGGAATCGGCTTTGTGCTTGCACAAAGCCGATTCCGTGACATCCGCCGGAGGCTTTCACTTCTTTCAGCGGGTGTCCAAACACCCGCTGAAAGAAGTGAAATAGGATATAAAGAAAGGTTTGAACACTATATGAAGCATGTAACGATTATGGGCGTACCCTTTTTACATAGTAATCAGCAAGAGTTTGTTGATTTACTCGTTAATCGTATTGAACATGAAGAAAAGACATTCGTCATTACAGCAAATCCCGAAGTCGTGATGCAGGCAAATGAAAATCCTACTGTCATGAATTATCTAAAGCAAGCAACTTACATTTGTGCAGATGGTATTGGTGTCGTGAAAGCTGCACAAATACTGGGTGATCCGCTTCCTGAGCGTGTTACTGGTTACGACACGATGGTACGACTTTTAGAAGTCGGCAATACAAAGCGCTTTAAGATTTATCTGTTAGGCGCGCAAAATGAAACGCTCGAAAAAACAGTGAAAAATATTAATCAAACGTATCCAAATATAGACGTTGTAGGCTACCATGATGGATTTTTTGATTGGAACAAAAATGATATTGCAAATGAAATTGCTGCGTTACAGCCTGATCTTGTATTTGTTGCATTAGGTGTGCCAAGACAAGAAAAATGGATTACTGAAAATTTAGGTCAATTTAGCAAAGGTGTATTTATGGGTGTTGGTGGTTCTTTTGATGTTATTGCAGGAACAGTCAAACGTGCCCCTATGATCTGGCAAAAATTAAATCTCGAATGGCTCTACCGACTGCTTCGTCAGCCAAGTCGTTTCGGAAGAATGCTCGTCCTTCCTCGATTTGCTTTAAAGGTTTTCGCATTAAAATTTAAAGGTCAGGGAGCACCAAAATGAGTCAGTCCACATTTGTCAAAAGTACTCTTGTCCTAACAGTTGCTATGCTGCTCTCTAAAGTCATCGGTAGTATTTTCCGAATTCCGCTACAAAATATAGCGGGTGATGAGGTACTTGGTATATTCAGTTTAGTGTATCCAGTTTATATGGTAGCACTCTATTTATCGGTTGCTGGAATCCCTATTGCCATTTCGAAGCTTATTGCGGAGGCCAATGCAAAAAAAGATACCGATAAAGTGAAGAAAATTTATGTTACAGCAAGCATCCTAGCGCTATGCTTTGGCGTCTTAAGTTTTGCAATCATCTATGGATTTTCCACTGAAATCGCAAATGCTTTAGGGGGCCCATCAACAAAAATTGCATTAATCGTTGTTGCTCTTACATTGCTCGTTGCTCCTTATATGGCCGTTTATCGAGGATTTTTCCAAGGCTATGGGGATATGCGTCCGACTGCGATTTCTCAGGTAATTGAACAGTTAGTGCGTGTTGCTCTAATTTTAATTGTTGCCTATTTCCTAGTTGCAATGGATTATTCAAATGACATTGTCGCTGGGGGTATTATGGCCGGCTCTGTCATTGGGGCTGCAGCATCCCTCTTCTATTTACGCTTTAAATACTTCCGTTCATCTGTAAAAGTAACTAGCAAGGAGAAATATAAATTTAACGATTTCTCATTCTGGGGTAAAACAATTTTAAAAATATCGATTCCGATTGCCATCGGTTCTGTCACAATGGCACTCTTTAACTTTGTTGATTCCTTTACAGTAACGTATGGCTTAAGAAGTGCTGGTGTTGACTCAAGTGAAATTAGTTTCCTTTACGGGATTTATGGTCGCGGATTAACGCTTGTTCAAATTACAACTGTTTTTGCGTCCTCTATCATATTACCGCTAGTTCCACTGATTACGACAAAACTAGCCGAACGTAAATTAGATGAAACACGTGGAATTATTGAGCAAACGCACCGTATTACTCATCTCATTTCCTGGCCAGCTGCTTTCGGGTTACTAGCATTAACCTTACCTTTAAACCTCGCTCTTTTCACAGACTTAGAGGGAAGCTTAATGTTAGCGATTATTAACCTTAGTTCTGTATTTACATCTCTGACACTACTTGGTACAGGTATTTTACAAGGGATGAATGCTGCAAAAACAGGAGCCATTATCATTATTTGTGGCGTTGTACTAAAGATATTTTCAAATATCTTCTTTATCCAAGCCTTTGGATTAGATGGGGCTGCATATGCAACATTATTTGTTTACTTTGTTTTATTTATTGTAAATTCTATTTTTATTTATCGTGCAATTCGCTTCACTGTATTAGGGAAAGATACGATCAAAATTATCCTATCTTCTATCCTAATGGGAGCTGCAGTCGGTTTACCTACACTTTGGTTTGATATTGAAAAGTGGTCAAGAACGTGGGCAATGGGTTATCTAGCTGTTGCAATTGCAATTGGATGTGTTATTTATTTCCTTTTATTATGGATAATGAAGGCCATTCATAAACAAGATTTGAAGAAAATTCCGATTATCGGAAAAAAGTTTTCATAAATAAGAGAGGTAGAAAATTTATGTCGAAACAGAAATGGCTTTGGGGAATTGTCATCCTATTGCTCGTTGTGTCTTCACCTGGAATCATGATGAGGTGGAATGCTGAACAAGCGAATGATGCCTATGAAATAGTGATTCCTTATGATGAAATTCAAGTAGTAAACAAGGAAAGCGATTTAACAATGGATAAAATCCTTTCCTCTTTAAAAAATGCAGGACTTACAAC
>Ga0102589_1002600_pt1 | contig 20330 bp, 18 predicted proteins | sample AraplaMF_Col_mLB_FD_76858 | JGI IMG/M metagenome (GOLD analysis project Ga0102589, IMG submission 76858) | Arabidopsis root microbial communities from the University of North Carolina, USA - plate scrape MF_Col_mLB | ecosystem: Host-associated > Plants > Roots > Endosphere | place: USA... | reverse complement strand
TTATGAGGTGAGTACAAATGAAACGTATTGGTGTATTAACAAGTGGTGGAGATTCACCTGGTATGAATGCTGCCATTCGTGCAGTTGTTCGTAAAGCGATTTTCCATGATATAGAAGTATATGGTATTTACCATGGATACGCTGGATTAATTTCTGGTCATATTGAAAAATTAGAACTTGGTTCTGTAGGCGATATTATCCACCGCGGTGGTACAAAATTATATACAGCGAGATGTCCTGAGTTTAAAGACCCAGAAGTACGACTAAAAGGAATCGAGCAATTAAAGAAGTTTGGTATTGAAGGACTTGTTGTTATTGGTGGAGACGGTTCTTACCAAGGTGCTAAAAAATTAACAGAGCAAGGATTCCCATGTGTCGGCGTACCAGGTACAATCGATAATGATATTCCTGGAACAGATTTCACAATCGGTTTCGATACAGCGTTAAACACTGTTATTGATGCGATCGATAAAATTCGTGATACAGCTACATCTCATGAACGTACATATGTTATTGAAGTAATGGGGCGTCATGCTGGAGATATCGCATTATGGGCTGGTTTAGCTGATGGTGCAGAAACAATCTTAATTCCAGAAGAAGAGTATGACATGCAGGATGTAATTGCTCGTTTAAAACGTGGTAGTGAACGTGGAAAGAAACATAGTATTATCGTGGTAGCTGAAGGTGTTGGAAGTGCAATTGACATCGGTAAGCAAATCGAAGAAGAAACAAACTTTGATACTCGTGTAACTGTATTAGGTCACGTACAACGTGGTGGATCACCAAGTGCACAAGACCGTGTTTTAGCAAGCCGTCTTGGCGCGAGAGCAGTTGAACTGTTGATTGAAAACAAAGGTGGACGTTGCGTAGGTATTCAAAATAACCAACTTGTTGATCATGACATTATCGAAGCGTTAGCTCAAAAACATACGATTGATAAAGATATGTATCAGTTATCAAAAGAATTATCTATCTAATCGGCGTAATGTCAAATACTTGGGAACGGTTTCATAATTTTCGGAGGTGCAATATGCGTAAAACAAAAATTGTATGTACTATAGGTCCTGCTAGTGAAAGTATTGAAAAATTAGAGCAATTAATCGGAGCGGGTATGAACGTTGCTCGTTTAAACTTCTCTCATGGTAGCCATGAAGAGCATGGAGCGCGTATTAAAAACATTCGCGAAGCTTCAAAGAAAACTGGTAAAACAGTTGCAATCTTACTTGATACAAAAGGTCCAGAAATCCGTACACATGATTTCGTAGACGGACAAGCTGAACTAGTAACAGGTGCAGAAGTAGTTATCTCTACAGAGCAAGTATTAGGAACTGCAGAGAAGTTCTCTGTATCTTATGCTGGTCTTTATGATGATGTAGACCCAGGTTCTCGCATTCTAATTGATGACGGTCTTATCGAACTAGAAGTGATCGAGAAAGCTGCCGGAAACATCCGTACAAAAGTATTAAACAGCGGAACTGTAAAAAATAAAAAAGGTGTTAACGTACCAAACGTAAGCATTAAGCTTCCTGGTATCACTGAAAAAGACGTACAAGATATCATATTTGGTATCGAGCAAAAAGTTGATTTCATTGCAGCATCTTTCGTACGTAAAGCAGCTGACGTATTAGAAATCCGTGAATTATTAGAAGCACACAATGCAGGGTTCATCCAAATCGTACCAAAAATTGAGAACCAAGAAGGTATCGATAACATCGATTCAATCTTAGAAGTTTCTGACGGTTTAATGGTAGCTCGTGGTGATATGGGTGTGGAAATTCCGCCAGAAGAAGTACCATTAGTACAAAAGCGTCTAATCAAAAAATGTAACGTATTAGGTAAACCGGTTATTACAGCAACACAAATGTTAGATTCTATGCAACGTAACCCACGTCCAACTCGTGCGGAAGCGAGTGACGTAGCGAACGCAATCTTCGACGGTACAGATGCAATCATGCTTTCTGGTGAAACTGCAGCGGGTCAATATCCAGTAGAAGCAGTAACAATGATGGCGAACATCGCAGTACGTGTTGAAAAATCATTGCAATATGAAGATATGTTCAAAAAACGTATTAAAGAGTTCACTCCAACAATTACAGATGCGATTAGTCAATCTGTTGCACATACAGCGCTTGCTCTTGATGTAGCTGCAATTGTAGCTCCAACAGAAAGTGGATACACTGCAAAAATGATCTCTAAATATCGTCCGAAATCTCCAATCGTAGCTGTAACATCTGACGAGCAAGTGGGTCGTCGTCTTGCACTTGTTTGGGGTGTGCAAGCATTTATGGCTGGAAAACGTGCAGCATCTACTGATGAAATGTTAGATACTGCGATTCAAACGGTTATGGATGCAGGTCTAATCGAACTTGGAGATACTGTTGTAATTACTGCTGGTGTTCCAGTTGCTGAAACTGGTACAACAAACTTAATGAAAATCCATGTTGTTGGCGAAGAGATCGCTAAGGGACAAGGGATTGGTCGTAAAGCAGCAAAAGGTAAAGTAGTTGTAGCGAAAACAGCTGCAGAAGCTGTAGCGAACGTAACAGAAGGTGACATCCTTGTTACAACAAGTACGGATAAAGATATGATTCCTGCAATTGAAAAAGCGGCAGCTCTAGTTGTAGAAGAAGGCGGCTTAACAAGCCATGCAGCTGTTGTAGGTGTATCAATCGGCATTCCAGTTATCGTTGGTGTAAATGGTGTAACAGCAACTCTAAAAAATGGCCAAGAAGTAACAGTTGATGCAGCGCGCGGAATTGTTTATAATGGACATGCGGAAGTGCTATAAGAAGTAATATGGAGAGAAGGATAGGAGTCCTTCTCTTTTTTTTTACAATTTAAAGATAAAAATCATTCTGAAAAAGTGGGGCTTTCATTAGTCGAAAAGGATTACCCCTTAGATAGGTGTTGTTTGAAGTCTTAAAACCTTGTAAGAAGGAATTGTTTTGTGATTAGTAAGGGAAAGTCTAATGTACTTCTTGGAGGGAATTAAGGGCTATCTCGACGTTGTGAGCGCATTTTATTAGCTCAGTGCCTTGTTTTTATTTGAATGAAATGAGGGGTATTGTGCTTTAAATATAACGAAGGAAAAGGTGTGAGAGTATGAAGTGGCTTCTGTTTCTTTTTATTTTAATTCCTACAGTTGAAGTGACAGTGCTCATTGGTTCTAGTCATTTAATTGGCATGTGGCCAACTTTCGCTATGATTGTGTTTACGGCTGCCCTTGGTGCTTATTTAGCAAAACAACAAGGGTTTATGGTACTAAGAGAAATTCAGTCAAGATTGAATAGAGGGGAAATGCCAGGTGATGCCGTATTAGATGGGATCTTTGTCTTTATAGGTGGAGTCCTTCTGTTAGTACCTGGATATGTAACGGATATAATAGGGTTTGTTTTTATATTTCCACTAACAAGAAAGCTATTTAAGCCTGTTGTAATGAAATGGTTAGAGTGGAAATTAAGAAGGAACACAACCGTTATCGTGCAAAAATAACACTTAGAACGCGATTTGTTCTAAGTGTTATTTTTTGTCGAATTACAAAATGTATAATTATTCATTTGTAGAAAAAGGAAGAAATACCAATAATAATTATGTGTAAAACAGAATAAAAATGTAAAACGGTGTTTAAAAGGGTGTTTTTATGCAAAAACAAGGGAATTACCCATAACATATGGATAATTCCCTTGTTCTATTTGTGAGTAGTAAGACCCCGTCTCAAGGTTCAGAGGGAAACGAGGAAGAGAAGGTGGGCTGATGAAGAAAACCCCACGGATTAAAGTTTTACTTTATTTTAATGGTGACCCTTTAATAAATTTCCATAAATCATGAAATACATGGGCCTTGTGCAATGTGTTTAATAGTACTAATGTAACTGGACCGATGATTAATCCTAAAAAACCATATAGTTTAAATCCGACGAACAATGCAATAAGCGTCGATAATGGATCGAGTCCGATGTTGGATGATAACACTTTTGGTTCCATGATTTGTCTTTGAACAATGACAACAATATATAAAATAAGTAGGCCGATTGCGAAGGCTGTATCTCCTGTGAAAAATACATAGATAACCCAAGGAACAAAGACTGCTCCTGTTCCTAAATAAGGAAGTAAGTCTACAATTCCTGTAATGATTGCAATTGTGATAGCATACGGTACACGTAAAATTAATAATCCGATTAGTACGATGACGGTTGTCATAGACACAAGTGTGAGTTGTGCCTTTACAAACCCAAATAGTGCTTTTCGTAAATCGACAAAAATAGTTTTTCCGTATCCGTGTAGGCGATTTGGCAGCAAGCGTTTTCCTTTATGAGCAAGTGCATGCCAATCAAAACTAATAAAGAAAGTTGCTAATAAGATAAAGACAAGAACTGTTAAAGTTGTTGGGAGTGCACTAATGAAGTTTGTTAATCCGCTTATAATAGCAGTCAACAAGTCCTTCATCTGCTTTGTTGCGTCCGTTCCTAGATTTTGAATGTTTTGTGTAATGGTATATTGTTGTGATTCACCAAGATGATTAAATTTAGAAATTAAATCATCATATAAAGGCATAATATTATTGAGTGCAAATTGCTGTGCATACTGTACAATTGCTGGAAACTTCTCTGTGACGATTTGTAGTAAGTAAGTTGTGGCGGAAATCGCTTCTGTTACAAGATACGTAACGAGTCCGACTAAGGCGCCAAACACGAGAACTAAGCTGACGAGTACCGCTAAGGCACGGGGAAATTGTAATTTTTGATTGAGAAAATTTACGACTGGATTAATCAAGTAAGCAAAAGCTAATGCGATGATAAAAGGGTATATAAGACCTGAAACATACAAAAGCGCATAAAACCCAATTATTGTTGCTAGAATGACAAATATAAGTCGCAATATCATATACAGTGAGTTTCGATTCAAAGGTGTTTACCTCCCATTCCAAATCGTATTTATGTTATAGTGGAATGATGGATTTATCCCGCTATTTACGGGCGGTGTAAAGCAATTTGCTCGTAAAAGCTTGACGGCGAGGGCTAATTGACAGTAAAAAATCCCCTATACTGATTGACAAGAGCCTCATTTAATCTACTTTTTATTTTACCTGTTTCTTATAAGAAAAGAAAGGAGAGTGCTTGTCTTTCTTGGTAAATGTAAACATCGTATTTAAGGGGTTGAAGGTCTGTATATATCATCTATATTGATTGATAAATACTTATCGTTTATAGCATGTATAACGATGTGTTTAACAGAATTTTTTTTTGTAAACAGGTTCATTATTTTCAGAAAGGAAGTGTAATCATGATTAGTCAATCCACGTTATTTTTATTCATACTTCTTATTATTGGACTTATTGCTAAAAATCAATCACTCACTGTAGCAGTTGGTGTTTTATTTTTATTAAAGTGGACGTTTTTAGGAGATAAGATTCTACCATATCTACAAACAAAAGGAATTAATCTTGGTGTAACGGTAATTACGATTGCGGTTCTTGTTCCAATAGCTACGGGTGAAATCGGATTTAAGCAGTTGAGTGAAGCGGCTAAATCTTATTACGCATGGATTGCTTTAGCGTCAGGAATAGCGGTCGCTCTCTTGGCAAAAGGAGGAGTACAGTTATTAACGAGTGATCCTCATATTACAACTGCGCTCGTATTTGGAACAATTATAGCAGTTGCGTTGTTTAATGGAGTCGCTGTAGGACCATTAATTGGAGCGGGAATTGCGTATGCGGTGATGAACATTATACAAATGTTTAAGTGAAAAATTTTATTGTAATATAAATTTTTTGAATTCTTTCCATTCACAAAAGTCAGATAATTGTTTATAATGTAATTAGAAAACTTTTCAAAGGTTACATAGCAGCGAAGACTTACACCAGATAAAATAAAAACAACATAAAACAATTTTTACTGATGTTGTTTTATGTTGTTTTTATCATAAACTCTTCGAAACTAGTTTTCCTCACCATCTGTTGTTCTAAGCGTGAGGATTCGAGGAGAAACTCACGCTCATGCTTTACAACAAGCAATGGAACTACAAGATGGGAACATCACAGCAAATTTGCATGATCGTGCATTTTGCTTGCCTAAAGAGTGAACGGGCGTTCATAATTTATATGGGGAAGCAAACAAATATAAGGGAGCAAGGTTGGGAGAATTTTCAGAAAAAGGAGAGAGTGTAATGACTGTTATTCGAGGTTTAGAAGGGGTAGTAGCAACAACATCATCCGTGAGTTCTATTATTGACGATACATTAACGTATGTTGGGTATAATATTGATGATTTAGCGGAAAACGCTACGTTTGAAGAAGTGGTATACTTACTGTGGCATCGTAAACTTCCTAATGAAGAGGAATTAAATGAGTTAAAAGAATCTTTATCGGAATATTCTAAAGTTCCAAGTGAGATTTTATCATATTTAAAACAAGTAGATTTAAAGATTGCACATCCGATGTCAGTTTTACGAACAGCGATTTCCATGTTATCATTATACGATGAGAGTGCTGAATTAATGGATGAGAAGTCCAATTATTTGAAAGCGGTTAAATTACAGGCTCAAGTAGGTACTCTTGTTGCAGCATATGCAAGAATTCGTAAAGGTTTAGAAGTTGTTGAGCCACGAAAAGATCTATCATTAGCTGCAAACTTTATCTATATGTTAAATGACCGCGAACCAAATGAAGTAGAAATCGAAGCTTTTGATAAGGCGCTTGTGCTTCATGCGGATCATGAATTAAATGCTTCTACATTTACAGCACGTGTTTGTGTTGCGACGCTTTCAGATGTATATTCTGGAATTACAGCAGCAATTGGTGCTTTAAAAGGACCTCTTCATGGCGGTGCGAACGAAAATGTAATGAAGATGTTAAAAGAGATTGGTGAAGAAGAAAATGTAGAGTCCTATATTCATAACGCACTTCAAAATAAAGTTAAGATTATGGGATTTGGCCATCGCGTATATGAAAATGGTGACCCACGTGCGAAACATTTACGTGAAATGTCTAAGAGATTATGCGTGCTTTTAGGAGAAGAGAAATGGTATAATATGTCTATCAAAATCGAAGACATTGTCACAAAAGAAAAAGGTCTTCCACCAAATGTCGATTTCTATTCTGCTTCTGTTTACCATTGTTTAGGAATTGATCATGATTTATTTACACCAATCTTTGCGATTAGTCGTATGTCAGGTTGGTTAGCTCATATTTTAGAGCAATATGAAAACAACCGTTTAATCCGTCCGCGTGCTGATTATAATGGACCAACGCATCAACGTTATATCCCATTAGCGCAACGATAAGTTAAAAACACTATTTTGATAGTGTAAATACACTTTCAAAAGTCTGATTTTTTTGCAAAGATGTAATGATTGGAATATTTTAATTTGACTAACGGTTTGAACTGAGGGTTTTATTCCCTCAGTTTCATACATATGAAATTTCAAACATGGGGGTTATCACAGTGACGACAGGAGAAAAAATTACTGTAACGAATGGTGTTATGAATGTACCGAACAATCCAATTATTCCTTTTATTGAAGGAGATGGAATTGGACCAGATATTTGGGCAGCAGCATCTCGTGTATTAGAAGCGGCTGTTGAAAAAGCTTATGATGGTGAGAAGAAAATCGTTTGGAAAGAAGTGCTTGCAGGGGAAAAAGCATTCAACCAAACAGGTGAATGGTTACCAGAAGAGACGTTAAATGAGATCCGTGAATACTTGATTGCAATTAAAGGCCCACTTACAACTCCTGTTGGTGGTGGTATCCGTTCTCTAAACGTAGCACTTCGTCAAGAATTAGATTTATACGTATGTTTACGTCCAGTTCGTTATTTTGAAGGTGTTCCTTCACCTGTAAAACGTCCGGAAGATACTGATATGGTAATTTTCCGTGAAAATACAGAAGACATTTATGCTGGTATTGAATATGCACAAGGATCTCCAGAAGCGCAAAAAGTGCTTGAGTTCTTAAAAGAAACAATGGGTGTAAATAAAATTCGCTTCCCAGAAACATCAGGAATTGGTATTAAACCAATTTCAGAAGAAGGGACAAAGCGTCTTGTTCGTGCTGCGATTCAATATGCAATTAACGAAAAACGCTCTTCTGTTACATTAGTTCATAAAGGAAACATTATGAAATTTACAGAAGGTGCTTTCAAAAACTGGGGCTATGAAGTAGCGGAACAAGAATTCAGTGATAAAGTATTTACTTGGGCTGAATATGACCGCATTGTTGAAAAAGATGGTAAAGATGCAGCGAATAAAGCGATGGCAGCAGCTGAAGAAGCTGGTAAAATCATCGTTAAAGATTCTATTGCAGATATCTTCTTACAACAAATTTTAACACGTCCACGTGAGTTCGATGTTGTTGCAACAATGAACTTAAATGGCGATTATATTTCTGATGCACTTGCAGCACAAGTAGGTGGCATTGGTATTGCACCTGGTGCAAACATTAACTATGTTACTGGGCATGCTATTTTTGAAGCTACACATGGTACAGCTCCAAAATATGCAGGTTTAGATAAAGTAAATCCATCTTCTGTCCTTCTTTCGGGAGTATTATTATTAGAGCATTTAGGATGGAATGAAGCTGCGAAATTAGTAACTGCTTCAGTAGAAAAAACAATTGCTTCAAAAGTGGTAACATATGACTTCGCACGTCTTATGGATGGTGCAACTGAAGTGAAATGTTCTGAATTTGCTGATGCCCTTATTAATAATATGGACTTAGCGGTAATCAAAAACGCATAATTTAAAGTGAGGGAGAAATTATGACAATCAAACGCAAAAAAGTATCAGTCATCGGTGCAGGATTTACAGGAGCAACAACAGCATTCTTATTAGGACAAAAAGAGCTTGCAGATGTTGTATTGGTGGACATTCCACAACTGGAAAATCCAACAAAAGGGAAAGCGTTAGATATGTTAGAAGCAAGCCCTATACAAGGTTTTGACGCTAACATTATCGGCACGTCTGATTACGCAGATACTGCTGATTCTGACGTTGTTGTTATTACAGCGGGTATTGCACGTAAACCAGGTATGAGCCGTGATGATTTAGTAGCGACAAACTCTAAAATTATGAAAAGTATTACACAAGATATCGTAAAACATTCACCAAACGCAATTATTGTTGTGTTAACAAATCCAGTTGACGCAATGACATATTCTGTATTTAAAGAAGCTGGATTCCCGAAAGAGCGCGTTATCGGTCAATCTGGTGTATTAGATACAGCGCGTTTCCGTACATTCATCGCACAAGAATTAAATCTTTCTGTTAAAGACATTACAGGATTCGTTCTTGGTGGTCACGGTGATGATATGGTACCTCTTGTACGTTATTCTTATGCAGGCGGTATTCCGTTAGAAACATTAATTCCAAAAGAGCGCTTAGATGCAATCGTAGAGCGTACGCGTAAAGGCGGCGGTGAAATTGTAAGTTTACTAGGAAACGGTAGTGCATACTACGCACCAGCTGCTTCTTTAGTTGAAATGACTGAAGCGATCTTAAAAGATCAACGCCGCGTATTACCGGCTATCGCATACCTTGAAGGTGAATATGGATATAGTGACCTTTACCTAGGTGTACCAGTAATTCTAGGTGGTAACGGAATTGAAAAAATTATCGAATTAGAACTTCGTGAAGAAGAAAAAGAAGCGTTAGATCGTTCAGTAGAATCTGTACGTAACGTTATGAAAGTTCTTGTTTAATACAAAATATATGGTAGAAAAAGATTCGGACTCCGAATCTTTTTCTACTATTTAGAGTATTATTTTTTTAAAATAACATGAAAACGCTATCATTAATTGTATCCTACAATGGAAACATAGACTTATAATATACATTGCCCTCATTATAGTAGCGCTTCGGATAATATATTGCTTTTGGTAGGATAATAAAATAAAACTTGGAGGGGGATTGTAACATGTTAAAGAAAAAAATTCAAATTGGTCGTCGAATGGATGAGATTACAGTAGGAGAAAAGTTATCTATCACTGAAAAAATTGAGGATAAAGATCTATTATTGTATTTAGGATTAACAAATGATTCCAATCCGTTATATATCCAGCATGATTATGCATCCCAAACTCCGTATGAAAAGCCAATTGTACCAAGCATTATGTTAACGGGTATAATTACAACGGCAGTTACAAAATATTTACCAGGTCCAGGTAGTCATGTTGTTAGGAAAGATCTAACTTTTGTGAAACCAGTTCATCATTATGAAACATTGCAAATTCATTTTGAAGTTGTAGCGGTTTCGGAGGAAGAACATACAATTGATATGCGTGTATTCGCTTATGATGAAAAAGAAGAAGTAGTTGTAAAGGGTGTATTAACGGTAGCACCGCCTTACAAATCGGCTTCTATTTTAGAAAAAGCATTAGATAATTTTTAATAATGAGTTCGTGTGTAATAAAAAATCGTACTAATCTATCATATGATAGATTAGTACGATTTTAAGTATAACTTAACTGAAAAAACCTTCTACAAACCCTTCTGAGAAATCAACGATGCTAGTGTGTAATGTTCCCCAGTTTGAAAAGCAGACAGTAAAACCAACTACAAATAATAAAGTGAAGCCAGGTAGTACCCATTTTTTGCGATTCATTTTGAATCCTCCCTTAATTTATAAATCTTTATGTTTAAATTTAATAATGTTAATTGTTACATTTTAAGGAGAGAGAAGCCAAGTGGGTATCTGTCTTTAACCACGTGGCCAAAGAATAATAAACACACCAATAAGGCAAAACGCTGCACCAGCCCAATCGAACAAATCAGGTGTTTTCTTATCAATCATCCATCCCCATAGTAAACTCATTACAATAAACACGCCGCCGTAAGCTGCGTATATACGGCCGAAACTAGAAAATACTTGGAATGTTGCAATTACGCCGTATAAGCATAAAATGATCCCGCCAATTAGGCCAAACCAAATGGAACCGCCTTCTCTTATCCATTTCCAGATGAGGTATCCACCACCAATTTCAGCTAGTCCGGCAAGAATGAAAATAACAGCTGCTTTAAACATGAATATGTACCATCGCTTTCTATTAGATATATTTTCCTGTATAACTATAGTACAATCAAACTTAGTGAATAGACAATTCTATTGAGAGGGGAATTGTTTTCTAGTATGATGAGAATAACGGGGAAATACTAGGATGAAGAAGGTTTCAAGTCTATAACTTGGAGGAAGAGAATGAGTAATAGAATTTTAGTTGTTGATGATGAGGAGTTTATTTTAACTTTAATTGAATTTAATTTGCAGCAAGCAGGATTTGAAGTCATAACAGCAATGGATGGCGAAGTGGCACTGCATAAAGCGACAACTGAACGTCCAGACCTGATCATATTAGATTTAATGCTTCCGAAAATGGATGGTATGGAAGTGTGTAAAGAATTACGTTTACAGCGTATTATGACACCTATTTTAATGTTAACAGCGAAAGATGATGAATTTGATAAGGTGTTAGGTCTTGAGCTTGGGGCAGATGATTATATGACAAAGCCGTTTAGTCCGAGGGAAGTTGTTGCTCGTGTGAAGGCAATTTTACGTCGTACGAAATTGCAAGAAGAACAAGTTCCAGAAGTGCAGGATGAAAATAGCATTATGATTACTGATTTAAAAATTTTACCTGAGTTTTACGAGGCGTATTTCCAGGGGGAAAAGCTAGAGCTAACGCCGAAAGAATTTGAGCTACTTGTATATTTAGCAAAGAATAAGGGCCGTGTGTTAACACGTGATCAGTTACTAAGTGCTGTATGGAACTATGATTTTGCTGGAGATACAAGAATCGTCGATGTTCATATTAGTCATTTACGAGATAAAATTGAAAAGAATACGAAAAAGCCAGCATACATTAAAACAATTCGTGGATTAGGTTATAAATTAGAGGAGCCAAAGGGGGATGAATAAATTCCGCTCGAGGCTTCTCTTTACATTTGTTTCTCTGATTATTCTTATTTTAGTTGGACTAGGGGTACTGCTCGAAACGGTGTTTGAGAACTACTATATTGATCACGCGAAAGAAAGAACAGTAAAAGAGACAAGATATGTTGCTTCATTGGTAGAGGTAGAAGGCATTGATCGCGTTTTAAAAAAGCCAAACATATTTGAGCAATTTGAAGAGCAAGTTCCTGTTTCAATTATATTTGTTGATGAAGAGAAGAAGGTCAAATATAGTAACAGCAAAGAATCTGTATTTAGTCAAGCAACAATTGAGGAACTTTCCTCTGAAACAGCAAAACAAAAAAATAGAGTGATTACGAAGGAAACAAGTGATAACAATGTATTTTATCATGCAGTGTTTGTTCAAGATACAGAGGGGAAACAAGGGTATATCATTATAAAGAGTACAATAGCTCCTTTGCAAGATGTTCACCAAAAAACGTGGGGATTATTAATTATAGGATTTGTGATTGCTTGTCTTGTTGTTGTTTTTCTTGGTGTGAAAATTACAGGTCAATATATTCGTCCGATAGAGTCTGTTACGAAAGTAGCGATTGAATTAGCGAAGGGGAATTATAAGGCACGTGCTTATGAAAGTCATTCAGATGAAACTGGGATGTTAAGTAAGGCAATTAATATTTTAGCGCGTAATTTACAAGAAATGACGTTAGAGCAAGAAATGCAACAAGATCGTTTACATACACTGATTGAAAATATGGGAAGCGGTATGATTTTAATTGATAGCCGCGGCTATATAAGTCTTGTGAACCGCTCGTATAAAGAGATTTTTCATGTAACGGATGAAGAATATTTAGATCGCTTATACTATGAAGCGTTTCTTCATGCAGAAATCATTGAACTTGTGGAAGAAATTTTTATGACAGAAGTAAAAGTGCGGAAGCAAATGCTGCTGCCACTTAGTATTGAAAGAAAACATTTTGAAGTATATGGCGCGCCGATTATCGGGACGAATCATGAGTGGAAAGGGATTGTTCTTGTATTCCACGATATAACAGAACTAAAGAAACTAGAGCAAATGCGAAAAGACTTTTTAGCGAATGTTTCCCATGAACTAAAAACGCCAATTACTTCTATTAAAGGATTTTCTGAAACACTACTTGATGGAGCGATGGAAAATCAACAGTTTTGTGAGCATTTTTTACACATTATTTTAAAGGAAAGCGAACGTATGCAAGGCTTAATCGAAGACTTGTTGGATCTATCAAAGATTGAACAACAAGGCTTTAAGCTAAATATGGGTACCGTTGATATAAAAGGATTACTGGAAGAAATTCAAATGGTACTAGATAAAAAGTCACAAGATAAAGATATTATTTTACAAGTGGACATTAACAAGTCAGTTTTTGTTATTGGGGATTCTAGTCGGTTGAAGCAAATCTTTATCAATTTAATTAACAATGCAATTCTGTATACACCTTCTGGAGGTACGGTATCTGTTAAGTTGTTTGAAGATGATCATAGTGTATATATCAAAGTGTCTGATACAGGAATTGGGATTAGTAAAGAGGAAATTCCACGTATTTTTGAACGTTTTTATCGGGTAGATAAAGCAAGAAGTCGAAACACAGGCGGGACAGGGCTTGGATTATCGATTGTAAAACATTTAGTAGAAGCGCATCATGGGACAGTTACTGTAGAGAGTGAAGTAGGAGAAGGAACAACATTTACAGTAACCTTGCAAAAAGTCGCTTTAGGGAAATGAGTTTCACATTCCCTTAGATGATGGACATTTACATTATATTAACAATAGCTTCATTAAACATTAATAAAGTCCTGTTAATATAATAGATGAAAACCCCTTCATCCAAGGAGTAATTTTGGACGAGAATAGGTGCTCTATTCTCGTCACTTCCCTTTTTGTGAAATTGCTTTATGTAACTTTTGTCAAAGTGTTATACGAATAGGATACGGAGATTTCATTCATGAGATATTGTGAAAACATCTCCATTGTATATTAAATATATGTAGTAGGAAGAACCGTTGTTTTTCTTCTCTCTGTTAGTCGTGTTAATATAGAGAGAAGGAAAAGACGGTTTTTTCTATATAAAAACTCGTTGAAAATTTGTATGAGGAGGTTTTCGATTTGGAAAAAAAGGTTGTATTAGTCGATGGAAATAATATCGCGTATCGTGCTTTCTTTGCACTGCCGCTTTTAAATAATGACAAAGGTATACATACGAACGCAATTTATGGTTTTACGATGATGTTAATGAGAATATTAGAAGAGGAAAAACCAACGCATATGCTTGTTGCGTTTGATGCGGGGAAAACAACATTTCGCCACAAAACATTTAGTGAATATAAAGGAGGGCGTCAAAAAACGCCGCCTGAATTGTCAGAGCAATTCCCATTTATTCGTGAGCTACTAGACGCGTTTCATGTGCCACGTTATGAGTTAGAGAACTATGAAGCAGATGACATTATGGGTACACTGGCAAAAGAAGCGAGTGAACAAGGTGCCCACGTAAAAGTTATTTCTGGAGATAAAGATTTACTGCAGCTTGTTTCTGATAACACGCTTGTATGTATTCCGCGTAAAGGAATTACAGAAGTAGATGAATATACGAAAGAAGCTTTATTTGAAAAATATAGTTTATCACCACAGCAAATTATCGATATGAAGGGTCTCATGGGAGATCAATCTGATAATATTCCAGGTGTGCCAGGTGTTGGTGAGAAGACGGCAATTAAATTGTTAACGCAATTTGAAACAGTAGAAGCCGTATATGAGAACATAGACAAAGTAAGCGGAAAGAAACTAAAAGAAAAATTAGAAGCAAATAAAGAGCAAGCGCTCATGAGTAAAGAACTTGCGACGATTATTACGGATGCTCCGATTACAGTACATGTGGATGATATCGAATATAAAGGATATGAAGCGAGTGACGTCATTCCGATGTTCGAGAATTTAGGCTTTACTTCCTTATTAAATAAGCTTGGTGCGTCTTCTGAAGAAACGGCGCCAGCTGAATTAGATGATATTTTGTTTGATATTGTAGAAGAAGTAACAGAAGAGATGCTACAGCAAGATAGTGCGATTATTGTGGAAGTACAAGAAGATAATTACCATAGAGCCGACATTCAAGGGTTTGGTATTCAAAATGAAAATGGTTGCTATTTCATCCCGAGTGATATTGCGCTCAAATCTGAAGCTTTTATGAAGTGGCTTGCAGATGATGAAATGAAAAAGTATACGTTTGATGCGAAACGTGCCATTGTTGCACTTAAGTGGAAAGGTGTAGAAATTAGAGGGGTCGATTTTGACTTGCTAATTGCCGCTTATTTACTTGATCCAGCTGATACAGATAAAGATTTCCGTGCCGTAGCGAAAATGAAAGAAACACATGCTGTTCAATCTGATGAAGAGGTATATGGAAAAGGTGCAAAACGTACGGTTCCTGAGCAAGAGGTAGTGGCAGAACACGTAGCTCGAAAAGTACATGTACTATACGATGTGCACAAAACATTTGTAGAAGAACTACAGAACAATGAACAATATGAACTGTTTACAGAGCTAGAAATGCCGCTTGCCCGTGTGTTAGCTGAAATGGAAGTAAAGGGCGTCAAGGTTGATACAGAGCGCTTACGTAATATGGGAGTTGAGCTTGCTAGAAGGCTTAAGGAAATGGAACGAGAAATTTATGAGCTTGCTGGAACAGAGTTTAACATTAACTCACCGAAGCAGCTCGGCGTAGTTTTATTTGAAAACTTAAATTTACCGGTTATTAAAAAGACAAAAACAGGGTATTCTACATCGGCTGATGTATTGGAAAAATTAATGGGGCATCATGAAATTATCCCTAATATCTTACATTATCGTCAATTAGGGAAATTGAATTCTACCTACATTGAAGGATTATTAAAGGTAGTTCATGAAGATTCTTCTAAAATTCATACCCGTTTTAACCAAGTACTGACGCAAACGGGCCGACTAAGCTCTACAGAACCAAATTTACAAAATATCCCGATTCGCTTAGAGGAAGGAAGAAAGATTCGCCAAGCATTCATTCCTTCAAAAGAAGGATGGGTTATGTATGCAGCCGATTATTCACAAATTGAACTGCGTGTCTTGGCGCATATTGCAAACGACAAAGGGTTAGTGGAAGCGTTCCAGCATGATATGGATATTCATACGAAAACAGCAATGGACGTATTTGGCGTTGGAAAAGATGAAGTAACATCGAATATGAGACGTCAGGCAAAAGCTGTTAACTTTGGAATTGTATATGGTATTAGCGATTATGGACTTTCGCAAAACTTAGGAATTACACGAAAAGCGGCAGGGGAATTTATTGAAAAGTATTTTGCGAGTTTCCCTGGAGTAAAAGAATATATGGATGAGATTGTACAAGAAGCAAAGCAAAAAGGGTATGTTTCTACATTATTAAATCGCCGTCGTTATATTCCAGAAATTACGAGTCGCAATTTTAATTTACGCGGCTTTGCTGAGCGTACTGCGATGAATACTCCAATTCAAGGTAGTGCAGCTGATATTATAAAAAAAGCGATGATTATTATGGCAGACCGCCTAGAAGAAGAAGGTTTACAAGCGCGTCTTCTTCTTCAAGTACACGATGAATTAATTTTTGAAGTGCCAAAAGAAGAAGTAGAAAAGTTAGAGAAGCTTGTACCTGAAGTAATGGAGCATGCAATTGAACTTGCAGTTCCGCTAAAAGTTGATTACTCTTACGGTCCAACTTGGTATGACGCAAAATAAGGAAGTGATTGAATGCCTGAATTACCAGAGGTTGAAAATGTTAGAAGGACACTTGAAAACCTTGTAACCGGAAAAATAATTAAAGATGTGATTGTAACATATCCAAAATTAGTAAAGCGACCAGATGACGCTGAGCTCTTTAAAGAAATGTTACGCGGTGAAACGATTGAACGGATTGAACGAAGAGGTAAGTTTTTACTTCTTTATGTAACAAAGTACGTTATTGTTTCACACTTGCGTATGGAGGGGAAATATTTACTTCATAAAGAGGACGAACCAATTGATAAACATACGCACGTGCGTTTTCAGTTTACAGATGGTACAGAGTTACACTATAAAGATGTGAGAAAGTTTGGTACGATGCACCTCTTTAAAAAAGGTGAAGAATTCGACAAAATGCCACTTGCTGATTTAGGGCCTGAGCCATTTGACGCTGAACTGACACCAGGATATTTGCAGGAGAGATTGAAAAAGACAAACCGCAAAATAAAAGTTGTACTATTAGATCAACGTCTTTTAGTTGGGCTTGGGAATATATATGTAGATGAAGTTTTATTCCGTTCCGGGATTCACCCGGAACGAGAAGCTTCATCTTTAACGAAAGCCGAAATAGAAAAAATTCATGAGGCAACTGTCGCAACATTAGCGGAGGCTGTTGAGCGCGGAGGAAGTACAATCAGAACGTATATCAATTCGCAAGGACAAATCGGCTCGTTCCAAGAGCTTCTAAATGTGTATGGAAGAAAAGGTGAACCATGCGTAACGTGTGGGAGTGTGATTGAAAAGACAGTGGTTGGTGGACGAGGAACGCATTATTGCCCTATGTGCCAGCCAAAAAGCTAAGAAAGATATTGTTTTCTAATAACATCGGATAGGCATTTGTCATATACATACAGCAAAGCTATGTATAGGGAAGGAGCTTACCGATGTATCATTATTTCTCTCTTATTTTATTAGCTTTTACATTAAGTTTAGACAGCTGTAGTGTAGGGCTTACGTATGGTTTGCGGAGCGTGAGGATTCCGTTAAAATCGATACTTATCATTGGAATGTGTTCAGCGGCTGTCATGCTTGTTTCGATGGGAATTGGACATATGATTGCTAAGGTGTTTTCTCCAGTGATTGCAACGCGCATTGGCGGAATCGTTTTAGTGGCTATTGGTGCATGGGTGTTGTATCAGTTTTTTCGGAGTGAGAAAAAAGACGAACCGCAGCAAGAAGAGAAAGTTTGGAAGTTAGAAATTGCTTCGCTTGGATTAGTCATTCAAATTTTACGGAAGCCGACTGTTGCCGATTTTGATAAATCAGGCACAATTTCTGGTGGAGAAGCCTTGCTTTTGGGGATCGCTCTTTCAGTAGACTCGTTTGGAGCAGGAATTGGTGCATCCTTACTAGGATATACTCCTGCTATGATGGCGGTGTTAGTTGCCGTTATGAGCTCTCTGTTTTTATTTATTGGAATGAGGCTAGGAACGGTTTTATCGAATATGCGATGGTTACAAAAATTTACGTTTCTACCTGGGATTTTACTTATTATTATTGGAATTTGGAAAATGTAAGTGGGAGCGTGGAACATAAGTTTCACGCTTCTATTTGTAAGGAGGAGAATGATGACAATTGTAATTGGATTAACAGGAGGCATTGCAAGTGGGAAAAGCACTGTTTCGCAAATGTTTCGTGAGTTAAACATTCCTGTTATAGATGCGGATATTATTGCTAGGGAAGTTGTAGAACAAGGTAAAGAAGCATATAAAGAAATTGTAGAGGTATTTGGTGAAGAAATACTGCAAGTAAATGGGGAGCTAGATCGTCAAAAGCTTGGAAGTATTGTATTTCATAATGAAGAAAAACGATTGCATTTAAACAAAATCGTTCATCCTGCTGTTCGGAAAGAAATGAATGCTCAGAAGGATATGTACATAAAGGAAGGCGTGCAAGCGGTTGTACTAGATATTCCACTTTTATTTGAAAGTAAGCTAACGAGTCTTGTTGATCAAATTTTAGTTGTAGCTGTATCACCTAGTACGCAGTTAGAGCGTTTAATGAAGCGGAATGGTTTTATAGAAGAGGAAGCAAAAGCACGCATTCATTCACAAATGTCTTTAGCAGAGAAAGTAACATTAGCTAATAAAGTTATTTATAATGATGGCACAATTGCGGAGACAAAAGCACAATTACAGCTCATTTTAAAAGAGTGGAACATCATTAATTAAAAAAATGTAAAATTAGTGAAAATGCTTAGTGACATATCTCCTTTTTGTGTTATACTATTATTGGGATTAGAGATAAATAGTATAACGCATTCAAGGGGGATAACATATTATGATTCGTGTGGCAATTAATGGATTTGGACGTATTGGGAGAATGGTATTTCGTCAAGCAATAAAAGAAAGCGCATTCGAAATTGTAGCAATCAACGCAAGCTATCCATCAGAAACATTAGCGCATTTAATCAAGTATGATACAGTTCATGGCAAGTTTGACGGAACAGTAGAAGCATTTGAAGATCATTTATTAGTGGATGGGAAAATGATTCGCCTTCTAAACAACCGCGATCCAAAAGAATTGCCTTGGAAAGACTTAGGTGTTGAAGTTGTAATCGAAGCAACGGGTAAATTTAATGCAAAAGAAAAAGCGATTCTTCACGTAGAAGCTGGGGCGAAGAAGGTTATTTTAACGGCACCTGGTAAAAATGAAGATATAACAGTTGTAGTTGGTGTAAACGAAGAACAATTAGATATTACAAAACATACTGTTATTTCAAATGCATCTTGTACAACAAACTGTTTAGCGCCTGTTGTTAAGGTGCTAGATGAACAGTTCGGAATTGAAAACGGTTTAATGACAACTGTTCACGCTTATACAAATGACCAAAAAAATATTGATAACCCACATAAAGATTTACGAAGAGCACGTGCTTGTGGACAGTCTATTATTCCTACAACAACAGGTGCTGCGAAAGCATTAGCGAAAGTTCTTCCGCACTTAAATGGAAAACTTCACGGAATGGCACTTCGCGTTCCAACACCAAACGTGTCTCTTGTTGATTTAGTAGTAGATGTAAAACGTGATGTAACAGTTGAAGAAATTAATGAAGCGTTTAAAACTGTTGCAAACGGTGCGCTGAAAGGAATTGTAGAGTTCAGCGAAGAACCTCTTGTTTCTATCGATTTTAATACAAATACACATTCTGCTATCATTGATGGCCTATCTACAATGGTAATGGGAGAGCGTAAAGTTAAAGTGCTTGCTTGGTATGATAACGAGTGGGGTTACTCTCGCCGTGTTGTAGATCTTGTGAAGTTAGTTGTCACTGAACTAGCAAAACAAGAAAATGTACAACACATTTAATGATAGAAAAGGAGGCAAGCGATTGCTTGTCTTCTTTTTTTTACTTTTTTTGAAAAGGAAAAATATTATTCAAGTATATCTTTGTCAATGGTACATATGAAAGAACATTGTGATTGCTGTATTTGTGAATTAAATATTCTTTTTGGGAAAAAGTAAAGAAGAGAATATGACAAAAAAACGAAAAAACTGTTGTTGCAAAATGAAAATAAACAAAGTATACTAACACTCGTAAACTTAAGAGCTGAGGTACGTAGTCACTACTTAAAGGGTTAGGACCTCTCTGGACTAACTTTCCCCCGTGGTAG
>Ga0102589_1002599_pt1 | contig 20331 bp, 15 predicted proteins | sample AraplaMF_Col_mLB_FD_76858 | JGI IMG/M metagenome (GOLD analysis project Ga0102589, IMG submission 76858) | Arabidopsis root microbial communities from the University of North Carolina, USA - plate scrape MF_Col_mLB | ecosystem: Host-associated > Plants > Roots > Endosphere | place: USA... | reverse complement strand
CTTCTTCTAAAACTTTCATAACGTCTTCTTTTTTAGTATCCGGTTTCAAAACTGTATGATCAATTAACTTTGCAATGTTCATTTTCTTCACTCCTCATATCTTTTAACAACTTCATTCTAACTCCACTCTGAACAAATGTAAACACACTTTTGAAATTATGTTCAATATTTTTTTGAGATAGCGAACTAAGTTTTTAAAATTGACACAAAAAAGGGGATACCCTATTAACAGCTCCCTCATAAAACACAGTATTTATTCATTTATAAAGTGAAACTTTAATCAGTGAAGGGGCTTCACCCCTCACTGATTATCAGCCCTCACCAATCCGACTTTTACGGGATTAAAAAATTCCTTTCACAAATCTCTTATACAAACCATTATTTCATCATGAATTTTTTACTGAAAAACTCATATATTGCACAGCCACATACTAAAAGAAGGTTTCTCAAATTTATACTTTTGAGAAACCTTCTTTTTTAACCTTTTTAATAATTTAAAAGCTCTTTCGCGGTATGCTGATCTATAATCAGCACATTTGCATATCCTCCGCTTAACGCACCATCTATTGCTTTTACTTTTCTAGAACCTCCAGCAACAAGAACAGAGCGTTTTTTTAAGCGCAACTCCTCTAAATCAATACCAATTGTACGCTGATTAATTTCCTCACTGCAAATATTACCAGCTCCATCAAAGAAACGTGAACAAATATCACCAACAGCTTGTTCTTTCAATAAACTCATCTCTTCTTTATCTAAATAGCCTAATCGAAATAATAGAGCTTCGTCTCTAACAGTTCCAACCGTAAAAATTGCAATATTTGCTTGTTTTCCCATTTCAATAATATGGTGAATATGTCTATCCTGTTCCACTAATTCCTTTGTAACTGCGTTATCAAATATAACTGGAAGCGGTAGATTTCGTGGTGTCGTTTGAAATGCATCTGCAAATAAAGCGATTGTTTCATTCGCATAGGTATTAACACTTGAGTGACTAATACCCCCTTTTAATTGAACAACCTCTACCCCTTTTACATGTTGCGGCACAATTTTTCTTGCGATTTCATACATAGTGGTTCCCCAGCTCACACCAACGATATCACCATTTGTAACAGTCTTCTCCATATACTCAGCAGCATATTTACTAATATATTCCGTAATAGTCGCATACTCTGGTACCGGAGAAAATACGACGTGCGCTTCTAATAAATTATATTTTTCTCTAAGTAGATTTCCTACATTATCTAAATCAGCAAATGGATCTGCTATGTTAATTTGAACAAATCCTTTTTCTTTCGCATATTTTAAAAGCCTTGAGATGGTCGGTCTGGAAATATTCAGTTTATTAGCAATTTCTTGTTGACTATAATCAGATTGGTAGTATAATCTTGCAACTTCAACACTTAATTGTTGTTTATCTTTATCCATAGTAGCTATTTATATATCCTTTCCTACATTTTTCTATCATTTACAAGCATTATACCGCTTTATTCTAGGAAATTCGACCATCTAAATTGATAGCCAACATTTTCAGAGTAACTTCAATCAAATTTATTTATTGGGCGAAAAAAATTTCTATCAATAAGTTTCTTTTTTCTGTCCCTTGAATTAACACATATGAAGTTCCTTAAACCTCTATTTATCCTCGTTTCAAACTTCAACCAAAAGAAAAAAATCAGCGGAGGCCCCCCACTGATTAGAGTCTTACTTTATTCTACTACACCTTCATGTAATTTTTCTGTATAATTTTTGACATCCTGCCAACTATCTCTAGCTGTATTCAGATCTTCTTTGATAAAAGTAAACTCCTCAGGACTGATGCCTTTTACATTTTGCAACAAATTATTATACTTCGCTCCAATTGTATACCACTGATTCGATATATTTTGAAGAGAAGTAATGGCTGCATCAATTGTTTCCGTCATATTGATTGTCTTATTTTTAACATCAGTCAAAATAGCTACTTCCGCCTGTGCCCCAGAAATTCTAGCCTTTAAGTTTTCGATTTCTCGTTCTGCATTTGCAATATCTTTCTTAGCGACAGCAATCATCGGCCCACCAGCGAGACAAGTGATTAACGCCACACAAAGTGCTGCTCCCGCAATAACCATATCATTACTTTTTTTAATTGAATCATTGTAAGTATTGATTTGCTGTTGCAACAGCGGAATTCCAGCATTCGTACTTGCTAAAATTGAGGTTAATTGATTTGCATCATCTTTAAAGCTTTTTGTATCTTCTGCCATTCTATTTCGAAACGTTTTTAGATTTCCTAACAGCTTATCCACTTCACTCTGGTTGTTCAAAATGACATTGTACAATTTTTCTAAATCAGATTTCAATTTCCCGCTGTCTTTTTGGTCCATAGCTGCTAATAAATTGTTGTAATATGCTTGGAATGTATCATTAAATTCCACAATATTTTGATCCGTCTTCAAAATTTGAGGTTTCATTTCATCTAACCAGTATGTCGCATTCAACTTGGCCTCTTTTTGGTGCTTGATCATATTTTCTCGTAAACTACTATTTACTGCACTTATTTTACTCAAATCTGTTTCTTGTTGATCACGAATTGTTTTCGCATATGCATCTATTGCAAATACACTAGATGTTGTTTGTGCCATTACATCCTGGAATCCTGCAGGACCAAGAGAATAGTTTTTATTACTTTCTTGCAATGAATGTATTTGCCCCTTTTGTTCTGCTGCAAGAGGATGCAGTGGTACAATATTACTTGTCGTAACCCCGAGAACCATCATTGACAACATGATTTTCTTATAAAGCCTCTTATTCATATCTCCACCTACTTTGTATAAAGTACAACTTCTATCAGCTGAGATTCCCTTTATCTCAATCATTCTCTGTGTCTCTCTGTTCACGAATAATGAGATTAAAAATCTCCTGCTCAAAATTGAACAGGAGACCTGCATCCCATACTTTATATGTCCGAAAAAATTATCAAGTATCTCCATATAAAGCATTAGTGATTTATTACGCTTTTGTATCCACTACTTTAATATCCTCAGCATAAATCTTTTCAGCATAATCTTTAATATTTTTCCAGCTATCTTTAGCAATATTTAGATCCTCTTTGATGAAAACAAGATCGTTAGGGCTAATAGATTCAACGTTTTGAAGTAAAGAGTTATATTTTGATCCCATTGTATACCATTGATTTGAAATATTTTGCAGTGCAGTAATGGCTACATCGATTGTATTTGTTAAATATTCAGTTTGAGTTTTAATATTTGTTAAGCCAGCTACCTGTAATTGAGCTTGCGAAATTTGTCCTGTTATCTTTTGGATTTCTGCCTGTGCATTATCAAGTTCTTTCTTCGCTAAAACAATTCCAGCAGTTCCCCCTCCTATCGCTGCTGCTCCACCTGCAATAAGTCCAATTCCTAATGGAGTCCCTGCACCAGTAGCAATTACAACTGCACCACCTATAATCGCAATTGGTCCTAAAGCTGTTGCAACTGACGATCCAATAATAATTGCGTTATATTTACCAATCGCCTCATTATACGTTGTGATTTGGTTTTGCATAAGTGGAATTCCAGCATCTTGACTTGCTAAAATAGACGTTAATTGATTTGCATCACCTTTAAAGTTTTGCGTATCTGTTGTCATTTTATTTCGGAATTGTTTTAGGTCTGCCACTAACTTATCTACTTTTTCTTTGTTCTCTGTAATACTAGCAGATAATCTTGTAAGTCCTTTTGTTAGTGTTGCTTTGTCTTTATTATCTACCGCTGTTACTAACGTATCATAATAGTTTTGGAATTTCGTATTATAATTAATAATATTTTGGTTCGTGGAAATCAATTGCGGTTTAATTGTATCCAACCAATGATTTGCATTTCCTCTAGCAACATCTTGATGGTGAACAACTTTTGTTTTTAAAGAATCATCAACTGTCGTTATACCATTAAAATTAACATTAGCTTGTTTGATAATTGTTAAAGCATATAGGTCCATTACTAAAGCATTTGAACCTGTTCTTGCCATCGCATCTCTTAGACCGTCTGGCCCTAATGAATATTCAGAGTACTTGTCCGATGCATCTGATACACTAGCATGAATCGGAATTGGTTTTGTTGTGCTTTCCGCTGCATAAGTATGTGCTGGTAGGATATTACCTGCTGCAACTACTGCCATGATTGCCGATAGAGCCATTACTTTATAAGGTTTTTTTGTCATTTTTCTTCTCTCCCTATATCATTAATTATTGTGATGTATTGTCTGCAAGAAATTTAATGTACCATTACATTTGTCACGTAATCTTCAAATTGCTTCGTTTGTTTAGCCATCTCATCATTTAATCTTTTAAGTTGACTAAATTGTTTTTGGAGTGTACTACTATCAATAGAAACACCTGTTGCAAGATTCTCTTTCATTTGAAGCATAGTTTCATTCACTGACTTCCAATCATTCACCAAATACTCCAAAGTTGTAATTTGTCTATTAATTAGCTCCGTAAAACTTTTTACCTGATCTTCAATAAATGTAATTTCAGTTACTTGAATTTCAGATTGTGATAACTTTTGAATAAGTGGTAGTAATTCTTTTTGCTTCTGCTGAATTCTATTCGCAGCTTCTCTTGTTTGACTATCTGCAGCATTTACGATTTCATCGCTAAGAGATCCAATCGATACAAAATCTACTGTTTTTGTCTGAGCTGTTTGATTCGTAATTGTAAAAACTTGTTTCCCAATATTAATTGAGCCTTTAATAATTTCATTTGGTCGATTTAAAATCTTTGTAAGTTCCGCTTGAATCTCTTCTTGAATTCTTTTAATATCCGCTCTTATTTGTACAATATCTCCATTTGAGCCCTTTAATGATTGAATTGCTGTGTCAGCCTTTTGAGATAGACTTGCATTATCTTTATCCAATAAAGCTTTAAAACGATTTAACTCAAGTAAAGTTTGTTCCATGTCATCTTGAATTGTTTGTGATTGACTATGGAGTCTACCGAAAGCGCTTACAAAATCATTTTTTGCTTGTTCATCTTCATTCACTTTTCCAGCTAAATCATATAATTTACTATAATAGCTATTAAATCTTGTACTATATCTCATCATTTCTTGATTTAGATCCATTAACTTCGGATTATACTCATCTACCCATTCACGGACATTCGTTTTTGCGATCTTTTGAAAATCTGTCAAACTACTCATAGCACTTACTTTAATATCTGGCTGTTGTAAAATAACTAATCCGTAAGCTTGTATTAAAGGAGTGTTTGCCCCTAAAGTTCTTATCGAATTTGACAATGTATTTCTAGCCGTAATATTTTGAACACTTGTTTGTTTAAATTCTGATTGATTACTTTCTGCGAAAGCACTTATAGGTGTTAAGCAACTTGTAGATACTGCCGTAACCAATAGCCCTGTAAGTAAAGTCTTTTTCACTTTAACTCCTCCTAATATATTAGTAACTAATTATATTTTTTTATATAGATTTAATACTGTTTATTTCTTTATAATAGACAAATATAGGAAACGTTTCCATACATATTCAATCTTTTTCGAATAGGTATGAACTCTATTAGTTTTTATATTTCCTTATTAGCGATTTCATCCCTTACTTTTTTGATTCAAATTAGAACTACTATCTTAATAAGAAAATAAAATCATATTTTACTATATCCACCTCTTTCGATTCATTAGATTTAAAATATAGCACCACTTGGACTTAAACTAAATCATATAAGCTATTCATCATACCTTTTATTTACTGAATGAATTTCCTACCATGAATCTTCTTCCAATTCCCTATAAAACTAAGAAAGAAGATTGCATATGTTACACAAAAATATTATTCATTTTTCACAATTCATTAATAAGGTTATGAAACAAATAACTGTGTTTAAATTCAAGTTTTATACTGTAGCCTCATTTAAACACAGCTATTTTTTATCGTAAAGGTGTATTTTTTCTTCCGCTATTCCATAGGCTTTTTGTCTTTATTTCAATATAAAGTAACATTAACTTTATAAAATATTAATAAGAGTATTTTTCATTGAAAAGCACCTTTATCTCTAAAAGAATCGCCATAGCAATTATTATTTCGATATAATTATCATGAGTGTATGCAATTATGCATACACTCTTTTTACAGAGCAGATTTCCTTACTTTAAAACTTTTTCTCCCTTGCAGAAAACAATTCATTTTCTCTTTTTATAAAAAAGAAAATGAATTAATCATCCTCCTGATAAAAACATTCCCTTTCTGCTCTTTTATTCATAGGTAGTAAGTCCCATCTATATCCTATATTCATTATCTAAAAGCGAGCGCTCACTAGCACCAATTAAATGGTCAAGTTTACTGAGAAATCCTATTCTATTTCTATTTTTTGATTAGCAAAGTATACTACAAACTACCACAGTGTCTACATTTATTACGCCTCCGATAATAGTAAGCTATCGTAGCGCCAAACAGAGCCACTCCCCAAATTGGCCATAATAACTCTGGACCTTCCAATGCCCATCCCCTATGATCTAGGCCCCCTTTATTAATAAAACCTCGGATGTACATCAAACCAGCTGAAGTAACCATAATGGAAACCAGTGAAGCCGGGATAATCGCTAATGAAAGAGGTACACGCTTACCAGCAACAAATGGAAACCAACGCGGAAAAATTTCTCCCCATCGCTGAATAAGCCCTAGCGTAAGAATTGCCCCTCCAAGCGCTACGGTTGCCAAAGACGCACCCATTAACCAAATTCCAGGTGAATCACGTTCAAAAGAATCAAGTAATTCTTTAGTCGTTCCTAGTGGAATGCCTATCGCCCAACACCATCTTGTTATGGAATAACAGATGGGAATTATAATAGCAATGTAAGTGCACCATTTCCCCCAAGATGCTGCTGAGGATTGTGATGTCCATTTAGAAGGATTACTATTTCGGCCACAATACGGACAAGCATTTCGTATTTGGCGTTGGTAGGCTAAAGCAGTAGCAATCCATAGAAAGGATCCGAGCATACTAATATATTGATTTACAACCGTCCCATACATCATGTGTTCAAAAAAATTAGCTTCAGATGGAAAATCAAATGGCGCTCCAACCAGAAAGACAATTCCATACGCCGCAGTCGCCAAAATACGGTAATCGATAACTGCAAATAATAGAATTGCTACTAACATATACACAAACGTGAGCAACATCATTCGGAAAAGTCCCTTGCCCCAGCCAAGAATCATCAGGACAGCTACAATGACTCCCATTAATCCAAATCCAACCATCATAGGTGCACCGATCTCAGGCCTCAAACCAGCTAGCATTGAGTATTCAGAATGTGGATCCCCTATCCCAAGTGGAAAACCTTTTCCTCCCAACGCCCAATACAAACCTAATATGAAATACATAAACGACCACGCACCTGCAACATACCCAATCCATTTTGGCCATAGCGATAACCGCTCAACAATATGAATTCCGGTTTCACTTGTTTTCTTTATCTTTAACATCTCGAAAACCACCCCTTCTATTAGAAAGTTCAAATGCTAAAACTTTCCGCAAAATCCACACTGGCCTTTCCTTCTTTGATAATAAGCAAGAGTTGCCACTCCTAATGCTATTCCCCATGGAAGCCAAAATAGTGAAGGCCCTAATTCTCCCCAATTTCCAGCATTGATGGAACCATCCAATATTTTCAAAATGATAATCGGACTTATTTTTAATCCCGCAAGAGTGATAAGAACAGATGCACATATCGCTGGTATCACCGCGAACCAAATAGGAACACGTCTTCCAGCCAAATAAAGGCACCAACGAGGAAAATTTTCTCCCCATTTTTGGATAAGTCCCAATGTAAGAATAGCACCGCATATTGGTAATCCCCCAAGTACGACCTCTATCAAACGTTCCGTAAATGATTGATTGCTAATTAATGTTGCTGCTGCATCACTCACTCCCCATGGAATCTCTGCAGCCCACGCTAAGCGGACAATGCCATAAGGAAGTGCCATAACGATAGCAATGTAGGTTGCATATTTCCCCAAACTGTTTCCGGCAATTGAGTTATCCTGAGTCTCCTTTTGGCGTCCGCAATTCACACATGCTTCCCGGCTCCGCCGCTGATAAGCCAAGGCTGTGGCTCCCCACAAAAATCCTCCTACCATACATAGAAGTTGATTTATTACAGACCAATCAATGAGTTGAAAGTGTAGCATGAATGAATAAGCGAAATTCTGTAATACCCGGACATCAGGAATCACAAACACTAGAGTCATACACATTATCCATGCGAAAATGAGCAGGACTGCACGTGGAATCATTCCCCCCCACATTCGGATTGTAGCCAATGCAGCGATTGCTCCAATCCCTCCAATGCAAGCGATTGTCACTCCTCCCACATCTGATTGTATGTTTGCTAAAAATGATCCCATCATAACCCCTCTTGAATCATTTTCACCAAAAGGAAATCCTGCGCCTCCTAAAGCCCAATAAAGCCCCAAAATCCCATACAAGAAAGACCAGATTGCAGCTATATAAGCAACCCATCTATGCCAATCTGACAGCAGTTTATTTTGATTCCTCTTCCTATCTTTCAATGTGTATTCTGAGTTATTCTCAGTCGACTGTCGTATATAATTTAATTTAAAAACCATAGTCTCCAACTCCTTAGTGGATAGTGATGAGTAAGTTCATACTATAATAGGAGAAACAATTTGAAACGAATCCACGGACCTGTTTATAAACAGGTCTAAAGATCCGTTTATAAACAGGAGTTTACATGATTAAGGCTTTAGGCCCACTTCTTGTAAATGTCGCTAGAAAACAAAAACCCAATTCCATGTAAAGGAATTGGGTTGAGAACTTTCTAAATATAAATCAATAATCGCTTTCCTGATTCGGACGCATAAACCCTTGTTCCCATGCAAAAACAGCAGCTTTCGTACGATCAAGCATATGAAGCTTACTTAAAATGTTACTAACATGGCCTTTCACTGTCTTTTCACTAATGAAAAGACTTTCAGCAATTTCAGCATTCGTGAGCCCCCTAGCAATCAATCGTAATACTTCCAATTCTCGTTCACTTAGCTCGGAAAATGGATTGGGAGATGCCTGTTTCGTAGCACGAATCTCATTAACAACCCGTGCAGCCACCCGTGGATGCATAATGGATTCGCCTTGTACGCCTCTCCTTACCGTTTCAACCAATTGATTAGGCTCAATGTCTTTAAGCACATATGATATTGCCCCTGCACGTAACGCTGGAAAAATGTACTCGTCCTCATGATAAGAAGTCAACACAATCACTTGAGAACGAGGACTAACTTGTTTAATCATTCGTATCGCCTCTACACCATTGATACCCGGCATCACTAAATCCATGAGTACGATATCTGGCACAAGCTCAGCAGCTAGGTCCGTAGCATTCTCACCATTCTCTGCTTCTCCAACCACGTGAAAGTCAGGTTGAATTGTGAACAGAGTATTCAATCCTTGTCTTACAATTGCATGATCATCAACAATTAAAATCGAAATCGGATCTTCCTTCTCCATTTTCTGTCACCTCTTCTAAATAACCATTGGCATTCGGATTGTTATCTTCCCGAATGTCTGCTTGTTTACATTGAACGGTAATTTTCACACCTTTCTCTATCCCGCTTTGGATATCGATATTCCCTTTTAACGTATGAATCCGTTCACGCATAGAGGACAAACCTACTCCTTGTCGAGTTCCCCTTTGAATATCAAACCCACAACCATTATCATGAATAAAAAGAGTTACTACTTCTTCGCACTCTAGATGAATCATTACCATATTTGCTTGACTGTGGCGTGCAACATTATTCAGTGCCTCCTGTGTGATGCGAAAAAATGTTTCTTCAATAATGGGGGATACTTGTTGCTGTCCACTTGTCTCCAAATTAACCATGATACCCGTTTGTTCTTGCCACATCCCCGCATAATCTTTTAATGCATGTGCCAAATTCTTTCCCTCAAGTGCGACAGGACGTAATTCCCGTATTAATGCACTTAACTCCCGCTGCGTTTGATGTAACAAGTTTTCTGCCTTTAGCAAATGGTCCTTAGCGATATCATCATCTTTTCCAATAAGGGATTTACTAGTATTCAGCCAGATAGATGTAGCAAACAGTTGCTGCTTAATACTATCATGTAGCTCACGAGCTAATCGATTGCGTTCCTCAAGTGTCGCTAAATCTTGCCGCACTCTAAGTAAGGTACGTAATTGTTTCGCCATTTGATTCAACTTATGTGCCAACTGCCCTAATTCATCCTTTGAAGGATCATGTACAAATGTTGTGAAATCTCCTTGACTCCATTGATCTGTAGAGTTTAATATCTTTTGAATACGACGAACGAGACTTCGAGAGGTGATAATTCCAAAAGTAATACCAACAATTGCTGCACCAATAAAGAAAGCCAAAATACTAAATCCAAAAAACTGAAAAGTAGCCTTCCAAAAATCGAACAAAGAAAAATGTATGTTTTCTGCTTTAACTACTAATACCCCAAGAACATCTTTCTCATTAGATAACGGAGCAACAATATATAAAACCCCACCTTTATGATAGCTATATGTTTTTAACTTACGTGCTTCGGATGGTTTCAGTGACAGAGCTGTATATATATTTCGATAAACTTTCGCAGGGAACTCTGTTTTAAAATCAATAAACTGAGGCACATTCTCTCCAGCACTTGCAAGTAATTTCCCATTTGGATCAGTCACCACAGAAAATCCATCGAATTCAGTCCCTACTTCTATGGGCCAATCTTCTAATGCCTTCTTCAGTTGATTTTGATTAATCAATGGTCCATTAAAGTTAGAAGATATATTTTGGGCCTGTATGCTTATCTGTTGTTCAAACATTTGGTCCGCATTATATTTCACTAGACTAAGTGAAATAAGAAAGCCTACCACTTCAAGGGTTAATAGAACACCAATGGTTGTTAATACATAAAATAAAGTCAGTTTCCACTGCAAGCGGCGGAAATGCCGGACAAAACGAGACAAAAATTTCATGTTTTTCCCTTCCTAATTGAAAGTATAGTGACCACCGTATTGTTCAATTCCCACTAAAATCTACTCCCTACTATAAAATATGTATTGAAATTTAACATTCCTCCCCCCATGAAGCTTCTTTATATCATTCATTCTAAATTTAATTTTTCTTGATAAATTAGAAATTTCCTAGCGTACCCTTAAAATTATTTGTGCACGAATATATCCTCTCCTTGCTCTTCTGTAAATCAGATCCTTTTCCGTCTTATCATTCACTCTATTTTAACAACTTCTTAAAAAGATAGATTGGTATGGAGAAACAGATATAAACTCCCCCCTTCTACTTAATGACGAATGTGGATGTGGAACATGCACTTTTGTAATAATATTCTTAAAGAAAAAATCAAAAACTATATATCTTTATTGCCTTAATAGTAGTAAATATATTCATAAAATGTAGATAATCATTTTAAAAACCAGGGTCGTTCAAAGAATTGGTGAAAGTAAATGGATAGGAATTTTAACAAGGTTAGAAAGAATAACTTTTGGAGTGGTAAAAAGTTTCGAAATACCAAATTTAACATAAGGATTGGATACACAAAGATAAGATATAAAACCTATTTGTATAAAAAGGTAGCTCTACATAAGTAAAGCTACCTTAGAAATTGCTTGTTCTATAATCTTTATTTTTTCAAATGATACGGTACAGTTGTAATAACTACATTTCTCTTATAAAGCAAGAATGCACGAATCAATAAGCTAGACTGGTTATGAAGAATATTGTGCCAGCCTTTCTTAGGAATAAATTGCGGTATTACTACAGTAACCCGATAATTTGATTCGCTAGCTTTATATTGAACTGTATCAATAAATTTGGTTAGCGGCTGAATAATACTTCTGTAATGAGAGTGTAGTGTCACCAGTCTAACCTCAGGCTGCCATTTCTTCCATTTTTCTTCAAACTTCTTCTCATCTTCTCTTTCAAAAGAAACGTAAACAGCTATGACCTGATCTGGTGAAAGGGATTTAGCATAATTTAATGAATTCTCTACTACATGAGTCATCCCAGCAACAGGAACAATTATGACATTCCCTTCAATCGGCACAATTGGTTCACAAGTTTTAAGACTTAATTGATCACCTACCGCTTCATAATGCTTTCTAATTCGATGAAAAACAATAATAATGACAGGTAAGAAAATTAAGACTGTCCAAACTTGTGAAAACTTAGTTAAAAAGAACATACTCATAACTATAAAACTAATAATAGCACCCGTTAAATTAATCGTTAATTTTAAAATCCATCCTTGAGGCTTTTCACGAATCCATTTTACCACCATTCCAGACTGGGACAACGTAAATGGAATAAACACGCCTACTGCATAAAGTGGAATAAGATGTTCTGTTTGCCCTTGGAAAGCAATAATTAAAAGAATTGAAGCAATTCCAAGTATGATAATTCCATTTGAATACCCTAATCGGTCTCCTCTAACTGTAAACATTCTAGGTATAAACTTATCTTTTGCAAGATTAACTGCTAGTAAAGGAAAAGCAGAATAACCAGTATTAGCAGCAAGTATTAATATCAACGCTGTTGTTCCTTGAATAAAGAAATACATGAAGTTCCGTCCAAATGTTTCTTCGGCAATTTGTGAAACAACTGTTACCTCTCCACTTGGAGTAATACCATAATAGTAAGCTAAATATACGATTCCTGAAAATAACACTGCAAGTAAGGAGCCCATCGCAAGTAACGTTTTAGCAGCATTTTTAGGAGCCGGATCTTTAAAGTTTGGAATCGCATTGGAAATGGCTTCAACACCTGTCAAAGCAGAACTACCTGATGCAAATGCTTTTAAAAGTAAAAACAAACTAATCCCTGCTACTGGTGTACCAATTGGTGTATGCAAATTAGGTGAGACTTCACCTGTTACAATGTTGCATATACCTACACCGATTAATATAAATAACGCTAAAACAAATAAATAAACGGGATAAGCTAAAATAGAAGCTGATTCCGTTACTCCTCTTAAGTTCAAAATTGTAATAAATAATACAAAGATAATAGCAATAATTACATTATGAGCATGTAAGCTAGGAAAAGCAGATGTAATAGCATCTGTACCTGCAGATACACTTACTGCCACCGTTAAAATGTAGTCTACTAATAAGGAACCTCCGGCTATTAATCCTGGATTAACACCTAAATTTTCTTTTGATACTACATATGCTCCCCCGCCATGAGGATAGGCAAAAATAATTTGTCTATAAGACAAAATTAGAGCTGTTAGCAAAACTAAGACTCCTATTGCGATTGGAATAGAATACCAAAATGCTAACGCCCCCACTGTAGATAGAGCAATCAATATTTGCTCCGGACCATAGGCAACCGATGATAATGCGTCAGAAGATAGAATCGCTAACGCTTTCGTTTTATTAAGCTTTTGCTCTCCTAATTCGGTTGATTTTAAGGGTCTTCCAATTAAAAACCTCTTTATAGTTGAAACCACTGCTGTCCACTCTCCAATAACTTTGTACGTACATTTCTCTTTTAGTCAAATTAATACGCTATTTTTCAGAAAACAAAAAATGTCTACAAGCCATAACAAATAGACTTGTAGACATTAATTTTTTTGTCGCACAAGCTCCACCTTCCTTCTCATATAACGCTTACGAGGTTAGCTGTCGGATTCGGGCCTGTGAGTAGCCCTACCTCTTTTGCAAGGATTCACCCCTTGGATTATGTATCAATCCATAAAAACGGTTCCCCCGTACCATCAGGTTTCAGCGATTTAGAAATTCGAAACTGTCGATTATCATACTCCCTTATTTAGAAAAAGTAAACAAAAATTTTTAAACAATGGCTTAAATTTTTAGAAATAGAAAAATTGTGATGATTATATAGGGTATTACTTCGTGAATGAATATAATGCATCATATAAAATTAGCTTTTGAAGTTTTTGCACCACAATCAAATTATTTATATATACGCTATCTATTAATGAATAGACTTCACCTTTTTTCAACTACAGTATACATATATCTAGACTCATCGATTACTTCTATCAATTCCCCTATTAATACTCTTATTGTTCGAAATATTAAATCTAAAACCCGTTTTATTTGTAGGATTTCCTTACTTTTTGTCGAATATATTCAATGGGAGGAGGAATATTACATGATTTTCAAAGGATTCTTCATTAATCTATCTATTTTTGCTTTCCTAGTTAGCTCAGCTATATTCATTCGAGTGTTGATTTTGAATATTAATTCTAAATTAAACCGGCTATACGGAGGAGTAGTTGCCGGTATCATAGCTGCTATTCTGATGGTCTTTAATTTTAAGCACATGGGATTGTTTTATGATCTTCGAATGGCTCCTCTTATAATTTCGTACATTTATTTTGGTCGTACGGCCGGTTGGATTACAATAACATTTATTATAATTATGCGCATTTTCTATCTTGGTGGTAATTGGGGACCATCTTTGATTGTTTCTTTAGGAATAGCTACTATATATACTATTTTTGAAACTTATCTCAAGAAGCTTCATCCCTTTAAGAGAGTCTTTCTCTATCTAGCTGTTTATATAGCTATGATCCATTTGGTATTCGGATTCTTTTTTCCTTCTATACCTCTTATACTTTTTGACATTCAAGGTACATTATTTATATCTTCTGGACTATTGATCTGTATTTTTCTTATGGAGTCCTATCAAAAATTATATTGTTTAACACAAAATTTAACTAAAGCGAATGAAACATTACTAGAATCCAAGCAAGAATTAAGGGATACCGTACATGAATTGCAAGGAGGTATTTTTAAATTTAAAAAAGTAAATGGAAATTTTATTCATACTATGTGTGATGGGCAGTTATTTTATCAACATGGGTTTCACTCAGAACAAGTGGTAGGAAGAAGTTTACTTACCATAGATTCTTCCATTATTTCATTTCATTTACTTCCTCGACTACTAAAATATTATCAACAGGCATGGGATGGTGAAGAAGTCAGTTTCGAACTGCCATGGCCCAATGATGAGACTATTATACTTTTCTCTCTTAGGCCTGTTAAACGAGAAGGAACAGTTATTGAGGTAGTTGGTTCTACTGTTGATATAACGAAAAGAAAAAATGCGGAAGATGAACTAAAGGTGACGAAAGATCGGCTGGAATCATTTATTAATCATAACGTAGATGCTATCACTATATTTGATTTAGATGGACATATGATACAAGCCAATAAAGCTTATGAAAAGATATTTGGATGGTCAGAAAAAGAAATCTTGGGAAAAAAATTACCTTGCATACCTGATTTTTTAATGAATGAAACTTTAGAATTTATAAAAAATATTAAAAATACCAATATACAAGACCCTGTTATTACTAGGTTAGAAACAGTTAGACAAAGAAAAGATAAAACTCTAATTGATGTAAGCTTGACGGTTTCACCCATTCTAGATTTAAGGGGCAATGTAATTGCTTTATCAGGAATTTGTAGAGACATTTCTGAAAGGAAACAAGCAGAAAGAGAACTCCATCGATTACATCAACAATTAAAAGACAGTGAAATGAAATACCGTGCACTAATCGAACAAGCAACTGACGCAGTATATGTAGTAGAGCTGAATGAGGATCAATTTCCAACAGGATTTATAGAGGTAAATCCTGTTGGGTGTAAAAGATTTGGATATAGTAGAGAGAAGCTTCTCTCAATGCCATTTCCTAGTACCGTTCCGCCAGATTCTCCAATGGTCAAAAGAGTAATAAAAAAAATTAGAGAAGGGCAAACTTCTTTCACTTTGCAAGATGAATTTGTTTTTCCAACAGGAAAAACAATAACAACTGAGTTTGGTGTCCGTGTTTTTAACTTGAATGGCAAAAACGTTTTCTTGAGTATCTCTCGAGATATCACTGAGCGGTTAAAAACAGAGGAATTATTACGAAAATCAGAGAAACTTGCTGTAGTTGGTCAATTAGCCACTGCAATTGCCCATGAAATTAACAATCCTTTAACAGCAATGAAAGGATTCATGCATTTACTAAAATCATCGGAAAATAAGAAAAATGAACATTATATAGATATCGTGTTATCAGAGATTGAGCGAATAGAAAGTATTACAAATGAATTTATGGCACTAGCAAAGCCTCAGGCGTTAGAAATTAAAACAAATGATCTTAATGTATTAATGAAACAAGTTGTAATGATACTTCAGCCTCAAGCAATGATGAACAACATACAAATTACAACTGAGTTTACATCTGATACTTCATTCATCCTTTGTGAAGGAAATCAATTAAAGCAAGTTTTTATAAATATCTTAAAAAATGCGATTGAAGCGACAGCAATGGGAGGGGAAGTCTTGATTCAAATCGAATATATACCTGATAAAAACCAGGTAAACATTCGATTTACTGATTACGGATGCGGAATTGAAAAAGATCGTATACCTTATCTAGGAGAGCCATTTTATAGTATTAAAGAAGATGGTATCGGTTTAGGATTAATGATCTGTTATAAAATGATCGAAAAGCACCAAGGAAAGATACTTATTGAAAGTGAGGTAGGTAAAGGAACGACAATCAATGTAAATCTTCCTATATCTACTCTCGAAAACTAATATTCTTATTTATCTTTTTAGGTACCACCGTATCACCAGAAATTTAAAAATAAAAACATCTCAAAAGTAAAAAGTTTCTTTTCTATAGTTTAGAAGAAGAAATTTTTTACTTTTAAATATTATGGATAATTTAATTTTAAAAAATGAAGAACAATATCTATTAGAAGCTGATGATAGTGTAAAAATACCAGCAAATTCGAAACATAAATGGGAAAATTTTCAGATATGGTGGATTATTCCTAGAATCGTTGCCGTATCTTAATAAAGACATCCTTGTTGCACAGACAATTGGTATACCAAACATGATTGTAATACACAGATTGATCGAATGAACTTAATAGAAAGAGAGGGCCTTTCTGGTAAGAGCTCCTCTCTTTCTATTAAGTTGTGTCATGTGTAAGTTTATCATTTTAACCGAGAAGACTCCCTCCTCTAAACGAAGTGAAGGTGGGGGTAGTTCAATTCTTATTGATTCACGTACGTATCAAACCATAAATGGATATATCCAGCTGTAATACGCTGCGCTTCTATTAAGCGTTTTCCTGTTACTGGTGTTACCTCAGCACGCCATTTATCAGCAGAGTCTTGTGACACAGCCGCTTTTATAAACCAACCTTTCGTTGAACTTTAAGGTGAGAGTCTTACTATCGGCGAATAGCGGGATAAAATATTGAATGTTCATATACAATTACCTGATTTGTACTTTTTTATATCCACCTTCTTTTTCGAGACCATTCATTTTTAAATTCACATAATAAACCAATCTAAATATAAACGGAAACAACAAAGAGCCTACAAGGGATGGAATGAATATTTTATTAAAAAGTGAAGCTATCCCAAAAAGAATCACCGCAAAAAAGTAGCCTACAATTGCACTCCAATAAACAAAACGTGCAAATTTAATTTGGAACGTATCACCTTTTTTGCAAAGTTTACCGAACATAACTTGGACAAATTTAATCAATGTAATCACCTCTCCTTATGCTGTAGCTTGTTTCAAGAGACAACAAGCCAATTATATCTCATTTACAGTAACTCGCTTGGAAATGTCTCCTCGAAAACCCGTCACACCAGCAGGTCTACGAATCTCTCTATAGACTGTTGGAATGTTCGCTTACAGCATCTCTTCATAAACTTTTAAATTTTGATAAATAATTTTTAACAATGGCGCATCTATATGAAATTGTTTTGCTAATTTTAACAAATATCCTTGTAAGTACTCCCCCTCGATAGGTGAATCTTTCTCCATATCCCGCTGCATAGAAGATTTCATATCATATGAAATCTTATCGATCGTCTTCATATGTTCGTCAACAATATTATCCTGAATTGGGGCTCCAGATGCTTTCATAATCTGTGCTGCTTCTTCAAATAAATTCCGAATCAAGTCCCGTCCCCCATCACTTTCACGAATTGGTCCTATTGGTGCGCGCATTAGCGTAGTCACACCTGACATAACAGTAATAAATAAATATTTATGCCACATATCTTGCACGATATGATTACTCAAAACAAAACTTGCTTTTGTACCCTTTAATGCATCGGCAATCCCATATATTCGCTCTGTATGTAGATGTTTAATTCCCCCAAATACAAGTCGGTCAGCAGAGCTAGTTTGAACAACATCTCCCTCACCGTTTAATGTTGTTTCAATAAAACACAAACCTCCAATAACTTTATCCTCACCAAATACCCGTTGTAATACAGATAGATGGGCTATACCATTTAGTAGTGGTATAATAATTGTGTTCTCACCAACAAATGGCTTCAAATCGTTTATTGCTTCTTCTAAATGATAAGTTTTTGTTGAAAATAAAATTAAATCGAATGGATCTGCGGATTCAGTTTTTGTGATTAATTGTGGTATAAAGGAGAAATCTCCATTTATGCTACGAATAACAAGACCATTTTTCTCAAGCTGTTGTTTTCGTCCACTACGAACGAGAAAAGTAACGTCTTCCCCTTTTTCTACTAAACGGCCTCCAAAATACCCTCCGACTCCTCCAGCTCCTAGTACTAAAATACGCATATAGAACTCCCCTTTTCCAAACATGAAAATTTTACTTCCTTGTAACATAACTATATTATACATCTGACTCATTAATTAAACAGAAGATTCAACTTTTTAATAAGGTTTTATTTTAAAATTATGTATTATAGACTTAGTAAAGACTTGTATAGTTAGAAAGGATGAGAAGAAATGCAATATCCAATGTTCTTATCTAAAAGATTAACAATACGCCCATTTGAATTAGATGATGCTCCGAGAGTTCAAGAATTAGCAGGCGATAAAGAGGTTGCGAAAACTACTACAATTATTCCTCACCCTTATCCAGATGGCTGGGCAGAAGAGTGGATTACCTCTACTCATACAGCTATGGATAAGGGAGACAGTTTTCACTTTGCAATGGTTAATGAGCAAAATATGCTCATCGGTTGTATTTACCTTTTTATTAACAAAAAACACAATAAAGGAGAACTAGGATACTGGCTGGGTAAATCCTATTGGGGCTGTACAGAAGTCGGTCAGGTCATCGTTACATATGCATTTGAAGAATTACAGCTAAATCGTATTTATGCTGATGCTTTTACTAAAAATCCTGCTTCTTCTAAAGTCATGCAAAAATTAGGCTTGAAACATGAGGGAACATTTAAACAAAGTTGTTTGTATTGGGGAGTGTATGAAAATACTGTTGTTTATGGTTTAACAAGATCTGATTATAACAAGAGTAAGTAGCTTCTCTTCTTTTTAGCGAATATCAATAATACGAAAGCTTTACTTCCACCATAAAAATCAAAATTTCAAGAAGAAAAAACGCAGAAACCTCCTTTTAACAATTACGTTTTAACATCTAAATGAATGATTATAAAAAGAGTAGGCCACAAATTTTTATGGCCTACTCTTTTATTTAAACATTTCCCTTGTTTTGATTCACCAGAAGTAATCTATATTTTCTCATATCTTATAAATAAGTTAAAATCCTCTTCCATCCCAAAAAAACACCTACATAAAATATGATATACTAAATTCAAAATCTTTAGAGGAGCTGGCTATTATGGGGATGATTGGACAGTATCTATTAGTTACAGATGAGGAATTAAGTAAAATCAACAATAACGAGTTAGACATTTATTTTAGAGAATCTGATTTAGATATCGATAAGTCATGGCAGTTACTTCATTTTACTTTATGTGGTGAGATTGGCGGAGGCGAACCACCGCTTGGACATGTCGTACCGCTTAATGATTCCATCATAGATAACGATTCTCTCGGTACATTTTATCTTACAACTAGTGAAGTCGAAGAGGTCTATTCTGCAATAAAAGATTTAAGCGAATCTGATTTCAACAACATGTACAACTTTCAAGAATTAATGGATGAACAGCTTTATCCACTTGTTGAAGATGATGACCCGGATGAAATATTAGAATATACCTATAGTTACTTTTTAGAAATTAAGGATTTATATAAGCAAGCTGCTGCAAACAAGCAATGTGTAATTTTTTTCATTATCTAAATAGAAGTGAACTACCCTCCCCTTCACTTCTATTAGAGGAGAGGGGCTTCTCGGTTAAAACGATAAAAAAACGGATCCTCTCTTTGACGATAAGATCCGTTTTTTATGAAAGTGAACGATTATCCTAATTTCACTTTATTTTCTTCTTCAATTTTTTCTAATGCGATAGCCACTTGCTCTTCTGTTAATTCATGCTCTTTTACATAACGATTGC
>Ga0102589_1002596_pt1 | contig 20344 bp, 21 predicted proteins | sample AraplaMF_Col_mLB_FD_76858 | JGI IMG/M metagenome (GOLD analysis project Ga0102589, IMG submission 76858) | Arabidopsis root microbial communities from the University of North Carolina, USA - plate scrape MF_Col_mLB | ecosystem: Host-associated > Plants > Roots > Endosphere | place: USA... | reverse complement strand
CGATGTCGGCTCATCGCATCCTGGGGCTGTAGTCGGTCCCAAGGGTTGGGCTGTTCGCCCATTAAAGCGGTACGCGAGCTGGGTTCAGAACGTCGTGAGACAGTTCGGTCCCTATCCGTCGTGGGCGTAGGAAATTTGAGAGGAGCTGTCCTTAGTACGAGAGGACCGGGATGGACGCACCGCTGGTGTACCAGTTGTTCTGCCAAGGGCATAGCTGGGTAGCTATGTGCGGAAGGGATAAGTGCTGAAAGCATCTAAGCATGAAGCCCCCCTCAAGATGAGATTTCCCATAGCGTAAGCTAGTAAGATCCCTGAAAGATGATCAGGTTGATAGGTTCGAGGTGGAAGCATGGTGACATGTGGAGCTGACGAATACTAATAGATCGAGGACTTAACCATATAATATGAAGCAAATGTTATCTAGTTTTGAAGGAATATGCCTTCAATAGTTTGGTGATGATGGCAGAGAGGTCACACCCGTTCCCATACCGAACACGGAAGTTAAGCTCTCTAGCGCCGATGGTAGTTGGGACCTTGTCCCTGTGAGAGTAGGACGTCGCCAAGCAATTAAAGCACGAGTCAATTGACTCGTGCTTTTTTTGTATTACTATGTAATGAAACTGGGAAATTTATCTTGTTATATAAAATGTGAACTCAGTGATTAAAGAACTAAAATTTTGGCTAGGATAGTGAAGAAGCAAAAGAGTTGCAAATTTCTTTAATACGTATATAATTAAAGTCAAAGATAGTCAAAGTCAATAAAGGTGGCGGATAAATGAGAAATATATCTGATATCATTGAGCAATATCTAAAGCAAGTTATTGACTTAAGCAATAATAATGTGATTGAGATTAAGAGAAATGAGGTTGCGGATCGATTTGATTGTGTTCCGTCTCAAATTAATTATGTAATCAATACTCGCTTTACGTTAGAAAGAGGATTTGTAGTTGAAAGTAAACGAGGCGGAGGAGGTTACATTCGCATTATCAAAGTCAAATTGCATGACGATATAGACATTATTGATCAAATGCTTCATATGATCGAGCATAGTATTGCGCAAGGGAATGCGGAAAGTATCATTATACGATTAGTGGAAGAAGATATTGTGACCAATCGGGAAGCAAAACTTATGCTGAGCGTATTAGATCGATCTGTATTATTAATGGATTTACCTTCTAGAGATGAACTTAGGGCTCGAATATTATGCGCAATGTTAAGGACACTGAAATATAAATAAATACAGCTTTTGTTAAGAAATGTTTTTAGCGGTAATTCATTTTATAGTGGGACTTTTTACAGACAAGATTAAATGAACAAAATAATCTAGTGGTGTATAAAAAGTATCATGAGGTAGATCGTTCCTATTGTAAAGGTGGGGATATAAGATGACTTGTCAAAATTGTAATATAAGACCAGCAGCATTACATTATACAAAAGTAATAAACGGACAAAAGACGGAAGTTCATCTTTGTGAGCAATGTGCAGAGCAAAATGGCTATACGTCTTTCTTTCAATCACCACAATCTAGTTTTTCCTTCCATGACTTACTAGCTGGATTGCTACATGGAGAACCATCAATGTTTGAAAACCAAGAGGATAGTTTTTCAGATGCAAGAGTATTACGATGTTCAACTTGTAATATGACATATAAACAATTTGCAAAAGTAGGTCGCTTTGGATGTGCTTCTTGTTATGAGACATTTAAGGAACAACTAAAGCCAATGTTGAAGCGGCTTCATGGTGGTCATACACATCATTGTGGAAAAATTCCCGAGCGTATGGGAGGAAATATTCATCTAAAGAAAGAATTAGATGAACTAAAATTAAAATTAAAGCAATGTGTACAGAAAGAAGAATTTGAAAAAGCAGCTCAAACGCGTGATCAAATCCGAAGTATTGAAAATCAGCTTAGTGAGCATAGAGGGGGGGAATAGTTCTATGTCACTGGATCGTATTATGAATGAAGCAATTAGTCCGTGGATGAGGGGAGATGGCCCCGATTCTGATATTGTTTTAAGTAGTCGTATTCGTTTGGCTCGTAATTTAAAAGATTATCATTTCCCTATTATACAAACTGATGAAGAAGCTAAGCAGATTACTAATTTATTTCAAAAGAAGTTTGTAAATCAGAAAGTGAAATCCCTCGGGAATTTTGAACTATTAAAAATGAATGAACTAAAACCGCTTCAGCGAAGAGTTTTAGTAGAAAAACATTTAATTAGTCCTAATCTTGCTGGAACGGAATTTGGTACTTGTCTACTATCAGAAAGTGAACATATAAGTGTGATGCTTAATGAAGAAGATCATGTGCGAATTCAATGTTTATTCTCAGGGCTGCAATTATCAGAAGCACTGCAAAGCGCAAACAAAATGGATACATGGATTGAAAAAGCAGTTGAATATGCTTTTGATGAATCGCTTGGCTATATTACCAGTTGCCCCACAAATGTTGGTACGGGGTTACGAGCTTCTGTAATGATGCATTTACCAGCACTTGTTTTGACGAAACGGATAAATCGTATTATACAAGCAATTCAACAATTAGGTTTAGTCGTAAGAGGAATATACGGTGAAGGTAGCGAAGCCTTAGGTAATATATTTCAAGTTTCTAATCAAATGACATTAGGAAAATCAGAAGAAGATATTATAGCAGATTTAGAGAGTGTTGTTCATCAGCTTATACAACAAGAGAGAGTAGCTCGAGAACTAATTATGAAAAATTCAAGTATTGAACTGGAAGACCGAGTATATCGTTCTTACGGTGTACTGGCTAATAGTCGATTAATTCAATCGGCAGAAGCTGCTACTTGTCTGTCAGATATGCGGTTAGGTATTGATCTTGATTATATAAAAAATATATCAAGAAATATTTTAACAGAGTTAATGGTACTAACTCAGCCAGGAATTTTACAGCAATACGCTGGAGGTCCTTTAAGCCCAGAAGAAAGGGATTATCGAAGGGCGACATTAATCCGTGAAAGACTACGAATTGAACAAAATTGAGCGCAAGTAGGAGGCGATTTCTATGATGTTTGGAAGATTTACAGAAAGAGCACAGAAAGTATTAGCTTTATCTCAAGAAGAAGCAATTCGCATTGGGCATAATAATATTGGTACAGAACATATTTTACTTGGGCTTGTACGCGAAGGGGAAGGAATTGCAGCTAAAGCGTTAATTGCTCTTGGGTTAAGTCCAGAGAAGGTACAAAAAGAGGTAGAGGCATTAATTGGTCGTGGAACAGAGATGTCTCAAACTGTTCATTATACACCGCGTGCCAAAAAAGTAATTGAGTTATCAATGGATGAGGCACGTAAGCTAGGTCATTCTTATGTTGGAACGGAACATATTTTACTAGGGTTGATCCGTGAAGGTGAAGGTGTTGCAGCGCGTGTTTTAAATAACTTAGGCGTAAGTTTAAACAAAGCAAGACAACAAGTATTGCAGCTCCTTGGAAGCAATGAAGCTACATCAGGCCATCAAGGTGGTGCATCAGCAAATGCAAATACACCAACGCTTGATAGTTTAGCGCGAGATTTGACAGTTGTTGCACGTGAAGGACGCTTAGATCCTGTTATTGGCCGTAGTAAAGAGATTCAACGTGTTATTGAAGTATTGAGCCGTAGAACTAAGAATAACCCAGTATTAATTGGAGAACCTGGGGTAGGTAAAACAGCAATTGCTGAAGGTCTAGCACAGCAAATTGTAAATAATGAAGTTCCAGAAACATTACGCGATAAGCGTGTTATGACGTTAGATATGGGTACAGTTGTTGCTGGCACGAAATACCGTGGTGAGTTTGAGGATCGTTTAAAGAAAGTGATGGATGAAATTCGCCAAGCTGGTAATATCATTCTATTTATTGATGAACTTCATACATTAATTGGTGCAGGTGGTGCAGAAGGTGCAATTGACGCATCCAATATTTTGAAACCATCATTAGCACGTGGTGAATTGCAATGTATTGGGGCGACAACATTAGATGAGTATCGTAAATACATTGAAAAAGATGCAGCACTAGAAAGACGTTTCCAACCAATTCATGTTGACGAGCCAAGCTTAGAAGAATCGATTCAAATTTTAAGAGGGTTACGCGATCGTTACGAGGCGCATCACCGCGTTTCCATTACAGATGATGCAATTGAAGCAGCTGTAAAACTTTCGGATCGTTATATTACAGATCGTTTCTTACCTGATAAAGCAATTGACTTAATCGATGAAGCAGCTTCAAAAGTACGCTTACGTTCTTATACAACACCACCAGATTTAAAAGAACTTGAAGTGAAACTTGAAGAAATTCGAAAAGAAAAGGATGCAGCCGTACAGAGCCAAGAATTTGAAAAGGCAGCTTCTTTACGAGATATGGAACAACGTTTACGTGAAAAATTAGAGGATACAAAACGTCAGTGGAAAGAGCAGCAAGGAAAAGAAAATTCAGAAGTAACAGTAGAAGACATTGCAAATGTTGTTTCTACGTGGACGCGTATTCCGGTTTCTAAACTTGCACAAACAGAGACAAATAAATTATTGAATCTAGAATCCATTTTACATGACCGTGTAATTGGCCAAGATGAAGCTGTTGTCGCAGTAGCGAAAGCAGTGCGCCGCGCAAGAGCGGGTTTAAAAGATCCGAAACGCCCAATTGGTTCATTTATTTTCTTAGGACCGACTGGTGTAGGTAAAACGGAGCTTGCGCGTGCATTAGCAGAATCTATGTTTGGTGATGAAGATGCAATGATTCGTATTGATATGTCTGAGTATATGGAGAAACATTCTACTTCTCGCTTAGTGGGGTCTCCCCCAGGATATGTGGGATATGAAGAAGGCGGCCAATTAACAGAAAAAGTTCGTCGCAAACCATATTCTGTCGTGCTGTTAGATGAAGTAGAGAAGGCACATCCAGATGTATTTAACATTTTACTGCAAGTGCTAGAAGATGGGCGTTTAACAGACTCTAAAGGGCGTACAGTTGATTTCCGAAATACAATTGTTATTATGACATCTAACGTTGGTGCCGAAGCATTAAAACGTAATAAACATCTCGGTTTTAACGTACAAGATGAGAGTCGTGATTATTCAGATATGAAGGGTAAAGTAATGGATGAATTGAAAAAAGCATTTCGTCCAGAGTTCTTAAACCGTATTGATGAAATCATTGTTTTCCATATGCTTGAGAAAAAACATATTCAAGAAATTGTAACGCTTATGGTTAATCAATTAGTAAATCGGTTAAAAGAACAAGAGATTGAATTAGAGTTAACAAGTACAGCAATTGAATCGATTGCTGATAAAGGATTCGATCGTGAGTATGGTGCTCGTCCACTTCGTCGAGCAATCCAAAAACATGTGGAAGATCGATTGTCAGAAGAACTTCTAAAAGGAGCAATTGAGAAAGGTCAAAAAGTTGTCTTTGACGCCGAAGGGGAATCATTTGTCATTCGCAGTGCAGAAAAGGTAAAATAAGTATAGACAAACAAGGAGGGCTAAATAATAGCCCTCTTTCTTGTACGAGAAGGATGTATGTTTATAGATGAAAGTGAAGTGAAGTAAAAACAAGATGGCTAAAAAGAAAACGAAATTTATATGTCAAGAATGTGGTTATCAGTCACCAAAATATATGGGTAAGTGCCCTGGATGTGGGCAATGGAATACGCTTGTCGAAGAGATGGAACAAGTTGTATCATCGCGTCGCATCAACTATGCAAATGCGATTCAAACGGAAGTAACAAAGCCAAGGCGTCTTACAGAAGTAGAAACAAAGTCAGAGGCACGGATTGAAACAAAATTTCAAGAATTTAATCGTGTACTCGGTGGAGGAATTGTTGACGGTTCCCTCGTACTTATTGGAGGAGATCCTGGAATTGGAAAATCAACCTTACTACTACAAATATCATCGCAATTAGCAGATTCTTCGTATGATGTATTGTATATATCTGGTGAAGAATCAGCAAAACAAATTAAACTTCGTGCAGATCGTCTACATGTAAATGGAAGCAACTTATTTGTTGTTTCGGAAACAGATTTACAGCGAATTGCGGCACATATCGATGAAATGAACCCTTCCTTTGTTGTCATTGATTCCATTCAAACTATTTATTTGCCAGAAGTAACCTCAGCACCAGGTAGTGTTTCACAAGTACGTGAATGTACAGCGGAACTGATGAAACTTGCAAAAACGAAAGGAATTCCAATTTTTATCGTAGGACATGTAACGAAAGAAGGGGCAATTGCAGGACCGCGTATGTTAGAACATATGGTGGATGCGGTTCTTTATTTTGAAGGAGACCGTCATCATACATATCGTATTTTGCGAGCGGTTAAAAATCGCTTTGGTTCTACAAATGAGATGGGTATTTTTGAAATGAAGGAACTCGGTCTTGCAGAAGTATTAAATCCTTCTGAAATTTTTCTAGAGGAAAGACCTGTTGGAGTTGCTGGCTCTACAGTTGTTGCTTCTATGGAAGGGACAAGGCCTGTTTTAGTAGAAATACAGGCATTAATTTCTCCTACTAGTTTTGGAAATCCACGAAGAATGGCTACAGGGATTGATCATAATCGTGTATCACTTATTATGGCAGTGCTAGAAAAAAGAGCAGGTTTATTATTGCAAAATCAAGATGCGTATTTAAAGGTTGCTGGAGGATTGAGATTGGATGAACCAGCAATTGATTTGGCAGTGGCTTTAAGTATTGCATCGAGTTTTCGAGATAAGTCAACTGCCCCGACCGATGCGGTAATAGGAGAAGTTGGGTTAACTGGAGAAGTAAGAAGGGTATCGAGAATTGAACAACGAGTACAAGAAGCGGCTAAATTAGGATTTCAGCGTGCCATCATCCCGCAAAAAAATTTAGGGGGTTGGACAATTCCTGAGGGGATTGAAGTAGTTGGTGTTTCTAATTTAGGAGAGGCGCTTCGTTTGACATTAGGAGGCTAGGCTATGGAAGAAAACAAGCAACGTGTCAAAAGTATGATTAATATTTTGCAGCTTGTTGCACCAGGGACACCTTTGCGAGAAGGCATAGATAATGTACTTCGTGCGCAAACAGGTGGCTTAATTGTCCTTGGGTATAATGATCAAATTAAAAGCATTGTTGATGGAGGATTTCACATTAATTGTGCATTCTCTCCCGCTAGTTTATACGAACTAGCAAAAATGGATGGAGCTCTTATTTTAAATGAGACGGGAAGTAAAATTTTAATTGCAAATGCACAGTTAGTTCCCGAGTCATCTATTGATTCCATTGAAACAGGAATGCGTCATCGCACAGCAGAACGTGTGGCGAAGCAAACAGGAAGTCTTGTTGTTGCTATTTCACAAAGACGTAACGTAATTACGCTATATCAGGGAGGTTTACGTTATACACTAAAAGACATAGGCGTTATTTTAACAAAGGCAAATCAGGCTATTCAAACTTTAGAAAAATATAAAGCAGTATGGAATGATGGTATTACGAACTTGGGTATTCTAGAATTTGAGGAAGTTGTTACGATGTCTGAAGTGGTCCACGTCCTACATAGTGTCGAGATGGTACTCCGTATTAAGAATGAAATTCTAAGTTATATTCATGAATTAGGAACAGAAGGTAGACTTATTCGTTTACAGCTTACTGAGCTGTTGGCTGATTTGGAAGCAGAGGCAGCATTATTAATTAAAGACTACTATCAAGAAAAGACGCAGGATCACTATCAAATTTTAAAAAAATTACAGGAACTTGCAAATGCACAGCTTTTAGAAGATAGTGATTTAGTGAAATTGCTTGGTTACCCAGGGCAAATGAGTTTAGAGGAAAGTGTTACACCGAGAGGATATAGGATTACAAGTAAAATTTCTCGGGTACCACCTCTTATTATTGAAAATTTGATCAATCGATTTAAAACATTGCAAGGCGTTTGTCGTGCAAGTATTAATGAGTTAGATGATGTAGAAGGAATTGGAGAAGTTCGGGCGAAAAAAATACGAGAAGGTTTAAAACGAATCCAAGAGCATTTATATATGAGTAGACACAATTAAGAATATTACATTGATTTCATAATATAACGACACTAGCACATTTTTGGTATATGATATGATATATTGGTAAATAAACCAATTTATAAAAAGACACGTCCGCTTTTGCATTCGGCGTTTTGATTAGCAAAACAATGGTTAATAATGAGTAGGAGGTGGTTGGATGTTAAAACGGATCGTACAGCTCTTCGTTTTAGTAATCGGAGGAGCGTTAGGGATTTATTTAATCCCGAAAGTTATTAATGTATTGGACATGGGTGCAATCCCGTTACTGGAGGGCTCATATGTTCGTGCAATTATTGGTGCAATTATTTTATTTTTAACAACATTTTGGCTCGTAGATTATATTGTTCAGCTTATTAAACATATTGAGGAAGCTCTTGTAAAGGCGCCTGTAACAGATGTTTTATTTGGCACGCTAGGATTAATCTCAGGTCTTATTGTTGCGTATTTAATTTTGATACCAATTCGTGAATTTACAATTCCAGTCATTAGTACTGTATTGCAAATCTTCTTTACACTTCTACTTGGTTACTTAGGATTCCAGGTAGGATTTAAAAAGAGAAATGAATTGTTAGGATTATTTACACTACCACAACGCGGTGGCAAGAAGAAAAATAACAATAGTGATAATGAAGAGGCTGAAACGGAAACAGGAGTAGAGGAATCTTTTTCGCATTGGAAAATTCTTGATACTAGTGTAATTATTGATGGACGTATTGCTGATATTTGTCAAACGAAATTCCTAGAAGGAACGATTGTCATTCCTCAGTTTGTATTAGAGGAGTTGCAACATATTGCTGATTCTTCGGATGCATTAAAGCGTAATCGAGGACGTAGAGGATTAGATATTTTAAACCGTATTCAAAAAGAGATGCCAATTCCAGTAGAGATTTATGAAGGCGATTTCGAAGATATTCAAGAAGTGGACAGCAAGCTTGTGAAATTAGCGAAAGTAACTGGTGGTACTGTTGTCACAAATGATTTTAACTTAAATAAAGTTTCTGAACTACAAGGAGTAACAGTTCTAAACATTAATGATTTAGCAAATGCAATTAAGCCAGTTGTACTTCCCGGTGAAGAACTAAGCGTTTATGTTGTCAAAGATGGAAAAGAGCAAAATCAAGGTGTTGCTTATTTAGATGATGGTACGATGATTGTAGTAGAAGATGGTCGAGAATATGTTGGTTCACAACTTGATGTACTCGTTACAAGTGTACTACAAACATCTGCTGGTCGTATGATTTTTGCAAAGCGAAAATTACTAGAAAAAGCATTATAAGTAGAGGATTATTAGCATGTATACATTAATTATTCCGGCCGCGGGCCGAGGAAAGCGAATGGGTGCTGGTAAAAATAAATTATTTTTGCTTATTAATGAAGTGCCTATTATTGTGCATACATTACGTGTTTTTGAAAAAGATGAAGCATGTAAAAATATTATTATGGCAATTAATGAAGAAGAACGTTCCTATTTTGAAGGGTTAATACAGAGATATCCGATTCAAAAGAGTGTGAAGTTTATCCAAGGTGGGGCTGAAAGACAAGATAGTGTATATAATGCACTTCAATATGTGAAACAAACCGAGTATGTTCTCGTACATGATGGAGCACGTCCGTTTGTAACGAATAAAATGACCCGTGATGTATTGATTGCAGCGAAGCAGAAAGGTGCTTCGATTTGCGCGGTACCTGTAAAGGACACAGTAAAACGGGTAGAACAAAATACAGTTGTTGAAACAGTTGAACGTTCTCAGTTGAGAGCCGTACAAACACCTCAAGGATTTTCTGTTCCACTTTTACTAGAAGCGCATCAAAGTGCAAAACAGGGATGTTTCCTTGGTACAGATGATGCAAGTCTTGTAGAACGTATTGGTAAGGAAGTGGGCGTAGTAGAGGGTAGTTATTACAATATTAAAGTGACAACGCCAGAAGATTTATTAATTGCTGAAAGTTTCTTGCGTGTTCAGAAGGGGTAGTAGAAAGAATATAAAGAAAAGCCCGGTTACTGCCGGGCTTTTCTTTATAGGTGCATAGATATAATATAGAATCATAACGTTCAGTAGTTTAGCTTGAGGAGGATGTAAAATGTTTCGAATTGGACAAGGTTTTGATGTACATGAATTTGCAGAAGGTAGACCGTTAATTATCGGTGGAATTACGATTCCGCATGAAAAAGGTTTGTTAGGTCACTCAGATGCAGATGTACTTTTACATACAATTGCTGATGCATGTTTAGGAGCAATTGCTGCAGGTGACATCGGAAAACATTTTCCAGATACAGATCCTGCCTTTAAGGATGCAGATTCAGCGGTGTTATTGCAAAAAGTTTGGGAGTTTGTGCGTGAACAAGGGTATGAGTTAGGTAATTTAGATTGTACAATTATTGCGCAGAAGCCGAAAATGGCACCACATATTGAAAATATGCGTAAGCGTATTAGTGAGTTATTAGAAACTTCTATAGGCAATATTAATGTGAAGGCAACAACAACTGAAAAATTAGGATTTACAGGAAGAGAAGAAGGGATTGCTTCTCAAGCAGTTGTATTATTACAGAAAAAATAGTTGTTTTTGATTCGTAAGATGGATAATCAGATTTTTTTGGTGTACAATTATAGAATGTGTTGACATTAAGAATGGAAGGTGTACCAATTATGGAAAAGCAAGTGAGAGTACGCTATGCGCCAAGTCCAACAGGACACTTACATATCGGAAATGCGCGTACGGCATTATTTAATTATTTATTTGCTCGTCATCAAGATGGCAAGTTTATTATTCGTATTGAAGATACTGATGTAAAACGTAATGTTGCTGGTGGTGAAGAAAGCCAATTAAAATACTTGAAATGGCTCGGTATGGACTGGGATGAAGGTGTTGATGTTGGTGGTGAATATGGACCATATCGTCAAACAGAACGTTTAGATATTTATAAAAAGTTATATGAAGATTTGCTAGAACGTGGTTTAGCTTATAAATGTTACATGACAGAAGAGGAATTAGAAGCAGAGCGTGAAGGACAAATTGCTCGTGGTGAAACACCTCGTTATGCAGGTAATCACCGTGATTTAACAGAAGAACAAATCAAGCAATTTGAAGCAGAAGGCCGCATTCCAAGTATTCGTTTCCGTGTACCGGCTGACCGCGACTACACGTTTAAGGATGTCGTAAAAGATGAAGTTGCTTTCCACTCAAATGACTTTGGTGATTTCGTTATTGTGAAAAAAGATGGTATTCCAACTTATAATTTTGCAGTAGCGGTAGATGATCATTTAATGGAAATCACACATGTTCTTCGTGGCGATGACCATATCTCTAACACACCGAAACAAATGATGATTTATGAAGCATTTGGATGGGATATCCCACAATTCGGTCATATGACATTAATCGTAAATGAGAGCCGTAAAAAATTAAGTAAACGTGATGAATCTATTATTCAATTTATTGAACAATATCAAGCGCTTGGATATCTTCCAGAAGCGATTTTTAACTTTATCGCATTACTTGGTTGGTCACCAGTAGGGGAGGAAGAAATCTTCTCTAAAGATGAGTTTATTGAAATGTTTGATGCGGCACGTTTATCAAAATCACCTGCATTATTCGATTCTCAAAAACTAAAATGGATGAACAATCAATATATGAAAAAGCAAGACCTAGATGCTGTTGTTGCATTAAGCTTACCGCATTTAGTGAAAGCTGGTCGTGTAAGTGAAAACTTAAGCGAACAAGAACAGGTTTGGGTTCGTGGTGTAATTGCTTTATACCATGAACAAATGAGCTTTGGAGCTGAAATTGTAGAGCTTTCTGAAATGTTCTTCAAAGATCATGTAGACTATGAAGAAGAAGGACAAGAAGTATTAAAAGGTGAACAAGTACCTGAAGTACTTCGTGCATTTGCAGCAGGATTAGAAGCTTTAGATGAAGTAGAACCAGCAGCAATTAAGAAGGCAATTAAAGCTGTTCAAAAAGAAACAGGTCATAAAGGCAAAAATTTATTTATGCCAATTCGTGTTGCAACTACGGGTCAAACACATGGCCCAGAACTTCCAAACGCAATTGCACTTCTTGGAAAAGAAAAAGTTTTAAATCGTATTCGTAAAGTAATTGGTTAACATTTGACGAATTTAGAAATATAATAAGAATACTTAAAAACCTAATAAGGGAAAGCGACGAGAAGGAGAAGTAGAAAATCAGGCTTTTTACAGAGAGAACCACCTTTTGGCTGGAAGTGGTTTATAAGTGGATTTTTGAAATGCCCCTTCGAGTCTTCTGCTGAACAACGAAGAGTTTCGGGACGTCATAAGGACGCAAAGTAAGCAGAAGCGGTATAAACCGTTATCATGGATGAGTTTGAGGCTTTATTTGAGCCTAAACAGAGTGGAACCGCGCTTATAAGGCGCCTCTGTCAATATGACAGAGGCGTCTTTTTTTATACCATGTAAATAGGTATGGGTATAAGTTTTTGTACAGATGGATAAAGACTAGGTAACAAACAAGGAAGTTAGCGATAAAGTGAACCTTTAATCAGTGGGGCTTCATTCCTCACTAATTATTAGCCTTCACCAATTGGGCCTTTACGGGTAATTCATCTCCAATCTAACTTCTTTTCTTTCACTGAATGATGAGGTGGAGGTAATACTGTCCACCAATAGCGGGGGAATCAGTTCACTCGGAATAGTAGTCCATAAAGGGGAGGGGACATCGATGTTTAAGAGGCTTCGAGAAGATATTGAAGTCGTTTTTGAACAAGATCCAGCGGCGCGAAGTTATTTCGAAGTCATTTTAACTTACTCTGGATTACATGCAGTTTGGGCACACCGAATTGCACACGCCTTTTATAAACGAAATTTTTTCTTTATTGCGCGTTGGATTTCACAAGTTAGTCGTTTTTTTACTGGTATCGAGATTCATCCAGGAGCCACAATTGGTCGCCGCTTTTTTATTGACCATGGTATGGGAGTTGTTATTGGGGAGACATGTGAAATTGGAGACAATGTAACCATTTATCAAGGAGTTACATTAGGTGGTACAGGGAAAGAAAAAGGAAAAAGGCATCCAACAATTCAAGATAATGTACTTATTGCAACTGGTGCGAAAGTACTCGGATCCATTACGGTTGGAGAGAATTCCAAAATTGGTGCAGGGTCCGTTGTGTTGAAAGAAGTTCCTGCGCATTCGACAGTTGTAGGTATACCTGGTCGTGTCGTAATTCAGAATGGAGTAAAGGTAGGTCAGGAATTAAACCATTCGGATCTTCCGGATCCAATTTTCGATAAATTGAAAGTGATGGAAGCTGAGCTTGAGAAATTAAAAAAGCAACTTGAAGTAAAAGTGGAAAGGAAGGATGAAAATGACTATTCACATTTATAATACGTTAACGCGTCAGAAAGAGGAGTTTGTTCCTTTAGAAGAAAATAAAGTGAAGATGTATGTATGCGGGCCGACAGTATACAACTATATTCATATTGGAAATGCAAGACCGCCTATGGTATTTGATACAGTGCGTCGCTACTTAGAATATAAAGGGTATGATGTACAATATGTTTCTAATTTTACGGATGTAGATGATAAATTAATTAAAGCAGCAAATGAGCTAGGAGAGGACGTTCCAACAATTGCAGATCGCTTTGTTGAAGCGTATTTTGAAGATGTAACTGCATTAGGTTGCAAGCACGCTACAGTTCACCCTCGTGTAACAGAAAATATGGATATCATTATTGAGTTTATTGAGGAACTTGTGAAAAAAGGATATGCATATGAATCAGAAGGAGATGTTTATTACAAAACGAAAGAATTTGAAGGCTACGGCAAATTGTCTCATCAACCAATTGCAGATTTGCGTCATGGTGCACGTATTGAAGTTGGAGAAAAGAAACAAGATCCACTTGACTTTGCATTATGGAAAGCTGCGAAAGAAGGAGAGATCTTCTGGGAGAGCCCTTGGGGGAAAGGTCGTCCGGGATGGCATATTGAATGCTCTGCAATGGCACGGAAATATTTAGGAGATACAATCGATATTCACGCTGGTGGTCAAGATTTAGCGTTCCCACATCATGAAAATGAGATTGCACAATCAGAAGCTTTGACTGGAAAAACATTTGCACGTTACTGGATGCATAATGGATATATTAATATTAACAATGAAAAAATGTCTAAATCATTAGGGAACTTCATTTTAGTTCACGATATTATTAAGCAATATAATCCGCAATTAATTCGCTTCTTTATGCTATCGGTTCACTATCGTCATCCAATTAACTTTAGTGAAGAATTATTACAGAATACGAATAATGGGTTAGAGCGTATTAAAACGGCATACGGTAATTTAAAACATCGCATGGAAAGCAGTACGGATTTAACGGATCATAACGAGAAGTGGTTAGCTGAAATGAAGAAATTCCAAGTTGCATTTGAAGCAGCGATGGATGATGATTTTAATACAGCAAACGCAGTAACAGAATTATATAACTTAGCAAACCATGCAAATCAATATTTACTAGAAGAACATACATCAAAAGCTGTGCTTGAGGCGTATGTAAAACAGTTTGAAACATTATTTGGCATCTTAGGATTAGAATTAACAAAAGAAGAATTACTTGATGAAGAGATTGAAGTGTTAATTCAAAAACGTATTGAAGCTCGTAAAAATCGTGATTTCGCATTATCAGATCAAATTCGCGATGATTTAAAAGAGCGCAATATTATTTTAGAAGATACAGCACAAGGTACAAGATGGAAAAGAGGATAAGCATGATTGATGCAAAGCAATTGAACAGCTTAGCGTTAGCCTATATGGGTGATGCGGTATATGAACAATATATCCGCTATCACCTCCTTCAAAAAGGAACAGTTCGTCCCAATCAACTACATCGTTTAGGGACAAGCTTTGTTTCAGCAAAGGCGCAGGCGAAAGTTGTTTATCATTTTTTAGAGACAGCATTTCTAACAGAGGAAGAAGAAGCGGTACTAAGAAGAGGACGTAATGCGAATTCTGGTACTGTTCCAAAAAATACGGATGTACAAACGTATCGCCATAGTACGGCCTTCGAGGCATTGCTCGGCTATCATTATTTATTGAACAATCGTGAACGATTAGAAGAGCTTGTATATAAAGCAATTGATGTATTAGAGGTAAAAGAAGGAGGCGCATCAACATGAGTAGTGAATACATTATCGGCCGTAACCCTGTAATTGAAGCGTTACGATCAGGGCGAGATATTAATAAGATTTGGATTGCAGAAGGTGCTGCCAAGGGACAAGTGCAAATTGTATTAGCGTTAGCGAAAGAGAATAAAATTATTTTACAGCATGCACCAAAGAAAAAATTAGATCAGCTTGTTGAAGGAAATCATCAAGGGGTGATTGCGCAAGTTGCGGCATATCAGTATGCGGAATTAGAAGATTTATTTGAGGTAGCTGCTAAGCGTAACGAAGATCCGTTCTTCTTAATTCTTGATGAAATTGAAGACCCACATAACCTAGGATCTATTATGCGTACAGCAGATGCAACGGGAGCGCATGGGATTATTATTCCAAAGCGCCGAGCAGTTGGGTTAACGGCATCGGTTGCAAAGGCTTCAACAGGGGCAATTGAATACATTCCAGTTGCTCGTGTGACAAATTTATCACGAACAATTGATGAGTTAAAGGAACGTGGTCTTTGGATTGCGGGCACAGATGCAAAAGGGAAAACAGATTATCGCAACTTAGATGGCAATATGCCGATTGGGTTAGTAATTGGTAGTGAAGGGAAAGGTATGAGCCGTATTATTGGTGAAAAGTGTGATTTCCTTATTCATTTACCGATGGTTGGTAAAGTTACATCCTTAAATGCTTCAGTAGCTGCTAGTCTGCTAATGTACGAGGTATATCGCAAACGTCACCAAATTGGTGAGTAAAAATGGACGATATTTTAATCGTTGACGGTTATAACGTTATTGGGGCTTGGAGAGACTTGAAAAAATTGAGGGATGTAGACTTACAGGCATCAAGGGACGCGCTAATTGATAAGATGGCGGATTATCAGGGCTATACAGGAACAAGAGTAATGATTGTATTTGATGCTTATACAGTTCAAGGTATTGAGAAGAAGATGAAGCAATCGCGTGTTGAAGTTATTTTCACAAGGAGAAATCAAACTGCTGATGAAAAAATTGAACAGCTCGCGATTGAGCTTCGTAACATTAATACACAAATTTATGTTGCAACTTCCGATTATACAGAACAGTGGGTTATTTTTGCGCAAGGAGCACTTAGGAAATCAGCCCGTGAACTAGAGATAGAAGTACAGGCGGTGGAACAACAAGTGCGCCATCAAACGCGAGAGGTAAAAGATAAACAACCAGCTATGCGAACGATATTTAGCAAGGATATTACAGAAAAGTTAGAAAAATTAAGGCGAGGAGAGCGTTGAACCATTGACGCTCTTCAAGCGCTTACTGTATAATATTTCTAAATAAATAGCGGTCGGAGGGATCAGAGTGGAAACAGGCTTCGTAAGTACCAACAACGTTACGTTTCGCGATTTAGAGGATGAGGCAATAGTTGAGTTAGTTCGAAAAGGTAATATTGATGCTCTTGAATATTTAATTCACAAGTACAAGAACTTTGTTCGCGCAAAATCAAGATCGTATTTTTTAGTAGGTGCCGATCGGGAAGATATTGTTCAAGAAGGTATGATTGGATTGTTTAAAGCTATTCGTGATTATAAAGAGGACAAGCTCTCTTCTTTTAAAGCATTTGCTGAATTATGTATTACTCGTCAAATTATTACTGCTATTAAGACAGCAACGAGACAAAAACATATTCCTTTAAATTCATATGTTTCTTTAGACAAACCGATTTACGATGAGGAATCTGATCGTACGCTATTAGATGTTATTTCAGAAGCAAAGGTAACTGATCCTGAAGAGATGATTATTAGCCAGGAAGAATATACCGACATAGAACTAAAAATATCTGAATTATTAAGCGATTTAGAAAGGAAAGTCCTTTCTTTATACTTAGATGGTCGCTCTTATCAAGAAATCTCAGAACAGCTAAATAGACACGTAAAGTCTATTGATAACGCCCTGCAGCGTGTGAAAAGAAAACTTGAACGATATATGGAAATGAGAGAAAATACAACTTTAAACTCATAGTATATGTCGCAGGAGGTAAAGTGATTCTCCTGTTTTCTTTTTGTAAGGTAGTAAGCGGCATGTCATTGACATTGTCTTTTATTGTATGATACATTTTTAGGGACATAATGTTACAAGGTTGGTGTAACAAATGAGGAAAAAAGTTGTACTCTCATGTGAAGAGTGTAAGAATCGAAACTACTCCACAATGAAAGATACGAGCTCAGTAGAGCGACTTGAGATAAAGAAGTTTTGTAAAACATGCAATATGCATACAGTTCATAAGGAAACAAAATAAATAATCGAAACAATACACTGGAGGTCCCGTAAATGCGTTTGACGAACTTTTTCGGCGATGTAGGTCGCGAAATGAAAAAAGTAAGTTGGCCTAAGAAAGATGAATTACTCCGTTCAACAGCTACTGTTATTGCGACAGTTGTGTTTTTTGCAGTTTTCTTTGCAGTAGTTGACATGGGTATTTCTTCTTTAATTCGGTTAATTCTTGGTTAGTTCTTGAATAAGAAGCACTTATCCATGATATAATGTTATTTATACGAACTGTGTAAAAGCCCGATGAACGGGTTTTTTCATTTGCACAAAAAAATGTACGTCAGGGAGGGAAGGACGCTCGTCCTAAATGAATGGAAAAAAGTTGGTATGTTGTCCATACTTATTCTGGATATGAAAATAAAGTAAAAGCAAACCTAGAGAAACGTGTAGAATCAATGGGAATGCAAGATAAAATTTTCCGTGTTGTTGTTCCGGAAGAAGTAGAAGTAGAAATGAAAAACGGAAAAGAAAAGTTAACAAAAAGAAAAGTATTCCCAGGTTATGTATTAGTTGAACTAATTATGACTGATGATTCTTGGTATGTTGTTCGTAATACACCAGGCGTAACAGGTTTTGTTGGATCTTCTGGGTCAGGTTCAAAGCCATCTCCTTTATTAGAAGAGGAAGTTGTTACCATTATGAAGCATATGGGAATGGACAATGAAGTGGTTGATTTTGACTTTGAACTTCATGAAACAGTGCGTGTAAATGAAGGGCCATTCGCGAACTATACAGGCGCAATCGAAGAGATTGATATGGAAAAACAAAAAGTAAGAGTGCTTGTAGACATGTTTGGTCGTGAAACACCGGTCGAGCTGGATTTCCATCAAATTGAAAAATTATAAAATGAAACTTGAAATGAATTGTAAAAAGTGATAATATCTTTTAAGTCAGTACGTCTTCGGTAACGGAGACGTTTTTTGAAAAGATTTTATCGTACAGATAAAATAAAAGTGGGAGGGCAAATCACTGCCCAATTGACCACATCACGGACTTAAGGAGGTGTGTCTCGTGGCTAAAAAGGTAATTAAAATGGTAAAACTTCAAATTCCTGCAGGTAAAGCTAACCCAGCTCCACCAGTTGGTCCAGCATTAGGACAAGCGGGTGTTAATATCATGGGCTTCTGTAAAGAGTTCAACGCTCGTACAGCAGATCAAGCTGGTCTTATCATTCCTGTTGAAATTACGGTATTCGAAGACCGTTCATTCACTTTCATTACTAAAACTCCTCCTGCTGCTGTTCTTCTTAAGAAAGTAGCTGGTATCGAGTCTGGTTCTGGTGAACCAAACCGTAATAAAGTGGCAACTGTTAAGCGTGATAAAGTTCGCGAAATCGCTGAAACTAAAATGCCTGACCTAAACGCTGCTAGTGTAGAAGCTGCAATGCGTATGGTTGAAGGTACTGCACGCAGTATGGGCATCGTAATCGAAGACTAATTCGATTTGTTTTTTTGTAAAAAAGGTTGCGGGTCTGGAATTCCAATTCGCAACCTTTATTATCGTAAATGAGTATCGTTTTTAAATAAATGGATGGGCGCACATCCTCGGGGGTTCCCGGAATGAAGGCGTAAACGTGGGAGGTTATTCCGCTAAAACCACATTCAAGGAGGAAATAAACATGGCTAAAAGAGGTAAAAAGTACGTAGAAGCTGCGAAGCTTGTTGATCGTGCAACTGCTTACTCTGCAACAGAAGCAGTAGAATTAGTAAAGAAAACAAACACAGCTAAATTTGATGCAACTGTAGAAGCTGCATTTCGTTTAGGTGTTGACCCTAAGAAAGCTGACCAACAAATTCGTGGTGCAGTTGTTCTTCCACACGGTACTGGTAAAGTTCAACGTGTATTAGTATTCGCTAAAGGCGAAAAAGCAAAAGAAGCTGAAGCTGCTGGCGCTGACTTCGTAGGTGATACTGATTACATCGGCAAAATCCAACAAGGTTGGTTCGATTTCGATGTAGTAGTAGCAACTCCTGACATGATGGGTGAAGTTGGTAAACTTGGTCGTGTATTAGGACCTAAAGGTTTAATGCCGAACCCTAAAACTGGAACAGTTACTTTCGATGTAACAAAAGCTGTTAACGAAATCAAAGCTGGTAAAGTTGAATACCGCGTTGATAAAGCTGGTAACATCCATGTTCCAATCGGTAAAGTATCTTTCGAAGATGCTAAACTAGTAGAAAACTTCAAAACAATTGCTGACACGCTGTTAAAAGCTAAACCAGCTGCTGCAAAAGGTACTTACATGAAGAACGCAACTGTTGCTTCTACAATGGGACCTGGCGTACGTGTAGACGTTTCTACAATCGCGTAAAAATTGGAAGTTGACTTCATAAAGAAGTTTTAATATAATCATTTATGTTGTGAATTTAAATAGTGTACCGTAGACAGTGGGTGCCAACTTGGCTTAATTTCCCACCTAGGTGTTAATATACGAAACGGAATTTTTTCTGTGACTATATGCCTCCATGTCTACAATTGGGCATGGGGGTTTTTTAGTGCACTGTCGGTACATCTTCTATATAATCTACAGGAGGTGTAATAACATGAGCAAAGCAATCGAAACTAAACAACAAGTTGTAACTGAAATCGCTGAAAAACTTCGCGAAAGTAAATCTACAATCGTTGTTGACTACCGTGGTTTAACAGTTGCTGAAGCAACAGAATTACGTAAAAACTTACGTGAAGCTGGCGTTGAGTTCAAAGTTTACAAAAACTCTTTAACTCGTCGTGCTGCAGAATCTGTTGAAATGGCTGAGTTAAACGAATTCTTAACAGGACCAAACGCAATCGCGTTCAGTAACGAGGATGTAGTTGCTCCTGCGAAAGTATTAAACGACTTCGCTAAAGATCATGAAGCTTTAGAAATTAAAGCGGGCGTAATCGAAGGTA
>Ga0102589_1002595_pt1 | contig 20344 bp, 16 predicted proteins | sample AraplaMF_Col_mLB_FD_76858 | JGI IMG/M metagenome (GOLD analysis project Ga0102589, IMG submission 76858) | Arabidopsis root microbial communities from the University of North Carolina, USA - plate scrape MF_Col_mLB | ecosystem: Host-associated > Plants > Roots > Endosphere | place: USA... | reverse complement strand
GCTGCGGATGGTCGTGACCATGCGCGAGCACCAGGAACTGGGCGAGAAAATCGAGATCGGTCAGCCCGCCAGCAGCGAGTTTCAGATCGTGCGGATCGGCGTCGCCCTTTTCCCTGGCGATCAGGGCGCGCATCTCGGCGACGGCGGCAGCGACCTTTGCCGGGTCGCGCCGCCGCAGAACGATGCCTCGGATGGCGGCGGCGACCTTGCGCGCGAGAGCCTCGTCCCCGGCCACGACGCGGGCGCGCGTCAGCGCCATTTCCTCCCAGATCTCCGCCTCGCCCTGGTGATAGGCTTCGAAGCCTGAGAACTGCGTTGCCGCAGGCGATTTGTTGCCGGCCGGGCGCAGGCGCATATCGACCTGGTAGAGCGTGCCGCGGCGGGTCGGCACGCTCAGGGCGGCGACGAGCCGCTGGGTGAAGCGAACATGCCAGGTCACCGGGTCGAGCGGACGCCCGCCCGTGCTGGCCTCGGCGCTGTCCGGCCGGTCGTAGAGCAGCATCAGGTCGAGGTCTGAGGACGGCGTCAGTTCTCCCGCGCCGAGCCGGCCGAGGCCGAGTACCACGGCTTCGCCGCCATTGACGGTGCCGTGCTCGGCAGCAAAGGCGGCGCGCGTGTCGGCGAAGGCGGCGCGGATGCAGGCCTCGGCGACGGCCGCATAGGCCTGCGCGGCCTGCTCAGCATCGACGACGCCGGAGAGAAGCCTCGCCCCGACCAGGAAATTCTCCTGGCGCGCAGCGTCGCGCATCCGGTCGAGGCCTTCCTCGACGCTGGGCGCCGGCTCGCCGATCATCGCACGGACGCGCTGGACGACGCGCTGCGCGTCATGACGGGGCGCGCTGAAGGCCGGGTCGATCACCGCGTCGAGGACATGCGGATAGAGGGCGGCGACCTTGGCGAGCCGCGGTGCGCTGCCGAGGATCTCGGCGAACAGCGTCAGCAGCGCGTCATGGGAGCGCAGCAGCGTCAGCAGCTCGACCGCTGCCGGCATGCGCACGAAGGCGTTGTCGAGATGGGCGAGCGCGCCGTCCGGATCGGTGGTGCGGCCAAGAGCGACGAGGAGCGCCGGCGTCAGCTCGGTCAGCACCTCGCGGGCGCGGGCGCTGGTGACCGCGGCGCGGCGGCCGAAATGCCAGCCGCGCACCGTCTCGGCCGCGGTCGCCGGCTGGCGGAAGCCGAGCTTGCCCAGCGTCGCCAGGGTCTCCGGATCGTCTTGCGTGCCGGTGAAGGAGAGCGATCCGGCCTCGCTGGCGAGGCTGGGCGCATCCTCGAACAGCAGGGCGTAATGGCCCTCGACGCGCCTGGCATGCGCCTCCAGGTCCTTGCCGAAGGCCTTGGCGGAGGGGTAGCCGCAGAAGCGGGCGAAGGCGTCGAGATCGGCGGCGTCGGTCGGCAGGGTCTGCGTCTGCTCGTCATGGCGCATCTGCAGCCGATGCTCGATGGTCCGCAGCCAGCAATAGGACTCCGTCAGCTCATCGCGCGCCTGCGGGCTGATCCAGTTCTCCTTGGTGAGTTCACCGAGCATCTCGAGCGTGCGCGGCCCGCGCAGCGCCGGCCGCCGGCCGCCGAAGACGAGCTGCTGGGTCTGGACGAAGAACTCGATCTCGCGGATACCGCCGCGGCCGAGCTTGACGTTGTGGCCGGGCAGGCTGAGCGTCTCGAAGCCCTTCACCGACTGGATCTGGCGCTTCATCGCATGGATGTCGGCGATGGCGGCGAAGTCGAAGTATTTGCGCCAGATGAAGGGGGCGAGATCGGCGATGAAGCGGCGGCCGAGCTCGATATCGCCGGCGACGGGCCGCGCCTTGATCATCGCGGCGCGTTCCCAGTTCTGGCCGACGGTCTCGTAATAGGCATAGGCCGTCGGCAGGGCGACGGCGACATGGGTCGAGCCGGGATCGGGGCGCAGGCGCAGATCGACGCGGAAGACATAGCCGTCCGGCGTGCGCTCCTGGATGATGCGGGCGATCTGCTGGGTGAGCTTGACGAAGAAGCTGGTGGGCTCGCCGACGCCGGCGGCTTCGGCCATCTCCGGATCGAAGAAGACGACGATGTCGATGTCGGAGGAGTAGTTCAGCTCGCCGGCGCCATGCTTGCCGAGCGCCAGCACGACGAGACCGGAGCCTTTGCCGGGCTCATTGGCGTCGGGAAGCTCGATCCGGCCGAGACCGGCTGCCTGATGCAAAGCGTGCTCGCTGGCGAGCTTCACCGCCATGTCGGCGGTGGCGCTGAGCGCGGCAGTGACCGTCTCGACCGACCAGGCGCCGCCGATATCGGCGAGCGCGATCAGAAGCGCCATCGCCTGGCGGCAGCGGCGCAGTTCGCGCATCAGGTCGGCGGTCGCGGTCTCCGGCGTGGCGAAAGCGGCGATCCCGGCGAGCAGTGCGTCGCGACGCTCGCCCGGATCTGTGGTCAGGGAGGCGAGCAGCCCCTCCGGATCGCGCCGCATGATCTGGGTCAGGAAGGGCGAATGCGCCAGAATGCCCGCGACCAGGGTTGCGGAAGCCTCATTGCCTTTCAGATGGGCGACGAGCCGCTCGCCGGCCTCGGCATCGAACAGGCGCTCGATCAGCTCCTCGCGCCAGAGCGCCTCGACCTTGCCGCGCGCCGGCAGCACGGGCGCTGCCTTCAGGCATTCGCATAGGGGCTCGCCCACACTGACCTCCGCGTCGACCGGCTGAGCGAGCCTTAGCCCGTCATCAAGCCGACTGGAACCCTGCCCCGTCCGGCTGCGATGTCGAGCCCGTGGGTGCCTCCGGAAGGGGCCTGTCCACAGGAGCCGCGGCGGGCAGCGACATCACGACGTCGAGCCCGGGCGCATTGTCCGAGAGGCGGATCGCGCCGCCATGCAGGTGCGCGACCGCGGAAGCCAATGCGAGCCCGAGCCCGAAGCCCGGCTTGCTGCGGCTCTGGTCGAGCCGGACGAAGCGTTCCAGCACGCGGCCGCGATCGGCCTCGGGGATGCCGGCACCGTGGTCGGCGACCCCGAGCTCGACCATGTCGCCGACGCGCCGAGCCGTCACTGCGACGGTCGCAGGCGCATCGCCCTCCGGCTTGCCGTATTTCAGAGCGTTGTCGATCAGATTGGCCAGCGCCTGGCCGATCAGCTCGCGATTGCCGGTGAGCGACAGGCCGGGCTCGACCGAAGCCGAGAGAGTGAGCCCTGCCTCCTCCGCCAACGGCTCGTAGAGCTCGGAGAGCCCGTCGACGATCTCGGCGAGGTCGAGCGGCGCCATGCTGTCGGTGATCTGGCGGGTCTCAAGCCGGGCGATCATCAGCAGGGCGTTGAAGACGCGGATCAGTCCGTCCGCCTCCTCGATCGCGCCGTCGAGCGCGGTGCGCAGCTGCTCGGGCGATTGCGCCGTGCGCAGCGCCTCCTCGGCGCGGTTGCGCAGGCGGGTGAGCGGCGTCTTGAGGTCATGGGCGATGTTGTCCGAGACCTGCTGCATGCCGCTCATCAATTCGCCGATGCGGTCGAGCATGGCATTGAGGTTGCCGGCCAGCCGGTCGAGCTCGTCGCCGCTGCCTGAAATGGCGAGGCGACCCTTGAGGTCGCCCGCCATGATCGAACGGGCCGTGTCGTTCATCCCGTCGATGCGCTTCAGCACGCGCCGCGCCACGAACCAGCCGGCGAAGCAGCCGAGCACGACGACGAGCAGGACCGACCAGCCGGCGGCGCGCTTGATCACGACGCGCAGGCGTTCGCGCTCCTCGACATCGCGGCCGACCAGCAGGCGAAAGCCCGCCGGCAGCATGAAGACACGAACGATGGCGTGGTTGGTCTGTTCGAGCGTTTCGGAGGAGCGGGCATATTCGATCTCGCTCTCGCCCTGGCGGTCGAGCGTGCCCGGCGGCAGCGCCTCGATATTGCCGGCGATGCGTTCGCCCAGCGGCGTGGTGACGAGATAGAGCGAGGCGCCCGGGCCGCGCGAGCGCCGTTCGATGACCTGGACCAGCCGCCTGATGCCGCCGAGGCGCTGCTGCTCGGCCAGGCCCTGGATCTCGGCGTCGATGGTCGAGCGGATCTGGTCGTCGAGCAGGTTCTTGGCGTTCCAGGCGACATAGCCCAGCACGAAGATGGCGAAGAGCGCGAAGACGACGAGATAGATCGCCGTCAGCTTGAAAGCGGTGGTGCGGACGAGATGCGGCAGGAAGCGCAGGCGGCCGGAAGGCTGCCCGGTTTCCGCTAACCTGCCGTCAGCGAGCTGTGTCACGGACCATGTATCCCGCGCCGCGGATGGTGTGGATCATCGCGTGCTCGAAGCTCTTGTCGACCTTGGAGCGCAGCCGTGAGACGTGCACGTCGATGACATTGGTCTGGGGGTCGAAATGATAATCCCAGACGTTTTCGAGCAGCATGGTGCGGGTCACCACCTGCCCGGCATGCTTCATCAGGTACTCGAGCAGGCGGAACTCGCGCGGCTGCAGCACAATCTCCTCGCCGGCACGGGTGACGCGATGCGCCAGCCGGTCGAGCAGGAGATCGCCGACGCGATAGGTCGTCGGCTCGGCGGCCGGTGCGCTGCGGCGGCGCGACAGCACCTCGACCCGGGCGAGCAGTTCGGAGAAGGCATAGGGCTTGGGCAGATAGTCGTCGCCGCCGGCGCGCAGGCCCTTCACCCGGTCATCGACCTGGGCGAGCGCCGAGAGGATCAGCGCCGGGGTGGTCTCGCCTTGCTCGCGCAGGGAGCGGATCACCGAGAGCCCGTCCATGCGCGGCAGCATGCGGTCGACCACGAGCACGTCGTAGCCGCCGCCCTGCGCCATGGCGTAGCCCTCCAGGCCGTCGGGGGCGTGGTCGGCGACATGGCCAGCCTCGCGAAAGGCCTTGACCAGATAGGCTGCCGCTTCGGCATCGTCTTCAACGATCAGGAGTCGCATGGCGGCAACCTAACTCAATGAAACGAAAAGCGGCAGGCCGGAGGTGACGATCCGACCTGCCGCCGTGACGGCTGGCATTCCCGGTAGGGGGCGACGTGACAACCGGGAGAAACCACCCGCCCGGTCATGCTCTTGCAAGTTGGACTGACGCTACGCGCTCGAGCATGCCCGATCTGGATAGGCCGGTCAGGCCGCCGGCTGGCGGCCGACCTCGAAGGTGACCTCGCGCTCCTTGCCGTCGCGCCAGATCGTCAGGCTGGTCTTGGTGCCCGGCGCGAAGGTCGCGATCTTGCGCGAGAGCTCGCGGGCATCGGCGACCTTCTCGCCGTTGACGGCGAGGATGGTGTCGCCGCGCTTCAGGCCGGCCTTGGCCGCGGGACCATTGGCCTGCGCCTCGGCGATCAGCGCGCCCTTGGCGTCCTTCAGGCCGATGGCGTCGGCGACCTCGGCGGTGACCGGCTGGATCTGCACGCCGATGAAGCCGCGGGCGACCGAGCCGTGCTCCTTGAGCTGCTCGACGACGCTCTGGACGGTTGCCGCGGGAATCGCGAAGGCGATGCCGACATTGCCTCCAGAGGGCGAGTAGATCGCGGTATTGACGCCGACGACCTCGCCCTTCTGGTTGAAGGTCGGGCCACCCGAGTTGCCGCGGTTCACCGCCGCATCGATCTGCAGGAAGTCGTCATAGGGGCCGGAGCCGATGTCGCGGCCCTGGGCCGAGACGATGCCCGCAGTCACCGTGCCGCCGAGGCCGAACGGATTGCCGACCGCCAGCACCCAGTCGCCGATCCGGGGCTTGCCCGAAGCGAGCTGGACGAAGGGGTAACTGCCGGACTCGTTGACCTTGAGCAGCGCGACATCCGTGCGCGGGTCGGTGCCGATGACCTTGGCCGAGAGCGTCTTGCCGCTGTCGGTGACGAGCTGGACCTCGGCAGCATTGGCGACCACGTGGTTGTTGGTGACCACGTAGCCGTCCTGGCTGATGAAGAAGCCAGAGCCCTGCGAGAGCTGGACGCGCGGCTGTTGCTGCTGCGGCCCGCGCGGGCCCATGCCCTCGCCCATGCCCTCTTGGCCGAAGCGGCGGAAGAAGCGCTCGAGCGGATGGCCGGGGGGCAGGCCCTCGATACCGGCCGGGCCGCTCTCGTCATCGGCGCTGGCGACGACCTTGGCCTTGACGCGGACGGAGACGACGGCGGGCTTAACCCGGTCGACCACATCGGCGAAGGAGGGCAGCTGGTTCTGCTGCAGGCCGGAGAGCTGCACCGGCTGCGCATTGGCGGCGCCGTGAGTGTTGAGGAAATTGTCGGCAAGGCCGGCCATCAGGCCGATGCTCAGCGTCGCGGCGCCGGCGACGATGGCGCCGCGCTTCAGGATCGAGCGGGCGGTGGCCGGCGAGCGGACGGAAGTGTCGGGAGTGTTGTTTTCTTGCGTCGTCATGGTTCTCACCTCGATGCGGGAGGCAGGGCCTTCCCTGCTTCGTGAGGTGGACCATGACGGGCGGCGCCTTACCCGGATTTCGCCCGACGATGACAGTTTCGTAAGGTTGGCGAGGCGCCACAACTTGACGGCGACCGTGCGTCAGTATGAACTCCCAGGCTGCGGCGCTGGGGGCAGCGAACAATGATGCGTCTTGGATTGCTTGTTCTCGCCATGCTCATGCTGGCGAGCGGGGATTTGCGCGCGCAGGGCGCGAGTGCGCACAAGATCGGGCTCGCCGTCGCGAAGCACTACGGAATCCCGAACCCGGCGTGCTACGCTCAGTTCTTCGCGAAATACGCGCAACTCACGCCGCGGGCCGACGGCAAGACAAGCTGGTATATTCCATCGACGCCTGCGCTCGACGCCGAGCTGCGGCGCAAATGCGGGATCGACCAGATACCCTCCGCCATGCAGAGGAGCCCCTCGGGGCCAACGGCGCGCGAGGCCAGTCGCGGCACGGGCGTCAATCGCACTGCCTATCAGAGCGGCCTACTCGCCGCCGCCCAACGCGGCTTTTCCGGCGCCCAGGCGCACTGCATCGCCCGCGTCTTCGTACGGTATGCGTCGCCCAGCCCGTCGCCCTACCGCGCCGGCGTGGTCGACTGGTACGCCGTTCCGTCGGCGGCATTCCAGGAGGAGATGCGTCGTGAATGCGGCGCGCTGATCTAGCGACACCTCACTTTGCCCCGGCATCAGCCTTGGCCGCGACATGTCACTGCCTGATGTCTCGGGCCTCAGACTGCTTCACCAGCTCGTCGAGCCTCGTCTGCTCTTCAGCTGTCAGCGCGACGCCCACCTGCGCAACGCCGCGATTGCGGCGACGCCAGAGGAAGACGGCTCCGAACAGCACGATAAGGAAGGGCGCGGCCCAGAGCGCGATCGTGCGGACATTCATCGGCGGGCGCAGCAGGACGAAATCGCCATAGCGCGCCACGACGAAATCAATCACGGCCCTGTCGCTGTCGCCGGCTGTGAGCCGCTCGCGCACCAGGATGCGCAGATCCTTGGCGAGCGGTGCGTCGGAATCGTCGATCGACTGGTTCTGGCAGACCAGGCAGCGCAGGCCGGAGGAAATCTCCCGCGCGCGCTGCTCCAGCGCCTGGTTCTTCAGCACCTCGTCCGGCTGCACGGCGAGGGCCGGCGCTGCGAAAGCCAATAGCCCGGCGAGGAGGAACGGGAGAGCGCGCATCAGGCTCACTCGGCCGCCTGCGGCATTGCGGCCGGCGCCGCGACACGCCGTGGCGCAGCCAGTCGGAAGCGCCTGTCGGTCAGCGAGAGCGCGCCGCCCGCAGCCATCACCAGCGCACCGATCCAGATCAGCAGGATCAGCGGCTTGTCGTGCAGCCTGACTGCGATCGCGCCGCTGCCATCGGGCTCGCCGAGGCTGACATAGACCTGGCCGAAACCGTTGGTGCGGATGCCGGCCTCGGTCGTCGGCATGGCGCGCGCCGTATAGATGCGCTTCATCGCCTCGACCGGCTTCAGCTCGCGGCCATCGGCGACGATGCGGAAGCGGGCTGCGTCCTCGCGGTAGTTCGGGCCGGTGCGCGGCGTCACCGCCTCCAGCGTCGCGGTGTAGCGGCCGCTGGTCAGGCTCTCACCGACCTTGAGCATGCCGATCGACTCGGTACCCCAGGCGACGGCGGCGATGCCGATCACGCTGATGCCGACGCCGGCATGGCCGAGCGCTGTGCCCCAGGCCGAACGCGGCAGGCCCTTCGCCCGCGACAGCATCGCCGAGGCGCCGCTGGCACGGCCGACGATGCGCTCGCCGACCTCCCAGAACGCGCCAATGACGAGGAAGACCCCGAGGCCGATGCCGAGCGGCGCCAGCACCGGGCCGCCGCGCACGAAGGCGAAGATCGCCAGCGCGGTGACGACACCGAGCCCGAAGGCGACCTGGCAGCGTTGGGCGGCGCCGAGCAGGTCGCCGCGCTTCCAGGCCAGCGTCTGGCCAATCGGCACCAGCAGCAGCAGCGGCACCAGCAGCGGCACGAAGGTGGCGTTGAAGAAGGGAGGGCCGACCGAGATCTTGTCGCCGGTCAGCATCTCCAGCACGAGCGGATAGAGCGTGCCGATGAAGACGGTGGCGCAGGCCGTCGCCAGGAACAGGTTGTTGACGACGAGCGCGCTCTCCCGCGAGACCGGCGCGAACAGTCCGCCCTGCTTCAGGAGCGGCGCGCGCCAGGCGAACAGCGCCAGCGAGCCGCCGATGAAGGCGATCAGGATGCCGAGGATGAACAGGCCGCGCTGCGGATCGCTGGCGAAGGAGTGCACCGAGGTCAGCACGCCCGAGCGGACGATGAAGGTGCCGAGCAACGAGAGCGAGAAGGTCAGGATCGCGAGCAGGATCGTCCAGACCTTGAGCGCGTCGCGCTTCTCCATCACCACGGTCGAGTGGATCAACGCCGTGCCGGCGAGCCAGGGCATCAGCGAGGCGTTCTCGACCGGATCCCAGAACCACCAGCCGCCCCAGCCGAGCTCGTAATAGGCCCAGTAGGAGCCCATGGCGATGCCGAGCGTCAGGAAGGTCCAGGCCAAAAGTGTCCAGGGGCGGACGGCGCGGGCCCAGACCGCATCGATCTTGCCCTCGATCAGCGCTGCGACGGCGAAGGCATAGGTGATCGAGAAGCCGACATAGCCGACATAGAGCAGCGGCGGATGGATCGCGAGGCCGAGATCCTGCAGGATCGGGTTGAGGTCCTGCCCCTCGCCCGGCGCCGGGACGAGCCGGCGGAACGGATTCGAGGTCAGCAGCGTGAAGGCGAGGAAGGCGACGCTGACGCTGCCTTGCGCCGCGAGCGTGCCTGCCCGCAGCTTCGCCGGCAGCGAGCGCCGCGACAGCGCAACCAGCGCGCCGAACAGCACGAGGATGAGGACCCAGAGCAGCATCGAGCCCTCATGGTTCCCCCAGACCGCAGTCAGCTTGTAGATCAGCGGCTGCGTCGAATGCGAATTGGCCGCGACGTTCTCGACCGAGAAATCCGACGTCGCATAGGACATCGTCAGGCAGAAGAAGGCGAGCGCGACCAGGAGGAAGTTGGCGATCGCCGCCGCCGGGCCGACCGAAGCCAAAGCCGGATCGTTCCGGGTCACGCCCCAGAGCGGCACGACGGTCTGGACGACCGCGACCCCGAGCGCCAGTGCCAGCGCGAAATGACCGATCTCGACGAACACAGGCGCGGCCCTATTTCGTGGCCGGCGCTGCGGGCGCACCGGGCTTGGTTTCGCCGGGCTGCCAATGGCCCTGCTTCTTCAGTGCGTCGGCGACCTCGCGCGGCATGTAGGTCTCATCATGCTTGGCGAGGACGGAATCGGCGCGGAACCGCCCCGCCCCTTCGAGCACGCCTTCGGTGACGACGCCCTGCCCCTCGCGGAAGAGATCCGGCAGCAGGCCGGTATAGCTGACCATGGTCCTGGTCTTGCCGTCGGTGACCGCGAAGCTGACGCGCTGATTGGCCCCGCGCTCGACCGAGCCGGCCTCGACAAGGCCGCCGAGGCGCAGGCGCGTGCCGGGCGCAAGGCCCTTCTCGACGATCTCGGTCGGGCCGTAGAAGAAGACGATCGAATCCCGCAGTGCATAGGCGACCAGCCCGGCGGCGAGGCCAAGCACGACGCCGGCGGAGGCGATCACGACGAGGCGACGCTGCTTGCGGGTCAGGCGCTTGCGCGGCGGCGTGGCGGGGATACCGGCCTGGATCGTCATCGTGCGGCCTCCTGCAGGCCGAGTTCGGTGCGCAGGCTGTCGAGGGCCGACGCCGCGGCTTGATCGGAGGTCAGGCGTTCACGTGCAGTCGACAGGGACTTCGCCGCCGCCTCGCGGTCGCCCAGGACCGCTTGCGAGCGGATCAGTCGCGACCATTCGGCAAGGTTGCCGCCGCCTTCGGCGAGTCGCGCAGCGAGGCCATCGACCATGCCGCGGATCGCCGTCATGCGCTCGGATTCAGGCAGGCTGGCGATCGCGTCGGACGGTGGGGAGGAACGCTCCAGCCCTTCGAGGCGGGCGCGAACCGTGGCGGTCCAGGGCGCATCGGCTGGTGCGTCGGCGAGCAGGGCCTTGAGCGACGCAATCGCGGCGGACACCTGCCCATCCTGCTCCTGCGCGATCGCCATGAAGAAGCGGGCGCGCGGATTGGCCGGATCGAGCTTCAGTGCCTCGGCGAGACTTTCGCGGGCCGTCGCCGTGACGACGCCGCCGGCAGCGAGGATCTGCGCCTCGGCCTGGCCGCCCAGCCGCTCGGTCGTCGCACCGTCATACCGGACCGCATTGGCGAAGGCCTTGGCGGCATCGTCGAAGCGGCCCTGGCGCAGATAGACCGGGGCGAGCACGTTCCAGCCCTTGCCATCAGTCGGGTTGGCGGCGAGATGCGCCTCGATCCGCGCCAGCGCCAGCTCGAAATCCTGTGCCGGATTACCCTTCATCCGCGCCGCGAGCGGCTGGTCGGGAACGGTCGGCGAGCCATAGGCACCATAGATCAGCAGCGCCAGCAGGGGCACGCAGGAGAGTGCGATGGCTGAAGCCGCGCGGCGACGGCGCAGGGCAGGCTCGCTCTCGCCAGCTGGAGCAGCCTCCGACGCCGTCTCGCGCAAAAGCCTGCGGGCCGCCTCGGCCTTGGCAGCGTCGGCCTCGGCGGCGCCGATCAGCTTGCGGCCGAGATCGCGGTCGATCTCGGCGAGCTGGGCCCGGTAGAGCGCCGTCGCACCGGCCGCATCGGCGTTAAGTGCCGGCGCTCGGCGGCCGAGCGGCCAGAGCACCGCCATGACCGCTGCCCCGGTCATGGCCGCGAAAATGATCCAGATCAGCATTCGCCGTTCATAGCCGTTCGGAGGTGCCGGTTCATGTCCGAAGATGGCGACAAAGGGTCACGCGGGCAATGCGGCGTCAGACCGCCGGCAGGACGAGGCGGGCCCTGAGCCCCCCGAGCGGCGAGCGCTCCAGCGAGAGGCCGCCGCCATAGAGCTTGGCGAGATCGACCACGATCGAGAGGCCGAGCCCAGAGCCCGGCGTCGTCTCGTCGAGCCGGCGACCGCGCTTGAGGACCTCGGCCATCGCCTCGTCGGGAAGGCCCGGCCCGTCATCGTCGATCAGCAGAACGAGGCGCCCTTCCGGTGTCTGCGCTTCCGGCGCCAGGCTGACCTGCACCGCCGTACGGGCCCATTTGAAGGCGTTGTCGAGCAGATTGCCGAGCATCTCCTCGAAATCCTGCTTCTCGCCACGAAAGCGGACGCCCGCAGGAACGGAGTGGCTGCCCTCGATCGCCCTGCCCTGCGCGATCTTCTCGAAGGTTCGGATCAGCGCGTCGAGCGAGGGAGAGATCTCGGAGGCTCCACCCAGTGCCCCTGACAGCGCGGCGGCTCGGGCCCGGTCGAGATAATATTGCACCTGGTCGCGCATGATCGCGGTCTGGTGGCGGACTGTCCGGGACAAGACACCCTGTCCTGCCTCCGCCTCGTTCTGCATCACGCTGAGCGGCGTCTTGAGGGCATGGGCGAGATTACCGACCTGGGTGCGGGCGCGCTCCAGGATCTCCCGATTGGCGTCGATGAGCTGGTTGAGCTCACCGGCCAGGGGCGCCAGATCTGGCGGATAGCGTCCGGCGATACGCGTGCTCTCGCCGGTGCGTACCGTGCCGACCGCTGCGCGCAAACGTGCGAGCGGGCGCAGGCCGAAGCGGACCTGGGCGATGGTCGAGGCGACGAGGGCGAGCCCGAGGAAGAGGAAGGTCAGGGTCAAGGCAAAGCGGAAATCGCGGATGTCGCCTTCGATCTCGTCGGCAGGCGCGGCGACCCCGACGGTGAAGCGGCCATCCTCGCCGACATCGATCTCGCGTTCGAGTACGCGCAGACGCCGCTCGTCCGGTCCGGAGACATAGCTCTCGCGCAGGCCGCGCGCATTCGGCTGCAGATTCTGGTCGAGCAGCTTCGGCAGTTGCCCCCCGACGAGGGAGCGCGAGGTGCGCACGCTCGGGCGCTCGCCGTCGAGCCGGATGATCTGCCAGTACCAGCCGGAGAGCGGCAGGTCGAAGCGCGGCTCGCCGAGATCGCCGATCGCCTGGCGCTCGGCCTCCGGCGGCGCCGCGAGATCGGCGACCAGCTCCTTGATGTAGACGCTGAGGCGCTCGTCGAAGCCGCGCTCGGCCGAACGACGGTAGAAAGTTGTGAGGCCGAATCCGGCTAGGATCAGCACCAGCGCGCAACAGATCGCCGCCGAGATGAAGAGCCGGGCGCCGAGCGATAAGCGCTGCCGCGTGACCGGCATGGCAGCCTCAGGGCTTCGCAGCGGCGATGTAGCCGAGGCCGCGCACGGTCTCGATGACGTCGACGCCGAGCTTCTTGCGCAGGCGGCCGACGAAAACCTCGATCGTGTTGGAATCGCGGTCGAAATCCTGGTCGTAGAGATGCTCGACCAGCTCGGTGCGCGACACCACCCGGCCCTGATGGTGCATCAGATAGGCGAGCAGCCGGTATTCGTGCGAGGTCAGCTTGACCGGGTTGCCATCAACGACGACGCGGCTGGCGCGCGTGTCGAGGCGGACCGGACCGCAGATCAGCTCGGCGGTCGCGTGGCCGGCCGCACGGCGCAGCAGGGCGCGGACACGGGCGAGCAGTTCCTCGATATGGAAAGGCTTGACGACATAGTCGTCGGCGCCGGCGTCGAAGCCCGAGACCTTGTCGCTCCAGCGATCACGCGCCGTCAGGATCAGCACCGGCATGGTCTTGCCGGCCCTGCGCCAACCCTGCAGCACGGCGACGCCGTCGACCTTCGGCAAGCCGAGATCGAGGATCACTGCGTCATAAGGCTCGTTCTCGCCGAGATAGAGTCCTTCCTCGCCGTCGAACGCCTTGTCGACGGCATAGCCGGCATTCTCCAGAGCATTGACGATCTGGCGGTTGAGGTCCTTGTCGTCCTCGACGACGAGCAGTCGCACGGCGGCTTTTCTCCGATTGCGGATCAGGAACGGGGCATAGCCGAACTAGCGGATATCCGCCACCTTGCCCGAGGCGCCGTCGAGCGTGACCCGAGCGACGCGGCCGTTACGCTTCATCGTCGTCACGACATAGACGAACTCGTCGCCCTGGCGGCAGAGCCTGATCCGCAGGACTTCGCCCGGCGCAGCCTCGCGGGCATGACGAGAGGCTGCCGCGGGCTGCATGACCTTGCCGTCCGACACCGCCTCGCGCGTTTCCTCGGCCGACAGGCAGGAAATCGGCGGCGCCGCATCGACCGGCTCCACCGGCGAAGCAGTGGCGGTCACGAGCGCGAGAATCGCGACGTTGGGGTCGAGCAGCATCATCGCCATTGGGCTAGCCCGGTACGCGTGAATGCGCCATGAACATCAGCGTGAGGCTAGCTCAGCGCACGACGATGTGTCCACGGCGGGAAGCGCCAAGCCCGGCGACAACGCTGAGTTGCGCCAGCTCGATGTCCAGCGCGGCCTGAGAACCGCCGAAATCGGCGAGCTCCTGTGCCGTTTCGTAGAGCAGGGCCGGAGTGCCGACCTCGACGATCCTGACGACGTCGCCGCCGGCCCGAAGCGTCACACGGTAGCGTTCGACTTCCTCGCCGAGCGGGACCTCGACTGCCTCCCAGGAATCGCCGTCGACGCGGCTGCGCCGGATCCAGCTCAGGGCGATGCCAGCCGGCAATCGCCGCGCCCGAACCCGGACAGGAGCGAGCGGCCGCAGCGGCGCGGTCCCGACCATCGTCGAAAACTCGCGCATCGCGGCCGAGGCGACATCGGCATTGGGCGGTCCGATCCGGTAGCGGAAATGCCGGCCGACGTCGTCGAGGCTCGTGGTCAGCGGCACCGCGGCGCCGTCGAGGACGACGACCCGCGCGCCCGCAGCCAAGGTCCGCGCCGCCGCCGGCTCCGAACCGCCAAGCCCACGCACCAGCTGTGAGAGCCGGAATGTCCGCGTGCCGATGAGCTCGACTCGTGCCGCGGTCACGATCTCGGTCTCTCCGGTCGGATCGATGAAGGCGAGCGCATTGTTGCCGGCGAGCGCCTCCTCCGACGCGACCGAAGCAAGAACGCCGCCCCGCAGCCGGATATCGACAGAAGCATGCCGATCGGTTCGCCAGAGCGCCCCCGGCGCGAGCACCGTCAAGCTCTCGCCCATGATCGAAGAGGCAGCGACGAGGCCGGCCAATGTGAACGGCATACCATCGGTGGCACGCCAGATCGCGAGCCCGCCGGGCCAGGGGTCGGCGAAAGCCGCGAGCGATTGCAGCGGCGGCGGAGTGTCCCGCGCGATCGGGAGGTCGAGGATCAGCGCGTCCGGCCGCCCCGCGATCCGCGGCGTCACCTTCGGGGGGCGCTCGCTCTCCCCTGCCCCTGCCGCCGCACCGCGATAGATCGCCGGCTCGACCGCACGCGCCTCGGCACGCCGCGTCGGCCCGTCGCTGATACGCGTCAGGCGGAACAGGCGCGGCTGGCCGGCAACCGGGAGCGAGACGACGTCGCCCGCTTCGAGGCCGATGCAGCGCGGCGACAGCTCCAGCTCCAGCGTCTCGCGGCCCGCCCAGATCTCCTGCAGGCGCTGGTCGGCAAGGCGCTGCCCCTCCGCCCGCCGGGTCACCACCGCGAGCTCGACCGCATTCTCGCGCCGGGCAGATCCCGCCAGTCGACGCGAGCGGGCGGTGGCCTGGCGATAATCATTGTTGCCATCGATATGGACCAGGCGCAGTTCGAGCGGCAATTCGCTCTCCTGTGCCCGGCGCAGCTCGAAGGGCTGGCCGTCGCGATCGAGCACGAGATCATCGCTCGACAAAGCGCGTACGACGGTCGCGGCACGGCCGCGGAAGGCGAGCTTGCCCGAGGACATGACGGCATCGAAGCCGAAGGCCTGAGCGAGCGGCTCGAGCGCCTGCCGCGCCGAGATCGGCCGATCGAGGACATAGCCGTCGACGAAGCCGTCGATGGCGAGCTCGTCAGGCACCGGCAGGCCGTAATCGGTGAGGATCGCCCGCACCAGCCGGTCGAGCGTCGTGCCTTCGAGGCGGCCGTTGATCCAGTGCCCGGTCTCGTAATTCGCCCCGTCCGCCCAGACCGAGGTCAGGTCCGGGAAGGCCGGGAACGGCCTGGCATCCCAGGTCCAGACGAAGACATGGCCGGGATCGACCATGGCCGGATTGCGCTGCGGCTCAAAGCCTGGAAGCGTGGGATCGAAGCCGGAGAGGATCGCCTCCAGCCCGCGCGCCTGGACAAGGTCGTCGCGCGCCTTGGTCGAAAAATGCGGGTAGCCGCCATCGACCGATTTCGGATCGGGGAAGACATTGGGTGAATTGCCGCCCTTGTTGACGGCCGGCAAGCCGATCTCGGTGAGCCAGACCGGCTTCGAGCCCGGCACCCAGCCGGTCGCGCCGATCTCCACGCCGGCGAAGCGCTCGACATGCGGGTTCAGCCACCAGTTCGGCATGTCCTTCTGGCGGAAGATCCACGGCTTACCATAGGCGCCGTCGGCGATCGGCAAGCGGGTCTGCGCATAGCGGCCGGCGAGGTCGGCATAGTACCAGTCATAGGCCTCGCCCGAGGTCAGGCGATTGCGCAGATAGGCGACATCGGCGGGGCCGCGCGCCAGCGCGATATCGGCATGGTCGGGCGTATCGCGCCAATCGGAGAGCGGCGCGTAGTAGTCGATGCCGATCGCGTCGATATGTGCGCTCCCCCAGAGCGGGTCGAGCGGAAAGCGCACCTCCTGCCCGCCATCGATGACGTGGGCGCCGTATTCGGTCCAGTCGGCGGCGTAAGTCAGCCTGGTCGGCGACGGCAGGATGGAGCGGACCTCGGCTGCGAGCGCAACCAGTCCCTCGACCATCGGATAGTAGCCAGGCGCACCACGGACGCGCGTCAAACCGACCAGCTCGGAACCGATGATGAAGCCATCGACCCCGCCGGCCGCCTTGGCGAGCATCGCCGCATGCAGCACCGCCCGGCGGAAGCTCCATTCATCCGGCCGCGCACAGGTGACCTCGTCGCCATCGAGCGTGAAGTCGGCCGCGGTGGCGGAGCCGAGGAAGCTCGCGATCTGGCTCACCGCGGCCGATGTCCCATCGGGCGAACCGGCTTGGCCCGGAGCCGGTGAGCAGGTGATCCGGCCGCGCCAGGGATAGGGTGGCTGGGGCGCGTTGCCGGTCTGCGGATCGGGCAATGCGTTACCGGCCGGCACGTCCATCATCACGAAGGGATAGAGCACCACTTCGAGCCCGTAGGCGTAGCGCAGCCGCCGGATCAGGGCGATCACGCTCTCGTCCGAGGGCGTGCCGCCATAAGCAGGCCGGCCACTCGATTGGCTGACGACGCGCGCGCCCAGTCTGTCCAGGCCAGCCACCCTCCAGGGCGCGTCAGGCGTGTTCTTGTCGGCGATCTCGACGCGCGGCGCGATGGTGCAGGAGCCGGCACGCAGATCGTCGCCGAACCAGCTGACGACGAGGGAGATGCGCCGCAGGTTCGGGCAGAGCGCCAGCAGATGGCCGATCGCGCCGTCGATGTCGGTGCCGCTGTGCAATTGGTGCCGGTTCTCGGCGATGGTGACGCCGGCTTCCGGTTCCTGATTGATCAGGGTCGGTCGGTAGATGAACTCGCTCGCGCCAGGGATCAGCGTCACCGCACGGATCATCTCGCCGAGGCCCGGCACGGCGCGCACCACCTCGAAGGAGAATTGCGGCACGCGATTGCCGTAATCGGCGAGCGCAAAGCGCTCGAACACGACATAGGCGGTGCCGCGATAGGCCGGTGCAGCGCCCGCTTCCTTCGCTGAAATCAGCGGATCGGGCTCCTGGTTCTCGAAGCCGCGATGGACGCGCAGCGTCACGGTCGTGAAATCGATCTCGCGGCCATCGGCCCAGATCCGGCGCACGAAGGCGATCGGCCCCTCGCAGATCGCGACGGCGAGATTGGCGTAGTAGCCGTAAGTGGCCTCATAGGTCTTCTGGGCCTTCTGCCCACCCTTGCCCCCCGCCTTGGTGCGGGTGACGGTGGTCGTCACCTCTTCCTCGAAGCGCGTCGCCCAGATCAGCTGGCCGCCGAGCCTGGCCCGGCCGTAGACCCGCGGGATCGGCGTCCCTTCGGTCGAGGCGAGGCCATCGATCTCCTTGAGGCGCGGGCCTTCGACGATCCGCGTCCCGCCACCACCGCCGCCGAACATGCCCTGGTCGAGGCTGGCGCCGGCGAGCGCGCCGAGCGAGCGGCCGATCATGGCGCCGAACGGGCCGCCGACGGCGGCGCCTAGCGTCGAACCGGCGACCTGCAGAACAAGCGTGGCCATCAGGGATCGAGCTCCGGAAAGGCGAAGGCGTGGCTGAGATGGCGCCGCCACCAGCCCGTGAAGGCGACCTCGCCGACCGCCGCCCCGTCATGGGCATGCAGGATGCGATCCGGCTCGGTCAGGATGGCGCAATGCGCCGCCGGCAGATGCGCCCGCCAACGGAAGAGCAGGACGTCGCCCGGTCGTGCACTTCCAAGGCCGACCGGAGCCAGGTGACGCTCCGCAGCCAGTGCCAGCGTTTCGCCCGAGCCCTGCTGCGCCCAATAGGGCGAATAAGGCGGCGTCGGTTCAGGCTCGCCACCGTAGAGATCGCGCCAGACGCCGCGCACCAGGCCGAGGCAGTCGCAGCCGACGTCGCGCAGCGAGGCCTGGTGATGATAGGGCGTGCCGAGCCAATTGCGCGCGGCGGCAACGATGCGCTCGCGTGTCGTATCGATCTCCGTCATCGGAACAGGCTCGCGCCATCGAAAGGACCTGCGCCGGGCTTGCCCGCACCGGTGCCGCCGATGATGAAGTCGTTCCCCGGCAGATGCGGGAAGCCGCGGAAGTTGACGACGTTGCCGAACTTGTCGCGGCAGGTGGCGAAGCGCTTGTCGCAGCCGGCCTGGGCGGTGAAGACATCCCCGACCGCGATCGGCTGCGGCGCGGCCTGCCAGAGCTGCAGCGTCACCGTGCTGCCATCGGCGCGGTGACTGCGGATTTCGGTGACGAAGCCGATATTCGCGCCAGTGACGAAGACCAGCCGCCCGCCGGTGAGATAACCGTCGGTATAGGTGCCCAGCGCCGGTGCCGTGATCGAGAGGCGTCCATCGGTCGTGGCGACCGTCGCTCCGGACGCTCCCACTGCGACGCCGCAGCGGGCATCGCCTAGATCGGCGGAACAGCCCGCCGTATAGAGCCGGCCACGCTCTTCGTCGAAGGCCTTGCCGAGGCCGCGGACCTCGGCGGTGAAATTGCCGTCGCTGCGTTTCAGCTCGCCGACGAAGCCGGTCTCCAGCAAGGTGCGCTGACTGACATCCGCCCAGTTCACCAGCCAGAGCGCGACGCGGGCGTCGTCGTAGAAGCCGCGCGACAGATCCTCCTCGCTGAGCCCGCTCGCCGCCAGGGCGCCGAGCACCTCGCCGCCGCCGGTCGCAAAGCCGAGCTCGGAGCTGGATTCGGCCGCCTCCAGGCCGGCATTGGCGCGGAACAGGATGCCGTCGAAGGAGAGGTCGCGATCGTGATCGGTGAAGCCGAGCACCGCGCCGTCACGGCGGGTCAGGCTCCAGCATCGGCAAAGCGTTGTCGCCTCGCCGGCGACATGCGCGGCGAGCCCCGGCGATAATGTCCGCATGACCCAACCTCTAGTCGGCGATCTCGACGATCGGGATCTTGGGGATGTCGCCGGCCTCGAAGGCCGACAGGTCGACCTCGATCACGTCGCTGTCGAAGCGCACGGGCACGTCGAAGCAAAAGCCGGCGCTGACGACGGTCCCGGCAGGCGGAGCCTGGCCGACCGTGAAGGTGACCAGACCCGTCGCGTGATCGCAGGAGACGGCTGTCGGCTGTGCCTTCACGACGCCATCGACCGCGATCAGCACGGTACCGGCTGCCGGCTTGGTGATGCGGCGAGCATAGGGCGCGTGCAGGCCGCCATAGAGCTTGCAGAGCTGGAAGACCCGCGTCGCGCCGTCGCCGACGCCGATCTGCTGGTCGCTCGCCGCGGGCGTCGCCGAGGGGGCGCAGCTCTTCCAGTCGAGCCGGTCGCGCCAGCGGAAGCCGTAGAGCCGGCCGCGTCTCTCCTCGAAGAAGGCGACGACCTCGGCGAGTGCGTCGAGCGTGCGGATGCCGAAGCCGGCATCGTAGCGCCGGCGCGAATGCGCCCAGCGGCTGTTGCGGATCTCCCGGCCCGAAGCCAGCGTCACCACCTGGGTCAGCCGCTCCGGCCCGCCGCGGGCGCCGCGCGCGATCCCCGCGGGGAAGCGCACCTCGTGGAAGCCGCTCATGCCGCCTCTCCCTGTCCTGTCGTGCTGCGCGGCTCAGAGCGCGCGATTGCCGCGCGCCACCGCCCGCGCGATCGCGGCCGAGACCTGCGCCTCGGAGCGGCGGAAGCTGTCGGCATCAGGGGTCGAGACCTGAACGAGGACGTTGAACGGCCGCCGCTCGCCGCCACCACCGGCCCGCACGCCGAGCTTGCCGTCGGGGCCGCGCGACAGGGGCATGATCGCCTCGGCACCACGCTCGCCCATCAGCCCGAGTCCGCGCCCCATGGCGAAATAGGAGGGCGCCGTGACGATGCCGCCATCGGCGAAGGGCGAGACGGGCAGACCACCTCCTCCGCCACCCATGCCTCCGCCGAACAGCCCGGCCAGGCTGCTGACGCCTGAGCCGAGCCAGCCCGAGATTGCGCTCTGCAGCGGCTTCAGCGCCGACTTCAGCAGGCTCTGCGTCATCGAGGTGCCGATGTTGCGCAACACGTCCTCGAAGCGCTTGCCCTCGACAATACCGCTGGCGAAGGCCGAGGTGATCGACTTGCCAAACGCCTGTGCCGCCTTGGTCAGGCTCTGGGTCAGCGTGTTCAGCGTGCGCAGGCTGCCGAAATCGAATGAGGAGGCGGAGGATTCATCTTCATCAGCCATCGGCTCGGCCTTTCCATTCGTCGTCACTGGAAATTCGGTCGGGATGCGCCCGCATCAGCTCATCGAGCGTCAGGCGCGACGGCGCCTCGCCCGTCCGA
>Ga0102589_1002594_pt1 | contig 20352 bp, 24 predicted proteins | sample AraplaMF_Col_mLB_FD_76858 | JGI IMG/M metagenome (GOLD analysis project Ga0102589, IMG submission 76858) | Arabidopsis root microbial communities from the University of North Carolina, USA - plate scrape MF_Col_mLB | ecosystem: Host-associated > Plants > Roots > Endosphere | place: USA... | reverse complement strand
AACCTGTTCCAGATGCTTCGCATACAATCCACTCTCAAGCCACGCCGTCACCGCCCACTGCGACAATGAGCTCGCACCGTAGTCCATCTGCATCTTCAGATCGGCAAGCCGATGAATCACCGCTTCCGGACCGATGATCCAGCCGATGCGCAGACCCGCACTAAGCGTCTTGGACATGCTCCCTAGATAGAGTACCGTGCCGCTGTGATCGCGTGACTTGAGCGGCGGCGGCGCTTCTGCATCCAGCCACAGATCCCGGTACACATCGTCTTCGATGATCGGCAGCTGCCGTTGTAGACACAGCTCATACATCATCTCTCTTCTACGCTCTGACATCACCCTACCTGTCGGATTCTGAAAGCTCGGGATGGTATAGAGAATGGAACCACGACCCGCTTCCGTATAGTGCCTGATCGGATCAAGTCTGACACCTTCATCATCGAGCGGCAAGGAAGCTAGCTCCATCCCGGCCGATTGGAACACGTGCAGCGACTGGAGGTAGGATGGGTTCTCCGTCAGCACCGCTGACCCTCTCGGCAGCAGTCCCATTGAGACCAGCTGCAGCGCTTGAAGCGCACCCGAGACGATCAGAATCGAGGATGGGGACGCCTCAATGCCATGCTGCTGCACATATCGGCTGATCTGCACGCGAAGCTCGTACAATCCTTTTGGCTCCGCATAGCCAAGCTCCGTCATATGATCAGGGATGGTACGCAGAACTTCCCTCATCATCTCCTGCGGGAAAAATTCAGGAGACGGCTCCCCCGTGCCTAGACGAATGATACCTGGAATGAATTCTGCGTGATTAATCTCTTGGATCGTTGGCAGATTGGGCTCATGAATCCCAGCATTCATATATTGCTCCCAGTCGGGCGGCGCAGTCGACGCCATGAGGCTCCATGTGTTGTTCACGACGACCGTCCCCCTGCCGCTGTTCCCTTGCAGGAGGCCATCGGCTACCAGTTCTGCAAAGGCGCTGACCACCGTACTTCGATTGACACCGAAGCTCTTCGCCAGTGCACGTTCGGTCGGAATACGGCTCCCCACCGTCCATTCCCCCTGTGTAATTTTACTGCGGATATAATCAGCAATTTGTCGATAGAGCGGAACCCCATTACCCCGAACAGGCTTCCAATCGGTATCGAATATCATTTCCGTAACGCCTCCTTTCCCACGTTCTATTCGCTGCCAACTTGGTTGGGTTCGGGCCCAACCATTTGGATGGAGACATGGATCCTGCTCCCCATTAGAATGGTTCATATATTAAAAATGGAATGGATGTGTTGTTCGTTGTTCGCTTCATTTGCGCATGGATTTCTACTCGCACTAGGTCTTATTTTACCACTCGGGGTACAGAATGTGTTCGTCTTCAATCAAGGGGCACTGCAGCCCAAGCTCCGGCATGCCTTACCCGTGGTCATTACCGCCGCACTATGCGACACGCTCTTATTAACGCTCGCCATCCTTGGCGTCTCTGTTCTCATTCTAAGTGTTCCGCTGATCAAAAGTATACTACTAGTCGCAGGAGTCCTCTTCCTGCTCTATATGGGTTATGTCACATGGCGCAGTCAGCCATCCGATCGACAAGGGAATGAGGCGGAGTCTTATTCCGCTCGCAAGCAAATCACCTATGCCCTCTCCGTCTCCTTGCTGAATCCCCATGCACTCATGGATACGGTAGGTGTTATCGGGACCAGCTCGCTCAGCTATTCTGGCACGGAGAAATGGATCTTCGCCCTCTCATGCATCCTGGTCTCTTGGGTATGGTTCTTCGCGCTCGCGCTTGCCGGGAGAATTGTCGGATCACTGGATACGTCGGATCGATTCATTTATTATTTGAACAAAATATCTGCATGCATTATTTGGGGTTCTGCGGTTCTCATGATCTATTTGTGGTAACGTGCAAGGTAAGCAGGAATTTGCTGTTGACAGTAAATTCCTTTTGTTTTATTATCTGTTTTAAAGAACATCTAATTAGATGAATATTAAATTTTATTGAGAGGATGGATTCGCCTTCCATGCAATTAGATAAAGTCGTCCAATATCACAAAGCCCTTGCTGACCCGACCCGAATTAAGATTCTCATCTTGCTCGCAGACGGAGAGCTGAACGGCCAGGTCCTAGCGGAGAAGCTGAGCGTTACCCCTGCGACCATTACACATCATGCGAGCAAACTGCGTGAGGCCAGCTTGATTAACGAGCGCCGGGATAAGAACACGATCTATTTTTCATTAAATGATTATTTCATTAAGAACAGCGCGAGTGCGACCGAAGCGCTCATCTATCGAAGAACGAATACCAAAGGAGAAACTGAAATGCTGGATGAACAACAGTTAAAAGCAAGAGACGCCGTCATTCGGAACTTCTTCACCGAAGATGGCCGATTGAAGCATTTGCCAGGGCAATTGAAGAAGAAATTAATGGTCTTAGAGCATATGGTCTCGAAGCTGGACAAAGGGAAGAAATACACCGAGCCGGAGATCAATGCATTTATTAAGACGTTCCATGAGGATTTTGCTACCATTCGAAGAGAATTTATTATGCATCAATTCATGTTCCGGGAAAATGAAATCTATGAGTTGAATCCGGCTGAGATGTGGGCGCGGTGGGAGAATTTATCTTAAGTGTCCTTCATGACAGAAAGGTAGAGGTGAGTTGATGAGAATCAATCTACGTATCCTGAATCTCTCCGCTTGGATAGCTCTGCTTACGATCATCATTGTTCCAGGCAAAGTGTACACGGCAGGTATTTTGCGAACGGAATTTGGATTCCCGTTTCGATTTTTTGTAGAGTATCACAATAAAGTGAATGAGAGCCATGTTTGGTTCCTTCGCGGGACTCTTATTGACCTGCTCTATTTCATATTCGATGTCTTGATAATTTACGGGATTATTCACGGACTGTTGTATATCTTATCGAGAGCGAAAAAGTGAGAAGCTTCTACCTTAAAGGGGGTATCCTATGAAATCCACCTATAATTCCTTGGTGATCGAGCCGTTATCGGGAAATCTCCGGAACGACATCGTCAATTTCTTAAGGAATAATGGCTGTCCGAAGACGGCCGAACATAGTATTAGAGTTGGGAATGAAGCTAGTAAAATTGCTGGGCAATTTCATGCTAGCATCGCGTCAGCCGAAATCGCCGGTTATTTGCACGATATTAGCGCCGTATTTGCAAACGATGTGAGGATTCAGGTCTCCCGTGTTCTTGGGATCGAAGTATTGCCCGAAGAAGAGACATTTCCCATGATTATTCATCAGAAGATCTCCAAAGAAATGGCTAGAGATATTTTTCATATTCATGATCAAGAAATACTGGATGCCATCGGTTGTCACACGACCCTGAGGAAAAATGCAACGCTGTTAGATAAGGTTCTATTTGTTGCAGATAAAATTGAATGGGACCAAGTAGGGAGCCCGCCCTATTTGAATCAAATTTTACGGCAATTGGATCATTCGTTGGATCATGCAGCTTTCGAATATATTAATTATCTGTGGCGTCAAAAAGAGAAACTGCGCGTCATTCACCCCTGGCTTAGGGATGCGTATGACGAGTTGAGAGAGAAGATTGAATAGTTGATCGAGATAAACAAATTCACGACAGAAAGGTGTGCCTGATATGAATGAGTTATTTTTCATCCTATTCATCGTCGTTATCGCAGCGATCCTCGGGAATCAATATGCAACGATCAAGCGATTGGAAGGTCTGCAAAAATCATTAGATGAGATCAACGGAAAGCTGAAGAAGGATGAGGATGATCGCTAGGGACAAATCGAATGTCCAAGAAATTGATCCGGTCACCATTATTCATAGCCTCATACGCTCCTATATTGGAATTTATCCACTAACTTTAGCCTGCATCAACTAACTTCGTGCCCTATGGTGGATTTCTGCACTAACTTCGGGTGAATTCACCACAATTTAGCCGTTATAAGCCTGCTACCGTGCGAGAATCCATTATAGGCAACAGATCAAGGATGATTCCACTTTCTATCCTACCTGGAATACAGTGTAGCTATGCACGACGATGTTCATCACCCGATATCATTTATTTGTATATCGAATTTATATTGAAAGCAGGAAGACCTATGAGCGTTCGGTTCGTCCCCACCACACGAAATAACTGGCGAGAAGCCATGCAATTACAAGTTCATGAGGAGCAGTCTCCTTATGTAGCTTCGGTTGTCGTATCGTTAGCCAAGGTACATATTCGGCCCGACGGGGAACAATATGATTATACGCCGTTCAACATATACAATGCCGAAGATCGCTTAATTGGATTTATCATGACCGCTGTTGACGACACGACCACATGGTCTTATTGGTTGACTGGATTCATCATTGATGCGAAGGAGCAAGGCAAAGGGTACGGCAAGGCAGCATTGCAAGCTGCGATCGATCATATTCGGACGCAATTCCCGCTAAGTCAGCGGGTGAATTTAACGGCTCACGCGGATAATACAAGTGCGAGAGGACTCTATGAGAAGTTCGGATTCACCGCAACAGGTGAGGTATATGACGGGGAAGTTGTGTATCGGTATGAACTTAATCCTCCAGACAGAGATGCTTAGATCTCGATGTGATAAAGGCATTTTGCGAGTCATAGTATAATGCCTCCATCGTCCTTTAAAGTACAGGACGCCTTCTCGTACACAATAACTGCTTTTTGGTAGTTATTTCGAGCGCCGTGGCGTCTTCGCGGGCCCAACAACTGCTTTTTGGCAGTTATTTCGAGCGCCGGGCACCTTCCTACTTACAAGAAAAAGGATAGCGACTCAGACCATGCTGAATCTCTATCCTTTCTTATTTCATACGAAGTCTATACGACTTCCAGTGCGATATCGTCATTCTTCTCATCGTACACGATGTGAAGCTCTTTATGCCCTAAATACCACATATTATCATCCTCAATATAGAACCGGATGCCTTCCACGACTTCTGAGAGCGCAGGATTTACTGGCTTATCTTGCATCACACCCAGCGATAGACCGGGCACCACACTGCCACAACCGCCCATTCGCACGAATATTCTCAAATTATCGCCATCCGATAAAGACATTTCTCTTTTGTACCAACGAGCTGCGAGTGCTTCCACAATCATTCTCATCGCTACTCTCCCCTTTCACATCTTATGAGAGGTTGTTCAAAAAGTCATCTTTTGCCCACGAAGTGTCTCAAGAAGCATATTCGACATCGAATCTTGCGTTCACCCTCGAAGAGCATATGCTTACGAAGTATGTTTCCTCTGGAAACATTTTAGGTACTCATTTAGGTTTTGCCTAAACTCCGTTCCTCCTGAAAGTTTTTCGCAGAAAAACTCGCTACGGAAGCATTGTCCCAAGGATTCTTGCAACCTGAGTTTATGCTTACGATGTACGTTTTCTACAAAAACGCTCAGGCGCTGAAAATCCGACTTTTTGAACTCTCACTAAGACTATTTTATCACAAATGAACGGGGTCGTCCTTTACCTTCCTGTCAAATGTTTGAACGTGCAAATTGGTCAGATTGTCACTGTTGTTCGAACATCATTACTTCGTCGTGAATGTTACCCCAGTTGCCGTAGCCCAAGCACCAACTGGTGTTACCGTATAGGTCGTTCCTGCCGTTAGTTTGCCATTCTGAGTGAGATCAAATACACCCACTGCACCTTTACGGCTGGAATATTTGTAGGTTGCAACGAGCTTATCCCCGTTCGGTGCGGTCAATGTCACGCTGCGGCCAGAGAATAACTCATCGCCTGGGTCTTGCGCCAAGGTCACGTTGATCGAAGTCTCACTAGTTGCTTCGGCATTCGTCACTTGAAGGGCTTCGAAGGACGTTGCCACAAACGTTGGATTCGCAATGTTCGCCCAATCCGAAGTTACCGTATATTTCACGCCTGGTGTAAGTGTCTGCCCTTCCGGAAGACGGAATTTCGGCTCCTGCTTCCCATCCGTCGATTGTGTGAACGGCACATATTTCGCTATGATCGGTTGTCCGCCTTCTGGCGTGATCGTCACTTGTCTTGCTTGCATCGAAGAGATGATTTGATACGTTTTGCCATCCGCTTGCTCCTGATCATTCAGTACGAAGGCATTCGCACCGCGACCACCGCTGTACGCTGAAATAATGTAACCGTAGTCTACTACACCATTTGCTTTCAAAGATTCAACCTCGAACGTATCGCTTGTTACCTGGCTGACCGTCGTCATATCCAACTTCGTCGCATTTCCTGTAAAAGAGCCAGATGGCTGACCTTTATAGGCTAAATTGTAAGTTGTGCCTGCTTTTTGCACGGAAGTCGGAACGATATACGTCGCGATCGAACCCGTCTTCAGACGCGGCATGTTCGTCAATGTGAGACCGTCGTTGAACGTGAAATCTTCCTTCGCCTTCGCGAACACTTCATCCGCAGCTGTTAGCGGCTTATCGAAGGTAACGATCAACGTAATCGCATTTAAGGAACGAACACTTGTAATTTTCGCATCTACTGAAGGAATGGCCTGACGTGCTGTTGCTAACAAGTAGGCGACTTCGCCGCGATTTGTGTTGCTATCTGCTGCGAAGAATGCGTTCATCCAGTGATTCACGGATTTCACATCGCGTTTCAACGCTTTGGATACCACTTGAACCAACTCTGTATCGGTTACCGTACCACTAGGATTAAATTGACCATTTGCTGCTTCCATGATGCCAAGGCCTACAATTTCACTCGCATAATCCGCGTACCATGCATTCGGATTGACGTCCGTTAATGCTGTTGTGTTCTCTGCTGTACCTTCGAGATTGAAGGTCTTCACGACCATTTTAGCGAGTTCTGCGCGCGTGATTAGCTTCTGCTGACCCATCGAGTGATCTGCATAACCTTGCATAACGCCGATCTTGCTTAATGTATTGATTGCGGATTGAATATCTTGATCGGTTAACGCCGCTTGTGCATTAAGCACCGCGTAAGGGATTGTTGTCGCGCCAATGGCAGCTGCCAGCATCATCGCTGCGATTTTTTTCGATATCTTATTCATGAATGATTTCCTCCTCATAACAGTTGTTGTTGCCTATACCTGTATGATAGAGGATAGAGATTAACGCCCAAGAAACGATTTATTAACAAATTCTAAACTGGCGATTAATTTTTTCGAAACAGGCTGAGTCTTCTCTGCATTATACGGTAAAACGATATCCTGCCCCCCACACCGTCTCGATATATTGTGGGTTGGAGGGATCGACCTCCAGCTTCTCGCGCAGCTTGCGAACATGCACGGTCACGGTCGCAATATCTCCACTCGAATCAAGGCCCCAGATCCGCTCGAACAGATCTTCTTTGCCGAAGACACGGTTCGGATTGCTCGCGAGAAATGCCAGTAGATCAAATTCTCTGTTCGTAATCGCGACCTCCTTGTTGCGGACGAATACTCTGCGCGAGGCTCTGTCGATGAACAAGCCACGAATATGAATCTCATCCTGTGCACTCGGCTTCTGTTTGCCAAGCAGACGCTCATACCTTGTCAGATGGGCTTTCGCCCTGGCAACCAATTCGCTCGGACTGAACGGCTTCGTAATATAATCATCCGCCCCGAGATTGAAGGCACGTATTTTATCAATTTCTTCTTTCTTCGCGGATACGATCAAGATCGGAACTTCCTTCGCTTCCCGAATGCGGCGGCATAATTCGAACCCATCCATTCCTGGCAGCTGCAAGTCGATAATGATTAGACTGTAGTCTTCTTGCAGTGCACGCTGCACCCCTTCATTCCCGGTATGGCACAGATCCACCACGAACCCATTCAGTTCAAAATAATCCCGCTCCAGCTGTGCAATGGTCGTCTCATCTTCAATGATTAGAATTCGTGTCATCCAGTTCCATGCCTCCCTCGTTCATTAACCGTTTCAATGTGAAAAATATGCTCGTGCCTTCACCTTCCTGACTTGCCGACCAGATCGAACCGCCGTGTCCTTCAATAATTTGACTTGCAATTGCAAGCCCTAGGCCACTTCCGCCCGTTGCGGAATTGCGTGAAGACTCGGCACGATAGAACCGCTCGAAAATATGTGGCAGCGCATCCTGTGGGATACCCCTACCGTTATCCGTTATTTCCACCGTGACGGTGTCGGCAGTTGGCATAAGCGATACTCGGATTTCCTTTTGCGGCTTATCCATATATTTGAGCGAGTTGCCGATGATATTCAGCACCGTCCGCTTTAATTTCTCAAGATCGGCAATGACCAAGACCTCGCCCGCTTCGTGCTGATTCCAGGTGATCCCGACACCTTGATCTTCCAGGTCATAACGCAGCTCCTCGATGCAATCGTCCAGAAAGCGCACGATATTGACTGGCTCGAAGGTGAACGGCACTTGATTCAGATCCAATTTGGAATAGAGGAATAACTCATCTACCAGTTTATCCATATCGACTGCCTTGGCATAGATGATATTGACGTACTTCTCCATTTTCTCTGGCGTATCCGCAACACCGTCGCGAATGCCCTCGATATACCCTTTAATATTCGTGATTGGCGTTCGCAGGTCATGCGAGATATTCGAGATTAACTCTTTCCGATTCTCCTCATATTGCAGCTGCAGCTGTACCGATTCTTGCAGCCGTTGCCGCATACTCTCAAAGGCCCCGCTAAGCTGCCCCATCTCATCCTTCGAATGGAGATCCAGTTCGAATTGCAGATTGCCGTCCTTAATGCGTTCCGCAGAGTCACGAAGCAGGTGAAGTGGCTTGATCACGCTGCGCGTCAGCCAGCGATAGAGCAATATATTCGCTATGACTAACACACCGACCAGCATAATCGATAGAATCGGGAGTAGATTACGTACGACTTCGGCAAAAGGACTCCGTTCTCGAATGACGAACACGCCGCCCTTGGTCCCGTCCTTGAACATAAAGTCAAACTTGGCATAAGCATAAAATCGGGCTCCAATATTGAATGTGCTGCGGATTTTACTGTTCCCGAGGTCGTACGGCGGGAGCGCCTGCTTCAATTCCGGTTGGTTGAACGTCAGAGATTCATAGATTTGATCACTTTCATGCCGGACATAAAGTCCTGATTTCTCAGCGCGCAGCTTAAAATCATAATCCCGCAGCAGCGCCTTGTTCTGCAATTCATCGGGATCATTTTTGGCCAAATACTTCAAATCGAGAAAGATCGACTCCCCCTGTTCCGTTAAGGGATTGATCTGGTAATGCACTTTATAGAAATCCCGGAAACTGTGCACATCTCCGGTCGATGCAATCGTAAAGAGCGAGGCGGTAAGCACGATCATGAGCAGACTAATGACCAGCATGCCAGTATAGGACAGTAATAATTTAATACGGATCGACATGATCTCACCTTCTCACGCGCATAGTTAGTCCACATCTTATCATAAGCGATGATCGTTTGCTATTTCGAATAAAAGAACCTCAGGCTGCTCAGATTTGAGTTTCGATCTCTTCAAAGCTTAAATTCACGGGGTGTTCCGGAAGCTCATTTGATTGTTCAATGAAGGTAGTTGAACATAGTCGCTTGCGGGATTATAATGACATCGGGTATATTTACCTATAACCTATGACTTTCGTACCTGGAGCGATCAGATCAGATGATGTGGACAATCATATTTTTTATTGGATTAGGAATATTCTGCGCAAGCCTCGGCTTTCTCCTTCATGCCGTGCTAGAACGAAATAGTAGAAGGCTTCTATTTGCGATTCTAACTGCTGTCAGCTACTGTGTTCTACTGTATGGGGGCATGCAAGCCATTGATGAATATAAGATGCGCCATGCCATCAAAGAACAAGCGACGATCAATACACTGAAAGAACTCGCGACAAAGACCACGAAGAGCACGGCTGGAGGCACCTCCAGCTCACCCCAAAAATAATATAATCGATTCTACGGCAACCCTTCTCCGAAAAAACGCATTCGGAACCGGTTGCCGTTATTTGCATGTTCTCCCTATCCGCATGAGTCCATGTTGTTCATTGGTAGACTTCAGCCCGCTCAGCCCTCTACGCAGGTACATATGATATTTCAGTTGAAGCGCCCTACGCGCATACAACAGGCGCGGAAAATCTAGCCGAAGGAGGTGCACCCATTAATATTCTTATCGTCGCCCCTGAACAAATTCCTGTCCCGCCGATCAAAGGTGGTTCCGTAGAAATTTGTATTCTTGCCATCGCTCGTCGCCTGGCTAAAAAGCATAAAGTGACCGTCATCAGTAAGAAAACGCCCAAGTACCCAAATAAGACGCAAGACGGCAACCTTACCATAGAACGTGTCGATTCCGGCTCACCTACCAAATATTTGAAAGCTGTCCTAGCTAAAATCAAGGGCAGGCATTTTGATGTGATTCAGGTCGATAACCGTCCACGCTACTTGCCAAAAATCAAAAAAATGCTCCCGCATATCCCGCTTTCATTATTCCTTCACTCACTAACCTTTGTCAGTTCACCCCAGATTCCTCGCCAAGAAGCCGCTCATTGTATGCAATATGCCGATTTGATCATCGCGAACAGCCAATCATTAAAGTCAGAGCTCCTCGTACGTTATCCAAAGACCAGAAATAGAATCAAAGTTGTACATCTCGGCACAGACATCCATCGCTTCAGACCTCCAACAGATAAGGAACGAAGTTCTGTTCGCGCGAAGCTTGGCGTGTCAGGCGCGTATGTGGTGACCTTTGCGGGTCGAATCATTCCGCGGAAAGGCTTACCCGTACTTATTCGCGCAATTCATCATGCTAAGAAGTCGGTTCCGAACTTACAACTGCTTGTCGCAGGGAATACACAACGCAAAGGCTATGGGGCCCAAATGAAAAAGCTCGCTGCCAAGTTGAAAGTACCGATGAAAATGGCTGGGTACTATGCCCATAAACGCATGCATCAATTCTATTGGGCGGGAGATTGCTTCGTCTGTCCTTCCCAGAAGCATGAAGCCTTCGGACTCGTTAATATCGAGGCCATGGCATCCGGTCTGCCCGTTGTCGCATCTGACATCGGAGGGATTCGCGAGATCATCCGCCATGAAAAGAACGGCATCCTCGTTAGACGATTCCATGAACCTTCAGCCTTTGTCACAGCCATTCACCGTCTTGCCAGACAACATAAATTCGCCAAGTCCATCCGTCGCACCGGACTTACCCATGTCAAAAAACAGTTCAGCTGGCAAGGAACGGCGGACCGCTTAATCAAGCTGTACACTAAACATCAGACCTAACTAGCGCGTTAGAGAAAGGAGCTCAGATGTCACGTTATGTCTCAAGCAAATGGAAGAAAACACTGGCCCTGTTAAAAGACAACCAATTGCGAGCAATTATTCCTACGACGGTGAGGTTCAACGAACAGAATTTGAATACGATGCTGAAGAAGCATACGATGCTCTATGTCAAACCGGAGAACGGCTCATTCGGCAATGGTGTCATACGCATTGAGAAACATCGGAAGCATTTTCAGTACCAATCCAAAGAAAAAATATTTAAATTCAACACGTATAAATTAATGTACGATACACTGAAAAAGATGATAGGTAAGCGATCTTATTTAATTCAGACGGGCATTGAACTGCTCAAACACCAGAAACATGCCTTTGATCTACGTGTGATGGTGCAACTTAATCCCAAACATCAATGGGAAGCGACTGGCATTATCGGGCGAGTAGCCGCACCGAAAAAAATCGTAACGAACTATCATAGCGGAGGGACACCGAAACCGCTCGAACCTCTGTTAAGCCCCTATTTGTCGAAGGACGATTTACGTAAGAAGACCGTCGAACTGAACCGAATTGGCGTCCGTACAGGCCAAGCGATGCAGCGTAACTTCGCGGGCGTCTGTGAGCTTGGGGTGGATATCGGATTGGATGGGGCGCGTAGACCGTGGATATTTGAGGTGAATACCTCACCGGATCGGTATATTTTCAAGAAACATCCGAATAAAGCCATTTTCCGTAAAATTATGTCCTATGCAAAATCTTATGAGGCGAGAACGAAGAAAATAAAAAAATAAAGCTGCTCAAATAAATAAGGGAGGCTCGACAAGAGCCCCCCTTATTTATGGTTAGACTATGGCGCTTCCGAGACTGATGCTTCTTCCTCTGCTTTCTTCGCCGATCTGCGTCTAATGAAATTCCATATTGCTACAGGAATCGCAATGACCAGAAACCAAGCTTTTTTAAAGAAGATCAATCCCATAGCAAGAAGTCCAACCTTCTTCGCGACCGCGATCCCCGCAGCGCCAAGAATCAATCCCGACAACCCATATTCTGCGGTCTTGTCTACACTTGCATCATATTCTTCATATTTCGCACCGGATTTGAAGCTGAAATTCGGAAGGATTTTATCTTCCAATTCTTTCTTATCGTGTGCCAAGTTCGCTGGATCCGATATGAGCACAGCGGATACATAGCCTTCTTTGGACAACAGGCGAACATTATAATTAATGAACTTCTCATTATTGGAATCATGCCCCAGCAGCGACCATGACAAATGATGCGACTTGTCATCATAGAACGGCGCTACATCCCATCCATCCACGTACAATTTTTGGCTATCTTCTAGCGTCTTGTTGTTCTCTTCCGTTCCTTCTTTGTAACTCTTTAGAATACCGTCGGCATCGATATCCTCTTTCTCGTCATCAACGATATGGCCTGGTTCATCGTATTCGAAGATAACCGCCCAGCCCGCTTTCTCATCCATCGGGAAGACGGATCCAATCTCTTTATTCGTTGCGTAACCATTGTATTTCTGCTGCATTTTTTGAGTATCTTCGGCACCTAGGAACACCATCTCTTTGTCCAAGTTGAGCGAAGCCAAGTTGCTGCCAAGATCAACAGCCGTACCGCCTGGAATCCAGTTGTACGTGTCTCCTGCCTCCTCAGCCCATGCTGCAGTTGATCCAAATACCGTCCCCAATGCCACGACGAACGCAAGGATGAGGTAAGGTATTGATCTCCTTGTTGCTTCCATTCATATTCTCTCCTTTTCTAGAAAAAAGTACCAACGTATTATAGACGAGTATGAAATTATGCGTCAAGAGGACGATGTTACTAGATGACGCAAGTCGGATAGGTCTTTAGTGGCAGATTATGGTATGATGGAGTGCAAGGCCAATAGCCTTTTTACATACCGGAGAGAGGAAGCCATACAAATGATGAATTTACGCAACATGGTGATCGGACTTGCTTCGAATCAAGTCGCATTACAGCTCATTCAGCATTGGGAATACGACGCTGGTACACTCACCTTCTGGCGGGCTAGCTCCAATTTTGCAGACATCTCGGGTAAAAATAGACCAATTCCTGAAGGGATATAAATCTATTCGCGCATTGGATGAAGAACTCATCGGGCAGTTCCCACTTTTTCTTAGATTCTCCCGACTATATACATTTACTAGAATTCTTCGATCACTGGAAAATAGTGATATGAATCCAGAAGAAGCAACCGATTGGTATGAGGGATTAAAGCTTAAACTGATTGCGAGCAACACAAATAAAAGACTACAATTTGGCAACGCCTGGCCTACCCCTCTTATAAAGGAGTGAAGTCTATGACGAAGCAAATCATCTTTCCCAAACCTCTTGCGCAAGGCGATACGATTGCTGTAACCGCGCCTTCAAGCGGCGTAACTGCGGATCTGCATCCGCTCTTGCATAAGACCCGCAGCCATATGGAACAGATTGGATTTAACATCAAAGAAGGCGATACGATTTGGACCCATAACAAATGCGTCAGCGCACCACAAGAAGTAAGAGCTCGCGAGCTGATGGATTTCCTAATGCATCCGAACATCCAGGCGATCATTCCGCCATGGGGCGGCGAATTCCTGATGGATATCCTTCCGCTACTCGATTGGGAACAATTGAAGCAAGCCCCTCCGAAGTGGGTGCTCGGCTACTCCGATATTAGCACGTTCTTATTCGCTTATACGTTACGCACAGGTGTAGCAACGGCGCATGGCCCGAACTATGTAGACTTAAGCTCGGATCCATTAGATCCCTTAACCGCACGTTGGCTCACAGTGCTCGGTAACCCTAAAGGCTCTGCAGTTGAGCAAGTCTCATCCAAGCACTATCAATCGGCATGGAATCATGAAGTACCCGGGTTCAATCTGGATACGAAGTCAGAATGGAAATCCCTCACCGGAGGCGCAACGACTTCTTCAACACCTGAGATTTCCTTCACAGGTCGATTAATCGGCGGCTGTATGGATACGATCTCCATTCTGATCGGGACGCCATACGCTCCTGTTCAGCAATTCGTTCAAGACTACTGCCATGAATCCGGCGTCATCTGGTATTTGGAGAGCTGTGAGATGAATGCCGCCGATATCTACCGCCATCTCTGGCAGATGAAGCAGTGCGGCTGGTTCGAGCACGCGAATGGCATTCTGATCGGCAGACCTGCTGGATACTCATCGATACAAAATTTTGAATTAACCGATGCCCTCACCGCTGCACTAGGCGAACTTGGAATCCCGGTCTTATATGACACGGATATCGGCCACATGCCGCCGCAACTGACGCTCATTAATGGCGCACTCACTACAGTTACCTATCAAGAAGGCCAAGGTAAGGTCGTCATGTCATTTGAATAACAAGCTAACCTAGGTCAAATTGGCCTCGCTTTTGAACACAACTCGGTGCGGAATTCACCAAAAAGGAGACCAAGATCAATCTTGGTCTCCTTCTTAATTCTCATATATCCCAATCCTATGGCTGCTGGATGTACGTCACATAATCTCCTGCGCTAGCTTCAATCGCTTCATCCGTTGCACCCAGTGCACCATGGTAAATAAATGCCGGCTTGTACACCGTCCCAATCAAATTACTCGTGGCGAGGAATGGCTTCAGCAGCTCACTCATCGAAAAGTGATTGCCACCGCCGGCTTGATATTTGCCCGCTTCACTTCCCGTGGACACCGCCAGAATCAACTCTTTGCCATGCAGCTTATTGCCTTCGGCCCCGTAGGCCCATCCATAGGTCAATACCTCATCTTGCCACTTCTTCAAGAGTGGCGGAGAACTGTACCAATAGAATGGAAACTGTAATACAATCCGATCATGTGCAAGACATAATTCCTGCTCACGTTCGACATCAATCTTCTCATCCGGATACTCTTTGTAGAGTTCATTAATGGAAACGTTATGTTGTCTCTCTAGTGCTCTTAACCACGCTGCATTCACACGTGATCCTTCAATATTGGGGTGTGCAATGTTCACAAGAATTTTCATATCTAAGCTGTCTCCTTTTTATCACAATTAGCGTAACAACACTGGATCTATTCGAGGTACAAGCCCTTCATCCGCAGCGCGTGTGAGTAAAGCGGTGATCGCCGCATAACCCTCTTCCCCTAGGTTCGCAGTAAACTTATTCACATAGAGATCAATATGAGCTGCCGCCACCTCAGGCGATAATTCTTGCGCATGCTGAAGGATATACGCCCGGGATACCTCAGGATGTGCCCATGCGTATTCGACAGAAGCCTTAATCCAACCGGATAGAGCTTCCAAGTCCATCGATCTGCGCGCAATTATCGCACCAAGGGGGATCGGCAACCCCGTATCTGTCTCCCACCACTGCCCTAAATCCGTCATCAATGACAAGCCGTAATTGGGATAGGTGAAGCGCGCCTCATGAATCACGAGACCTGCATCCATCTGGCCGTCTCGCACAGCTGGCATAATCTGATCGAACGGCATAACGACAATTTCCCCTAGACCCCCAGGCACATGATCCGCTGCCCAAAGTCGGAACAATAAGTAAGCTGTTGATCGATCACTTGGGACAGCGATTCTTTTACCAGACAACGATGCTGGATCTGATCCGCCATCCTTCATTAGTACGAGCGGACCGCAGCCCCGCCCAAGTGCACCGCCGCACGGGAGCAATGCGTAATCTTCAAGTAACCATGGCAGCGCAGCATACGAAATTTTGAGCACGTCAGGCCCTTCGCCTCTTGCTGCCAAATGATTCGTAATATCAATATCCGCATACATCACTTCAAGTTCTGGTGCGCCTGAAATCAATCCATGCACCCAAGCATGAAAGACAAATGTATCATTGGGACAAGGTGAAAATGCAATTTCCATTTATAATACCTCCTCTAATCGAGCACTAGCCAAAGTCAAGGCGTTCAACGCTTCTGGAATCCGCCAAGCATCACGATTGCGCGGACCAATGCTGTTCGAAATCGAGCGGAGCTCAAGCGCAGGAATGCCATGAGCCGCAGCCGCAGCAGCGACGCCGTACCCTTCCATCGCTTCAGCAACAGCTGCTGGGAACCGAGTCGCGAGCGATTCAGCTGTCTCCTGCGTCCCCGTAACCGTCGATAAGGTTAGAATCATTCCTGCTTGTACCGATAAATCGGCTGCACGCAGCCCTTCAGTCACCCGCTCCACCAGCGAATCATCCACTGCAATTCGTGCCGTCCCAAACCCGAGCTCGTCCACTGAAATAAACCCATCCGCAGACTCAGCGCCAAGATCCGCAGCGATAATCGCGTTCGACACGACCAAGGATCCTATCGCAGCGCGACCCACGAATCCCCCCGCGATGCCTGCGTTCACAACCACATCGTAGGTCCCTGCTTGAAGTGACTTCGTTGTGTTGATCGCAGCCTGTACAGAGCCTACACCTGCGACACATACATCGAACCGCTGATGATCTTGTAGTCCGCGTAGCACGGCTTGTCTTTCGGCTTCGACCGAGGTCATGATTAGAACACGTAATTTCTGTTCTGCTATCGCACCATCTTCATTATGATGTGTCATCATTTTCGAATCTCCTTTGCACCTTCTACTCCCTACAACCTTATATAAATAGGGTATCATGCTTTGTCCCCATTTGAAAACGATCTGAAGTTGTGATTATTTTAATTGACATGATGTAAAATACTTCACAAAACAATCACAAAGATGTATACTACAAGTAGGGACCCGATCCAATGATATCGCTTGCAGGCAATCATACATTCTAAAGATAAGAAGGTTGATCTTCATGGGACGTTTAACAGGTAAAGTAGCTATTATTACCGGAGCAGCAACAGGAATGGGCGCATCTGAAGCGATGCTCTTCGCACAAGAAGGCGCTAAGGTTGTAGCAACAGACATCCAAGAAACACATTTGCACGAGCTTATCACGAAAATCAAAGCAAACGGTGGCGATGCTATCGGGCTGAAACATAACGTAACATCTGAAGAAGAATGGAAACATGTCATTCAAGAAACAATTAACCACTATGGCAAAATTGATATTCTGGTCAATAACGCTGGTGTCGCTTCACCAAAAACGATCGAGCATATGGAAATGAATGAATGGAACCATATTTTGGATATCAACCTCAATGGTTGTGTCATCGGTATGAAATATGTCATTCCTGAAATGAAAAAAGCAGGCGGCGGCTCGCTCATTAACATCTCTTCCATCGGCGGTATCGTCGGTATGGCCGGAACAAGCCCTTACACAGCTGCCAAAGGCGCACTTCGTACCTTGTCGAAATCCGCTGCCGTAGAATATGGTAAGGATAAAATCCGCGTGAACTCCGTACATCCAGGTATTATCGTAACACCAATGACGGAGGAATCATTCAAATCGGCTGAACCATACTACCGTACGTTCACACAGCTTCCATACTTCGGTAATCCAGAAGACGTTGCTTATGGCGTGCTCTTCTTGGCATCCGATGAATCCCGTTTCATGACGGGTGCAGAGCTTGTTATTGACGGTGGATGGACAGCGATCTAAATCGAATATCATTCAAAAAATAAGCCCCCGTCCACGTTGGATGGGGGCTCTCTCGCTTTAATGTGTCCAGTCTAGGAATCTTCACGCCTTGATCATCTGCGAAGATAACATTCAAAGTTGTATTACTGCCCTTTCTTCGCTTGCAATACCGGATTACGAATATACGGCCCTTGTATGGATAGATCCATCAACTGTGATGCCATTTCTTCTTCGGAATACGGCATATTCTGCTCTACCCACCAGATGATCACTTCAAGAAAAGCAGATTCGACATATTTAATAATAATTTCTCGTCTCGCTGTTAGGTTGTTATCATCTGGCTCTGTACGGTTAATCCCGGTCGAGACGAACTCATGAATGACTGCCATTAAGCCTTGCGTAAAATAAGGAATGCGATTCTTTACAAGCAGTGCACGATAAAAATGAAAATGTATTGCGATCTGATGGAACATCTGAATAAAATTCGGGTGCGGCTTACCTATTGTATAATCAAATTCCTCATCTTCATGACGAATACTCACTTCACGTTGGAACTCCTCCAATACCGAATCGATACAACTCTCTAGCAAATCAGCCTTATCCTTGAAGTGCAGATAGAACGTTGCCCGCTTCACTGTCGCGTGATCGGAGATATCCTGTACGGTAATATGATCGAATTCCCGTTCTTCCATGAGCCTTATCAGTGCATCGCGAAGTAATCGTTTGGTCCGCATCACACGCGGGTCTTGTCTCGTTTGTCTCTCCACAATATCCATATCCTTTACCTTCATAATGTTCTTAGTATAGACGGGAAACCCTGGATTGAACACCAAAAAACCTTCTTCACAGGTCGTGTAAGAAGGTTCATCAGGCGAATCTCTATGTACTACTTAAGCAGCTTCATCATATTCAGATAGCTTTCACGCACACTCTCAAGCTCGGACTTCGTCGTTACATCCTGCTCCAGAATAATATATTTTACCGATTCGAGTTCTTCTGCTTTCTTCAAGATTCCTGGAATATCCATTACACCCGTTCCAATCTCGACGAAATCCTCTGGTTTCAAGGTACTGAAGACAACCTCCGGCGTTAGGACACCCGAGACTTGCTCGAGCTCGAATAAGTTCACGGGCGATGCAGAAGCGCTCAAATCTTTCTGATGCAATAACCCTAGTCGGTTTCCCAGCTGGTCCATATACGCGATCGGATCCACGCCTGCCCGCATAGCCCAATATGTATCGAATTCCACGAGCACGTGTGACGGATCGGTATTCTCCAACAGAATATCCATGATTGTCTGACCATCGAACGCCTGAAACTCATGAAAATGATTGTGGTAATAGAAGTCCATGCCTTCCGCTCTGCACTTCTTTCCAGAAGCATTCAACCATTCTGCCAGACGAAGCGCATCATCCTTATCCTTGAAGAAATAACCGGGCAAAACAACACCGCCGCTGCCCAGCTCTGCATGATAACGAATGACTTGATCCCAGTCTAAATTCGGATGATAGGAGACATGACTCGTTACAACCCGGAGCCCCATCTGCTCCATATTCGATTTGAGCTCTTGCGCTGTATAACCAACCTCGAAGCTACCATCATTCGATGTGTTATGAAAAGCGAACTCCACATGGGTATAACCGATGTCCGCCACTTGTCAATCTTCATCTTTTCGCCGTACAGCATGGAACGAACGCGATTCGCAAATATTAAATTATAACTTAACTTTCAGAGTCCAAAACCTTATACTTATGGGATATAGAAGCAAAGGGGACAGAGAAATATGATGCACAAAGCACTAACCATTGCCGGCTCCGATACAAGTGGCGGTGCAGGCCTTCAAGCCGATCTCAAAACGTTTCAGGAACGCGGTGTATTCGGCATGACAGCAATCACCGTCATTGTCGCCCAAGATCCGCACAATGGCTGGTTCCATGATGTATTCCCGATCGAATTATCACTACTTGAGAAGCAAATCGAGACCGTTCTTGCAGGCATCGGTGTCGATGCTGCCAAAGTCGGCATGCTCGGGTCAACTGAAATCATTGAACTTGTCGCACGCAAGATCGACCAATATAACGTTAGAAATTTCGTTATCGATCCAGTCATGGTATGTAAGGGTGCAGATGAAGCCCTTCACCCAGAGACGAATGAAGCGCTACGCGATATTCTCGTACCAAAGGCGCTTGTCGTGACACCGAACCTGTTCGAAGCTTCTCAGCTTAGCGGTATGGCACCGATTAAGACCGTAGATGAAATGAAAGAAGCTGCGGCGAAGATTCATGAGAAAGGTGCAGCTTATGTCCTTGTCAAAGGCGGTGGTAAACTGACTAGTGAACAAGCAGCCGTAGATGTACTCTATGACGGCAAGAACTTCGAACTGCTCCAATCCGAGAAATTCAGCACTTCCTTCACGCATGGTGCAGGCTGCACCTATTCCGCAGCGATCACCGCAGAGCTCGCAAAAGGACGCGAAGTTAAAGAAGCCATTCATACCGCGAAGGCATTCATTACCGAGGCCATTCGCCATTCGTTCGCATTAAACCAGTACGTTGGACCAACAAATCATGCGGGGTATCGACTATCTGGTCAATAATATAGGTACTACATATCAAGGAAATCTCGACATCATGGATGCCGAGATTTTCTTTGTTGTTGGAACGATGTAG
>Ga0102589_1002593_pt1 | contig 20361 bp, 22 predicted proteins | sample AraplaMF_Col_mLB_FD_76858 | JGI IMG/M metagenome (GOLD analysis project Ga0102589, IMG submission 76858) | Arabidopsis root microbial communities from the University of North Carolina, USA - plate scrape MF_Col_mLB | ecosystem: Host-associated > Plants > Roots > Endosphere | place: USA... | reverse complement strand
AAAATAGATTATATGTGTGTACCAATAGAAGAACTTAATTTGCCAAATCAAAAATTCGACTTAATAACAAGTTCTTTAGTTATACATTACATAGAAGATTACTCACATCTAATTAAGAAAATAAGAGGTCTGTTAAAAAATGATGGTGAATTTATCTTTTCAACAGAACATCCAATAGTAACAGCTCGAAAGGAAATGAATAATTGGTTTGAAGATAATAATGGAAACAGATTGCATTGGGCATTAGATAATTACCAAGAAGAAGGAAAAAGGGAGGAACATTGGTGGATAGATGGTGTTGTTAAATATCACAGAACAATTTCAACATTAATTAATACTCTTATAGACAACGGTCTTGTAATTGAGAAAATTATTGAGCCAGAGTCAACTCCAACAGGATTAGAAAAAATGCCAGAATTAATAAATGAAAAACGGAGACCATCTTCTATTATCATTAAATCAAGAAAATATTGAGATTGAACCCCCGTTGATTAACTACTGGCTTTATTTTTAAAAAAGAGTAAAATCTTTTTCTAATTTTAAAAATAAGATTGTAAAGAAATACACTTAAAGTAACGGGTGCTTTAAGTGAGCAAGAAACTAAAAACTTTTAATTTCCGCTTTCGGAAATTATGTAAATGAGCTATCCATATGGATGGCTTATTTTTTTTGCTTAGCATGTTTTTTTCCGAAATGCTGGCGATGCCCCATCGCTAGTAAGCTAAAATTTTATAGTACCCCCAGAACGAAATTTTGTGTTAACTTGTAACAAAAAGCTCATTTTTTCGTTTTAGGTTAATTCTGAATTCTTAAATTGATGGGCATGTATGGTGACCCCTAACAGCATAAAATACAATTCCGCTAGAAATATAAGCGCTATATTCTCTTTTGTTTTATCTTTGCACCAGAACCTAATTTTCCATAATAAAGATGACATAATTCTAAATCCTAAAGGGAAAATTTTATTAATGAATAACTTTATGTAGTAAATTTTATAAAAAGAAAAGGTGATGGAATGGAATTATCTAACGAAAGCAAAACTTATCATGCTGGAGATATTGTCTATGTTTTTTATCGCAATCCCCACACTCAGGATGTAGCAAATATACAAGCCGCAGCTGTTGTAAATAACCCTAATACTCCTAATGAATTAGCATTGTTTCTTTATGAAACTTATTATCCACTTTCACTTGAAATGGCTGTTTATTCTACAGAAGAAGAGGCAAACCAAGCTTACAACTACTATTATGGGGATGCTTCAGTGGGGAGGCTAGAATGAATAATCCATTTATGCCTAAACTTGTATACTTTGAACCCAAAGCACTGGATTATCCATTAGGGAGAGAGCTTCATGAAAAATTTGCAAAGATGGATGTAGAGATTCGGCATACTACTTCTCATAATCAAGTGAGAGATCTCCCAGGAGAAAACGATTTTCAAAAGTATCGGGTAGCAAAATCTACTCTTGTCGTGGGCGTTAGAAAAACACTAAAATTTGATACCTCAAAGCCTTCAGCAGAGTATGCTATTCCGTTTGCAACAGGCTGTATGGGCCATTGTCATTATTGCTATTTACAAACAACAATGGGAAGTAAGCCATATATCCGTACCTATGTAAATGTAGACGAAATTCTAGAAGCTGCTGACAAATATATAGAGGCACGTGCACCTGAACTGACAAGGTTTGAAGCCTCCTGTACATCCGATATTGTGGGAATTGATCATTTGACTCATACCCTCAAACGCGCAATTGAGCATTTTGGAGAATCCGAGTATGGAAAATTGAGGTTTGTTACAAAATTTCATCATGTAGATCATTTACTTGATGCAAAGCATAATGGAAAAACAAGATTTCGGTTTAGTGTAAACGCTGATTATGTTATTAAAAATTTTGAGCCAGGAACTTCGCCACTAGCTAAAAGGATTGAGGCAGCTGGAAAGGTAGCAAGATCAGGATATCCCCTCGGATTTATTGTTGCTCCTATTTATCTTCATGAAGGCTGGAAAGATGGATACTATCAGATGTTTGAGCGTCTTAATGCTGAATTACCCCCTGATGCACGTGATGATATCACGTTTGAATTTATTCAACATCGTTTTACAAAGCCCGCTAAGAGAGTGATTGAAAAAAATTACCCAATGACAAAATTGGAATTAGATGAAGAAAAAAGAAGATATAAATGGGGAAAATACGGAATTGGAAAATATATTTATCAAAAAGAAGAAGAAGAAGATATAAAAAATTATCTATATTCTTATATGGAGAAGTTCTTTCCCAATGCAAAATTAGAATATTTCACATAGAATGTATACGTGCATAAAAAAATTAGAGATTCAGGAATTAATGTACTTAATGATATAATACACATTTATAGGTATTATAATGAATAAGGAGAAACAATATTTTCAAATATTAAATTTAAAATTAAGAATTTAGAATGTAAATATTTCGGCCAGACCAACAGTGACAGGAATTATACAACGGTTATTGCAAAAAGAATTTATTTTCACAACACATAATCCAAACGACAAAAGATCGCACCTAATATTCCTAACAGAGAAAACAAAAAACTTGAGTAGAAGTAGCACACGCTCAAGTTTTTTGTTTTTATTTATTGTGTAAGAAGAGTAACACATAAACTCGAGAAATTTATTCCCCAATCCATGATGATATTCTTATTACTGCTTTAACTCTTGCATACATTCTTGTACAAGAGTAACTGCCTGACTTATAGTAGCACCACCACCAAATGCAGCTGTCACTCCCACTGCCTCAAAGATCTCCTGTTCTGAAGCTCCTTGATCTAGACACCCTTTAATGTGATAAATGATACAATATTCATCCTGAGAATAAAGGCTAATACCTAAAGCAATTAGCTGTTTTTGCTTTTTGGATAAGGTGCCTTCTTTAAAGCATTCCTCTGTAAAAGAATTAAATTGTTCAGCTAGCTTAGGCATTTTCTCAGTAAATAAACCCAAACCATACTTATAATGATGAAGTGCAGATTCTGTAGAGTTTCTACCTTCAAATTCCATATTTAATCCAGCTCCATTTCTCATATATTTAAACAAAAGTTAGTATGAACCTAATCCGAATTGATTAAACCTAATGGAGGAATTAATTAAAAGTTTATCGAAATGAATTGTGATCAATTAAAAAGAGAGTATTGTAGAAAAAATAATTAAGAAGCAATCATAATGACTTACTTAGTCCGTTCCAATAAAAATCAACAATTTGTTGTGCTAAATCTTCTATATCAGGGATAAGGGGATTTTGATCAACATCTTTGTAGTCTCCAACGTATAGCAAAGCGACAAAGGCGTGAGCACTTAAAAGCGTGTGCCTTTTAGGGATTTCCCCTTCTTGTATCGCTTTATCTATAGTTTGTGCCAATACTTCATACATTTTATCTTCTGCATCTTGCATTTGTTTTAAGTGCTTATCAGACAAGGAAATCTTTGCATCCCTCATAAAGCTTTTTATATCAATGTCCATTGTAGCGGTTAAATGAATTTTTGCAACATCAAGTAAGCGCTCTTTAAGAGGCTTATTTGATGAAAGAATCCTATACATGTTTTCTCTAATTCGAACCATCATTTGAACCATTGTATCAGTAAAAAGATCAGCCTTAGTAGCATAATAATAGTAAACAGTTGCCTTTGTTACATCACATTCTTTAGCAACATCATCCATAGAAACAATTTGATATCCTTTATTTAAAAATAATTTTGTAGCAATGTTTACAATTTTATCTTTTGTAGATATAGTATTTTTATTTTGACGTGGTCTTCCCAAGGGACGCTGTTTGTGTTCCAATTCTATTCGCTCCTGACTTTTCAGAGTTAAAAACATTATAGCATATTCATATAATAGTTCTTGATTAATTAACTGACTAGTATATATAATTACTGCAAAAGTTTAGTTAGAAAGGTGGATATTTATGAAAAAGCATCCTCTATATACTTGGGGACAATTGGTTGGGGGACCAAAAGCAAGGTGGATTACTCTTTTAGTATGGGTCTTATTAACCCTGGTTTTATCATTTACATGGCCAGCAGTTAATAAAGTTGAAGATGAGACGGCTCCAAACCTTCCTGAAAACACTATGTCACAACAAGCTAATCGTTTAATTAAACAGGAGTTTCCTAATGATGCTGGAAACCCCGCGCTTATCGTTTGGCATAGAGACAAGGGTTTAGAAGCGAATGACTTTAAGACAATTCAAGATACTTACAAACAGCTAAAGAAAACACCATTAAAAGGTCAATCAATGTTACCGCCATTTGATACAATACCACAGCAAACATTAGCAAAGAGTGTTTCAGAAGATGGTACGTCTCTAGTAACTCCTGTATTTTTTAACACAACAGCAGGGACAGATATTCTTCAAGAGAATATGAATGAATTGCAGCGTATTATAAAGGATACTTTGGCAGATGATCCTTTTAAAAGAAAAATTTCTGATTCTGGTCTGCATGTTCGTCTATCAGGACCAGTTGGTATTCAGACTGATGCAGTAAGCTTATTCAGTCAGGCTGATGTAAAATTACTTATTGCAACAGTACTACTTGTTTTAGTTTTACTTATTCTTCTGTATCGCTCACCACTTTTAGCAATCTTACCTTTAATTGTAGTTGGGTTTGCTTACGGGGTAATTAGTCCAACTTTAGGATTTTTAGCAGATAAAGGATTGATTATTGCTGATGCACAAGGAATTTCAATTATGACTGTACTTTTGTTTGGAGCTGGTACCGATTATTGTTTATTTCTTATTTCAAGATATAGAGAGTTTTTATTAGTAGAACAAAATAAATTTAAAGCTCTGCAACTTGCTATCAAAGAATCGGGTGGGGCAATTATCATGAGTGCTCTTACAGTAGTAGTTGGATTAGGTACTCTTTTACTTGCTCATATTGGTTCTTTCCATAGATTTGCAGTACCATTTAGTGTTGCTGTATTCCTAATGGGGGTTGCCTCATTGACGCTTTTACCCGCATTACTAGCTATTTTGGGGAGAGTAGCATTTTTCCCATTCATTCCAAAAACAATAGAAATAAATGAAGAATATGCTAAGAAAAAAAAGAAAACAATTAAGTTAAAGGAGTTGAATGGGTTCTTAAGTAAAAAACTTGGAGATCTTGTTATTCGTAAACCATGGACAATTATCCTGTTAACACTATTCTTATTAGGTGGGTTGGCTTCATTTGTTCCACGTGTCCAATTTACGTATGATTTATTAGAATCATTTCCAAAAAATATGCCTTCACGTGAAGGATTTGATTTAATCTCTAATCATTTTTCACCTGGTGAGTTAGCACCTGTACAAATTGTTGTTGATACAAAAGGAAAAGATGTATCTGTCAAAGAAGAATTAACAAAAATTTCTTTTGTAGATCAAGTAACAGAACCAGTAAAAGGAAAACTGAATAATCAATTACAATTGTTTGAAGTTTCAATAAAAGATAATCCGTATTCTATTGAGGGGATGAATAAAATCCCTGAGTTAAGAAAAAGTTTAGAACAGGTAATGAAAAGTGCTGAAATAAGTGATGCTAATAATCACATATGGATTGGAGGAGAAACGGCTACATTATACGATACGAAACAGACAACTGAACGTGATCAAAATGTGATTATTCCTGTTATGATTGGTATTATCGCATTATTATTACTTGTATATTTACGTTCTGTTGTGGCGATGATCTACTTAATTGTAACAGTGATATTATCATTCTTCTCTGCATTAGGGGCAGGATGGTTACTACTTCACTATGGTATGGATGCGCCTGCAATACAAGGGGCGATTCCTCTATATGCATTTGTGTTCTTGGTAGCATTAGGAGAGGACTATAACATATTTATGGTTTCTGAAATATGGAAAAACAAAAGTAGCCAGCCACACCTTGAAGCAGTCAAAAACGGGGTGGTTCAAACAGGTAGCGTTATTACGTCTGCTGGTTTAATCTTAGCAGGAACGTTTGCTGTTTTAGCTTCACTACCAATCCAAGTACTTGTTCAATTTGGTATTGTTACAGCAATTGGAGTACTATTAGATACATTCATTGTAAGACCACTTCTTGTCCCTGCCATTACAGTGGTTCTAGGACGATTAGCATTTTGGCCAGGTAAACTTTGGAGAAAAAAAGAAAGAACAAAAGTAGGTGCTTGATAATATTATAAAATTAAAAAACCAAGGAAAATTAATTTCCCTTGGTTTTTTATTAGAAATAATATATATATAATAAAAGTAGTATCTAAATACTAATTATTTTTTTAAATCTCCGTTTTTTGGTGTTCTTTGTTTTCTATATCAGTTTCAGGCATTCCGTACAAACCATTCATGGCTTGTTCAACTGGTTGAAGTCCAGTTTTTGTAGTTTCAGATCTTAAGCTTTTTGAGTTTTTACTCTTTTCTTTTTTAGAATGTTGAAAATTCATTTTTATACCTCCAAACACTAAATTTTTTTGAAAATAAAAAGCGTATGAGAGAGTTTGACAGATAAACAAATGGATTATCTGCCGATTGAATGAACAATTATTTAAGCTATTAATGTAATAGCATCATATACATAGTATGTCATCTTTGCTAAAAAATATGTAAGAGGATATAGCAAGATTTTAATTTAAATGTAAATTTAGGTAATTTCTATTACATAAGGGTACAGCCCATGTCCATCAACTTAAGAGATTTTAATACCCCATTGTCATCAAGCTAGTATTTTGAATTGCCCCTAAAACAAAAAAATTATTATTTTATAGTTATTTATGAGAATTCAGCCCGTTTTTTTCGTTTTGGGGTAGTTTATTCTTGTTAGGTTGATGGGCATGTGGTAGATCCGGAACTTATACGCTTTATGGACGAGCACCACTTTCCACCTCACTTTCTATTTTAGTTTTTCTACATGCTTTTTTCACGATATGTATGAGAACGATATCGGAATATATTCAAAAATACTTCTCTCGTATCATTTCTTCTTTTTTGTCGAAAATCCTCTGCCACCCTTCAAAAATGTATACATATGGAAAGACTTTTATAATGGAACAATTCCTTCTATGTAAGAATACTTCTTCCTGCATCAGTTCTCTTCTATAGGAACGAACGAATCCCGATACCTCATCCTAACTCTTCCACAAGGAGAAATATTAGGATTTTACCTAACCGCCATTCATCTCCCACCTACTCATTGAACCATGTCCTACCCATTCCTTGAGGTGGAGTTTTCTGTCGGAAAATGATAAAAACTGACGAAGATTCCCCATTAAAGTCCTTGTCCTATCTTAAAAGAGAAAGAAATATTCCCTTTCACTCATATAAGTTTTCTCAATAATCAAAATCCATAAATTATTCCTCTATCATTTGTGTGATTCCAATTGCTGAAATTGCTGTACCAATTGCTTGTATCCAAATACCAATTAGTCCAACTAATCTCTCATCTTCTTTTTCCCGATCATTTTTCTCAACCATTTGTTTTTCTTTCGATAGATTGTGTATACCTTGATATGCTTGTAATCCAGCCCCTAGCGTCTGTAATGAATTGCCCACTACAATCAACCATGGAATTTTGGGTTCTTCATTTAGTGCCACTTCCACCCCTACAAATGCACCAATAGACTGCAGACTATTTCCTGTAATAATGAGATAATCATTCTCTTTTGTTTTCTTGTGTATATTAAAAAAGGTTCCTATTACATTTGAAATATTCCCTAAAATCAGTAATTCAATCCCTGTTTTCTCCAAAGTTTTATTTTTTTCGTGCAATTGGTCCTCTTTACTGAGTTTATCCTCTTCTATGTGTAATCCTTGTTGTTCAGAGGCATCTTTTAACGCTACCAATTGTAGTATATATCCAAGAGCTTGTAATGATCCACCTACAATTACAAGTGGTTCCTCAACATTTTTCTCTCCTATAAACCCTCTCGTAGTTCCAATAGCAGCTATCGTATTTCCTCCTACTTGAAACCATGCTCCTGTAACCGTTAAATTTCTTGAACTCATATTGTTCATCCACCTATATTAGACTCATTTTATTTATCACGGATTCACAAATCATAATATCTTTCAGTAAATCGAAAATATTTCCCTCAATCGTTTGAAGCTCCCAAATCTATATTTTCTCACAAGAAAAATGTCTTCCCTACATTTCCCCATTATATTTTAATACATTTCATTTTGTGCATGAAATGACTTACCTAAACTTCTCTCTTATGTATTTCAAATTAAAAAGAGCACTCAAAAGTGCTCTTTTCGTGATAAGGAGTTTTCAATGAGTATGAAAAAAGCGATTTACGCTTGTCCCATACTTCTATATATGCTTATCCTACTCAAAAGGTGTACGATTTATAGAATTAATAATATACTCTACGTAGGAACTAGATTTTGAACCACCTAATATTAACAGACTTTTCAAATCCTCTATCTTTTCAAAAAAGTATAGTAGCAACAGATCCGTCAAGTGTATCTCAACTTTCGTTAATCCTACCACCAATCTTCCATGACTGAGAGAATCCTTACATTTTATTTACCCATAACATATACTTGTTTCCTTAAAATGGATATTACATTAATACAGTAACCCATTAAGTTACTTTCTTCATCCCCCTGAACCAAGCCGTTAGCGTTTGCTAGCTGCCCTTTTATTGGTAACAATTACCGTTGTATCTAATTAGGTTACAGTTTATCATGTAATAGCTCGATAAAAACGAGTAGTTATACCCATCGTCCTAGGAAACTAGAGCCTTGTTTTTTTCTACAAAATGAAATTGATGTTTAGGATTCTTTTTCTCCATTACCATCTAGTCATTCGCGATTCTCACGTAAATTCACCTCTCATTTGCTCCTTCCATTCAAATAACTATTTTGTTTCAATTTATACATAGTTTATATATAATTCAGACACATTTAACATGATAAGCTTTTGAAAATTAATGGTATGATTAATTCGTTGAAAACGACACGTTTCGACAAATACAAAATAACCTTCCTTACCTCTGAATCCCTGCCCCCTGTTCCGCAGGGATTCTTATAATTTACGGTTTCTTCTCAGGTTACATTTTGTTAAGTCTTTACTATTTTTATAAATTCGTTTTTTACCTCTTACTTTTACTTAGAAGCATTTGTTTAGTTTGCAGTTTTGTTTGCAAACTTGTTAGCACTTTTTTATATTTCTTCTGCTAAAAACCTCCATTGTATTTCTTCTATTACTCATCACTCCCACTGCCATTATGACGCAAATCATCAATTAAATTATGGGATTTTTAAAATTTAATATCCTTTTAAAACAAAAAACAGTTATATATTGGAATTCCCATCATATATCTGTCTTATGTTCTATATAGAAGGGACTGTTAAAAATGGGGAATAATCACTTTCATAATGTGTTTGCTGTGAAACAAGAACATTTGGGACAAGTTCTTAAATTAAAGAAATTCTTTGAAGAATTAGATATGGATTTTAATGATTTCGCTGATCCTCGCACTCTAGTCAACGTGCTAGAATCAAATCGTAATATAAACTTTTTGGATTCGTCACAGGAAGCAATCATCGGCGGAGAAGCACTTCAAATTTCAGAATTGATTGAGAAAATTAGCAATCTGATTATTAAAGATATATTAGCATTTCCTACTTATCGTTGGGGAGAAAATATAAACCAAGATATTGTGAGTCAGGTGAACGATGCTATTACTAACATGTTTATTAATTTAAATAAACATGATGCTGAACCATGGATCTTCTGGTATAACAATGGGAGTGTTTTTCCAAGATATACTTATAATATTTTAATCGCTATAGATACTCAGGAAAAAGACTATCTTACAGACGTTTTAGCCTGTAGTTTTGATGTTTTAGTTGTAAAAAAAACGAAACAGGAAGTTTGTTCTTTCACAGTTAATGATAGTGCACAATGCCTTATAATGATGAAACATATGCTTGTTGGGATAAAATTTGAAGATGTTTATCCCTCATAACCCCCGCCCCTTTACCTATAAGTAAAGGGGCGGTTATTTTTTTGCTACACTCTTATATACTTTGAATCACATAAACCTTTGTGAAGATTGATGTTCGTTCCTGTAATCCAAACAACACCTGATGCTTTGTAAACTTTATCGATTTTACATACATCATCTCGTAGTCAATTGTTCTCAGCAATCTTATACCAAAAAGTAAGAGCCATCATGATGCCAAATTAGGTAAACATGGTTACTTCCCTTTAAGACTTGTCTCATAATAGCTGCATTTAACGATGAATTTTCGCGAACATCAACAACTTCTATTGTTATACTACCTAAATTGTTATTTTCCCAATCACAGGTACATGTCCTCTCTCAGTGTACTTTCAAATATTACAAGGGTAATTCGGTTTACGTGAAGTGTGCTTTTTTCTTTATTTCAGCATAGGGGAATATTCGTTCTAAAGATAATAAAAAACATAGAATACTTTGATTTGCTTTCATAATAAAAGAAATTCTCTCCATGTTAAAATAGGAAAATATTACATTTTAAATTAATTTATATTGTCTTTCCGATTTTTAAAATGTAAAATATTTAATATAAATACATAATTTAGGTAAAGGGAGATATACATGAAAAAGCTATTAGTTTCAGCAACAGTATTCACACTTTTAACTGTAGGGTATAACTCATCTGTATTTGCAGCTCAGAACCCAAATGACAAAGATTGCGGTCAATTCAAAAATAATCAAGAAGTAATGGAGTTTTGGCACAGTAATGGGTATAACGCGAATAACGATCCCCATGATTTAGATCGTGATAATGATGGATTACCTTGTGAAGTAAACAAAGGGGAATATGATCGATTTGTGGCTAGCAAACAAACTCCAATAAAAAAAGAAACAAACAATAACGAAGTTACAAAAAAACAAGCTGAGAAATTACCAAATACAGCTTCTAATAATATGACAATGATGCTTGTAAGTGCTGGTCTAATATTATTAGGTTCAATTTTTGTATTCCGTCGTAAAAAGACGGATGCATAGAATAATACCTAAAAAAGACAGGGATATTCCTGTCTTTTTTAATATGGAGTGATACATTTGAAAAAGCTTGAATGGTTCGGTATATTATTGATTACTATTGGCTCTTTTTCTTTCGTTTATTACTTTATTACTTGGTATGATTCAACAAAAACTGTTGAGACTTTAACAGGTACTGAGATTAAGAAGTATCAAAGTATAAACAACCTAACTGATCATAAGCAAACATTACTAGAACCCGAGAAACACTTTCCCTCTTCTCAAGTGCAACACCAACAAGGAGAACAAATCGCATATATGGTAATCCCGAAAATCAAACGGAAATATCAAGTTTACTGGGGTGCTGATGACAAAACATTGAAAAAAGGCGTTGGAATGTTCGTTAGTGACATTACATCGCCCCCTTCTGGAAATGGACATACTGTACTAAGTGGTCATCGGGATACAGTATTTACCGATTTAGGAGATTTACAAGAAAATGATTATATTTTACTTGAATACGATAACAAGATATACGCTTATCAAATTCGGAAACACTGGATTACCGACGCCAATGATATGAGTGTAATCGTTGCAAAAGATAAACCAACACTTACATTAACCACATGTTATCCATTCAACTATATTGGGGATGCTCCTAATCGATACATAATTGAATCATCTTTGGTTGCTGTTCAATAATTCGGAAAAACATAAAAATGGTAACCCCTGCAATTTCAGAAGTTTGACACAGCTCTGGAAAAAGATTATAAAGAAAAGTGAGGTTCCTTATATTCGGTTCCATGATCTAGGGCATAATCATGCAACTATCATGTTGAAACAAGGGATTCATCCGAAATTTGTAAGTGAACAATTAGGACACAAAATAGTAGGCATCACATTGGACACCTACTCGCATGTTGTACCGGGACTTCAAGAAACTGCGGTGGATCAATTTGCAAACGAATTATTCGGAAAGAAAAACGTTTGTTAAAAGTTTTCGTTTTTTTAGCAAAAACACCACCTGAATTATTCCAAATACAAAAAATGAAAAAGGAGCAACAAAACATGAAAGAAATCAAGAGTGAAAAGGAATTCAAAGACATTATCGCAAGCGAGGAGCCAGTAGTTGTTAAGTTCTTTACTACATGGTGCCCAGATTGTGTACGTATGGACAACTTTATCGGGGATGTAATGGAAGAGTTCAATAAATTTGAATGGTATTCTATAAATAAAGATGAATTCCCAAGTATTGCAGAAGAGTATCAAGTAATGGGAATTCCTAGCTTATTAGTGTATCAAAATGGTGAAAAACTTGGTCATTTACATAGTGCAAATGCAAAAACAGAAGAGCAAGTTACTGAGTTTTTAGAAGCATACTAATTCAAATAAACTATTTAGGTAACAAAATGAAACTTTAATTAGTGGGGCATCACCTCCCACTGATTATTAGTTGAACGAATCATGCTTTTACTGGCCGTTTTATTCCCTACCTTACTACTTTGCTTTCGTTGCATTTTAAGGCAAGGTCTTATAATGCGGGATAAACAACATTTCCTTAGATAGGAAGAAAACAACAATCTAATCGAAAAAATCGGGATTATGTTGGTTGTCTTTACCCTTATGGTAACCTTTCAAAAGATTATAATGTTTTTTTCGATCATATACAAATTGAAGAAGTTTTATTTACTGGATATGAAAATAAAGAAGAACTCATATAAATTTTTAAAGAGGACGCAAAGGTGCGTCCTCTTTAATTTATCTTTCTACCGAAAAATGTAAAAACAAAAACATCTTTTGCCCATTTTCCCTTCCCATACATATATAATACAAACCCACTAATACTGGTTAATACAACAAGGACAGAAAAATATATCCAATTTTTGTTGTTTTCACTCTTTAATCTATCTATAATTTGTTCCTTAGTATTTCCAATATAAACAGATTTCCCATATCTATTAGGTAATTCTTTTATTATTTTTCCATCTACTGACCCAAGCACAACTACATTTTCTTTATTTTCTACTGCTCTAAATGAATAAAAACGTTTTTTTCCATCTGCTAACTTTGTAGCATTCGCCTGAATATCATTTATTCTTGTTGAAATTACATTCTGACTATTTAATTCTATAAAGGGTGTTTCAAGAGACACATTTTCTTTATTTATTAATTTTAATTCTTTATTTCCAATATGTATTGGTTCATTATAAAAAGCTGTCACTTGACCGTTACTCCATAAAGAACGATTTGGTGCAGAAGTCTGTGTATAGTATGTCGTTTTTTTCTTTTGAATACGATTCACTACCGCATACCCATCAGCAAGTAATGTTTCATCTCCTGTTACAGGTTCAGAATATATCTTCCCTCTTACAAAGTAAATACCATCTGCAACTTCTTTATCACTTGAAATCATCTTGAAATCACCGAGTTCGTCCCAGAGTAAAAAACTATTTAAACTCTTATACCCATAAAAAACACATACAATTAATAAAATTGTAAACAATACCCCTATTTTAACTGTTGCCTTTTTATTCACTAATTGCTATTCCCCCATATATTACTAATATTCTCATCTTAATTATAATCAGAAATATTTTTGATGTATATATATTAATCTTTTTGCCCTAAGCTAACTTTGTTATCCCCTACTTAAAAAGCTATAAAGCGTCAACAATGTTTGTATAGACCCACACGAGTTCCGTTTGATACTCTATTACTAGAAAGAAATTCCTAACAGAAAGGTGAGTGATCGTTATGAATTCACTTTCTAATAAAGAAGCTGATAAAGGAGCCATTGTCAGCATTATTGCCTACATATTTTTAGCGTCACTAAAAATCGCAATTAGCTATATTGCTCTTTCCAGTGCATTACGTGCAGACGGTTTAAATAATTTAACAGATATCGGTGCTTCTATAGCTGTATTAATCGGTTTAAAAATTTCTCGAAAACCTCGTGATCCGGATCATCCATATGGTCATTCTCGTGCAGAACAAATTGCTTCACTTGTCGCCTCCTTTATTATGGCAACGGTCGGACTTGAAGTTATCGTAAGTGCAATTCAATCGTTTTTCACTCCACAGAAAACGGCGCCTAATGTACTTGCAGCTTGGGTTGCCTTATTTTGTGCTGTCGTCATGTACAGTGTGTATAAATATAATAATAAAATTGCGCAGCGCACAAAAAGTAAAGCACTAGAAGCCGCAGCAAAAGATAATTTATCCGATGCTCTCGTTAGTATAGGTACAGTTGTCGGTATTGTAGCATCACAGTTCGACATGCCTATCCTCGATCCAATTGCAGCCTTAATTGTCGGCTTTATTATTTGTAAAACCGCGTGGGATATTTTTACAGAAGCCTCTCATATGTTAACCGATGGCATCGATCCGGATAAAATGGAAGAATATTCACATGCTGTCAAGCTCGTTTCTGGTGTTGAAAATATTGTTGATATTCGTGCACGTATGTATGGGAACCAAACGTATGTGGATATTACGATTGAAGTAGATGCTCATATGGACGTGAGTAAAAGCCATCATATTACCGATGAAATTGAAGAAATGTTAGAAGAAAGATTTGGAATTTTATACACTCATATTCATGTAGAACCTACGCAAAAAGAACCTATGATGACATAGGTTCTTTTTTGATGAATGTTTGATGAAACATAATACATAAAATGAGCCAACTTCCCCCCGCTGCCCAACCCGCTAATATATCGGATGGATAATGAACACCAAGATATACGCGGCTAACAGAAATAGAAAATATAACGAAACATGTAATTAAAATAATCAACAACTTTCTATGCAATGTAATACGATGTTCCGTAATTGTTACATAAGCGATAAATCCTAGAAATGCTGTAGCATTCATCGAGTGGCCGCTTGGAAAGCTATATCCTGTAGCTGTAACAAGCTGCGATACATCTGGTCTTGGTCGTTCGTACCATAATTTTAAAAGGTTGTTAAGGTAACGAGATCCGTAATAATTAACGATTAAAAATAACGCACCTAACAACTTTTTTCGAATAAGAAAGTACATTACAACTATGATTAATAATGGGAAATATATTTTCTTTGAACCAATATAAGACATCCAGGTGAAATAAGCTGTCAAATACTCGTTCCGAAAACTTTGAATAAATTTGGAAATAACATCATCAAATTTTTCAATGCAAGCGGTATGATACGAAAGTGATAATCCGACAAAACAAATGAGAAACACAATTAACAAGTATACATGTCGATATCGTTTCACATACATAACCTCACTATATAAAAATAAGAAATGGAGCGGTTGTTTTAGTTTTCCTCTCCATTTCTTTTTTATGCATCTTTTATTAAGAAATATAACTGTTAATTTTTTGCTGCATAGCTGGGATATCTTCACGCGTTACAGTAAAACGAACGACTCTTTCATCTAAGTCTAATGCTTCTGAAAATAGTCCTGCTAGCCCACGGGCTTTTCTGTCTACTTCCATAACAATATCTAATCGATCATAGGCACGTGGTAGAATTAATAATTCCAATTCATCCAACTTTCCATAATACTGTCCTGAAACTGGAATGAACTCAAATTCTTGTGCAAATGGAATATTGGTACGTAATCGGTGTGGTAATTCTTCACATTCTGCTTGACGAAGCCTGAATCCTAATTGTTTTGCGCTATCTAACACACTGTTAAATAATGCATTCGGTAACACCTGAATGTAATCACGATCACTCGGATCAATACTCCGCTTAATATCAAGACCTGTATGAACCCAAACATTTTTCATTCCAAATGTAAGCGGCGCTTCAATTGGCATTGGGAATGAAAATGGAATTTCCACTTTTGCATTTGGAGATATCGTAATCGGATCGGTTAAACGTACTCGTTCTAAATCGAATGTAGCGCTTACTTTTTTATCATCTACTTCTCGTATATACGACGTCGTTAATGTTAAGTAAATGCTTTCAATTTGTTGACTAACTGCTCCACCTGTAATGTGAACTACACCTACAATTTCTTCTCCTACTAAATATTCTTCTTTTTCAAGAACTGTATCTACTTTCGCGCTTCCTACTCCAATGCTCGCTAAAAACTTTTGAAACATGTATCTCCCATCCTTTCTAATACATGGCGTACATCTTCTCTAACTTCTTGTATATTTTCATAATAAGGAGACTTCATCCGCAACATTCGCATAATAATTTCACAGTTTTCTTTCATTATCTGCAACTCTTCATACCATGGCCTTTCTTCTTCTACAGTAGATTCATAGCCAGAGTATAATAAAAATAATGTAAAGTGACCTAGTGCATAAAAATCACTACGATAATGAACCTCTCGCATATAGGCTTGTTCCCCTTCATAGGTAGATGCCCGTTCATCGATTTCTTCTATAAATTTAGCTAATCCAAAATCGATAATGCTGATTTGTCCCTCTTTCATTAAAATGTTTGGAATTCGTAAGTCTCGATGAATAATACCTTTACTATGAAAATAAGAAACAATCTCAAGTACCTTATATAAAATATGAAAAGCTTCTTGCTCTTCATATACATGTCCATCTCTAAAAATGAAGTCTTCGAAATTCTTACCCGACATGTACTCCATTACAAAAAACGGCTGTTTTTTCCATATAAAACTATCATATAAGCTCGGTATTGCTGGATGATTTAACTGCTCTAAAATTGTTTGCTCTTGCGCAAACGACCTTCTACCTGACTTATACCTTTGCTTACTTTGTCTTAATTGTTTTAAAACTTTTTTCTCTTTCGTTTCTAAATCATAAACGATATATGTAAAACCATAGCTACCCATTCCAATTACTGATTCAATTTTATAGCGTTGCGAGACAATTGTATCATTGTGCAGCGGCCTATCAAACCAAGCAAGTATATCACGCCACTTCATCAACTACTTGAAAAAAAGCTACGACTTTTGTGTTTTCTTTTATAATGCTGATGTCCATAGCCATGGGGATTTCTCCTCTTATTATAATCGCTACTTGAATACGAGCGACCTCTATGACGATAATCACTACTTGAGTAGGAACGATGTCTATTCTTCTTTCCTAGTAAAGAATCAATAATTTTTTTGAACATCCCTTCACCTCTTGTTTAAAATTTTCTTTTTATTATACCAATAATAATCTTTTATGTTTGTGACAAGTTTGTAAAGAAATGATTTTGAAGTGTAAAAAACGACGGGTTTTTCCCGTCGTTACTTTCACCCTTCATCCTCATCAAACACTTCATCAATCATACATTTTTCTAGTAAATACTCAAATGTAATATCAGCGAGATCTTCAATCTCTTCTCGCTTTGGTACATACCCTCTCTCTATTAGTTGCTCATAAAAAAACTCCGCAATTTCTTCCGTATCAATTACGACCTCAATTTCCTTCATGAGCATCACTCCTTTATTTCTGTTTTATGAAGGAATTTCAAAATTATGTATACGAGATTAGAAAAATAGATTTTCTTTTCCATATCATATTTGTCAGTCATATTGACTCGTCTTACAGCATACGATGTAGTACAAGCTATTTGAAGGGGGAAATAAAATGGAACAAAGAAAAGAAGAGTTCATGCATGAAGATAAATGGGCAGACTCTGTCATCAAAGGGCTTATTATTTTTTTAACAATTGTAGGTATACCTTACACAGCTTATATTTTTGTTCAGTTCCTTCTTGCTTTCTAATTATTTTTTCTCTGTTAGTTTAACTAAATAATTATGAACGACATCCATTACAATTTTATATTCTTCATCTTGAAATGTTTCATATAATAATTGATAGTCATTATAAATATCTAATAATCCATCAATAATTTCTTGTCTGCTCGTTTTAATACTTACCTTTTTGGAATTATTAATTGACTTCAATTTTCCAAGATCTAATTTATTCATCCCTGCTTTATCTTGTTTCATTTTTTTCAAGATGGCATTAGCCGTTTGTGCATTCGCAAGCAATGTTAAATCTGATTCATCAGCCTCTAACCACTCACCATCTGTGATTCTCGATAATTCATATATTGTATCTTCCCATGCATCATTTTTATATCGCCACACTTCTGTACGAAATCCAACGATACGAAAGACATCTTTATCATAACCCGTAACTTGCACAAGATCACCGAACGTAAAATGATATCGTAATTCAATCCATTCTGTTTCACCTTTTTTCATTTCTTGTTCCGTGACATGTTGAAGTGTTTGTTCCACATAATATCCATCATGATTATTAACTTCATATACATAAACGCCATCTAACATTTTCATATTTGTGATTTTACCAACAGTTCCATATAGTGTAATCACGACTATATCTCCTACGTTATATTTAGGTTGTTTTTTTCTTGCCATTTATATCTCTCCTTTTTAAAGTCGTGATTTTTGATAACAGTATATGCAAACGATTAAAAAACGCTTATCACATGAGCTTATATTCAAAAATTTTTCCAATAAAAAATACATCACTTTTTATAGAGTGATGTACTAGTGCAGATATATTTGTAGTATATGTTTGCTCGTTATCTTTCTTGTATGTATAGCTCCCATGCTTCATCAAAAATAGACATACTATCCAGTAATCCACTTAATTCTAAATACGAACTAATTTCATCGTAATCTTCTGATTGCTTCGGAAAACTTAAATCGTCATACATAGCTTCAGCAAAATCCGATATTTCATTTTTGATTAAAGACGCACGATGCTTCATCATATAGTGATAAAATGACTTTTTCAAAAATATTCCCTACCTTTCTAACTTGGATACATTATACAAGGGGAAAAAGAAAAAAACCAGCATAATCGCTGGTTAAAAGTCAAAATAATTTCTTTTTAGTAGACGTGGGCGCTCCATTAACTCTTCATATGTTAATTGTTTTGGTAAATCTTTTGTATAAATTAAAAACAACTGATCTTCTATTTCTTTTACAACATGATCAGGCTGATAGTCCATTCCACATGATGAGCAAGAAATACATGGTGTCTTTTGAATTTCAATGGCTTTTGTACCATCTGGCAATTCCCAATATACAGTATTCAGACTTTCTTTCGCCTCTGTACTGTCACACCACATACAATTCATACTGCGTCACCCTCAGCCTCTGTATTTTCTTCTAATTTCGCCATTTGAGCTTGGTATTTTTTATCTTTTAACTGATCACGCTTATCACGTTTATCCTTTAAGGAAGAATGTGTTTCATTTGTTTCATAGTCTTTGCGGCGATTCATACGTTGCAAATCATCCGGAACAAGATTGAATTTCTTATCACTCATCAACCCTGCTACACCGATATCAGAGCGTTTTTCTTCATAAGTTGGATAAATCTCTTTAAAATAACCTTCAGCTCTTCCTGGCACATAATTTTCTGGTTCTGGATACGTTGTAATAACACCTTCAAAGTTACGAAGAACAACCTTATCCGCACTTTGTGAAATTAAATAATTTGGCTGAAGCGCAATTTTTCCGCCTCCACCTGGGGCATCGACAACGAATGTTGGCACTGCATAACCAGATGTATGTCCACGTAGTCCCTCAATAATTTCTAATCCTTTGGAAACCGGTGCACGGAAGTGACCAATACCTTCTGATAAATCACATTGATAAATATAATACGGACGAACACGAATTTTAACTAAATCATGCATCAGCTTTTTCATAATTGGTACACTGTCGTTAATTCCTGCTAAAATTACCGCTTGGTTTCCAATTGGCACACCAGCATTTGCAAGCATTTCACATGCTAGTTTTGATTCTTCCGTAATTTCAATAGAAGTATTAAAATGTGTATTTAACCATACTGGGTGATATTTTTTAATAATGTTACATAGATTTTCTGTAATACGTTGTGGGAATACAACTGGTGCTCTCGTTCCAATACGGATAATTTCCACATGCGGAATTGCTCGTAAGTTCTTTAATACGTATTCTAAAATTTTATCATTAATAAGAAGACCGTCACCACCAGAGATTAAAACATCACGCACTTGTGGTGTTTCACGAATATAAGTAATAGCATCATCTAATTGTTTTTTCGGAACACCCATTCCAATTTGTCCACTAAAACGACGACGTGTACAATAACGACAATACATAGAACATTGATTTGTAACTAGAAATAACACGCGGTCTGGATAACGATGTGTTAAGCCTGGAACTGGTGAATCTTCATCTTCATGAAGCGGATCTTCTAAATCATACTTTGTTTTATATAATTCTTCCGAAATCGGTACAGATTGCATCCGAATCGGACAGCGTGGATCATCAGGATTCATAAGAGAAGCATAGTACGGTGTAATATTTAACGGAATCGTTTTTGTTGAAATTTTAACACCTTCTTCTTCTTCTGGTGTCAAATTAATCACTTTCTTTAAATCATCTAACGTTTTGATCG
>Ga0102589_1002588_pt1 | contig 20375 bp, 17 predicted proteins | sample AraplaMF_Col_mLB_FD_76858 | JGI IMG/M metagenome (GOLD analysis project Ga0102589, IMG submission 76858) | Arabidopsis root microbial communities from the University of North Carolina, USA - plate scrape MF_Col_mLB | ecosystem: Host-associated > Plants > Roots > Endosphere | place: USA... | reverse complement strand
CTAATAATGAACCAATAATAATTGCGATTGCATTCACAATTGAACCTAGTAATACCATGTTTTTCCCCTTTGTTTTCTAGTTTATCGTATGCTCTGTCTACAGATTGAACAGAGTATATTTTTGCATTAATCTATTTTTAAGACAATTTTGCCGATATTTAGATTTTTTTCCATTCGCTGATGTGCCTCGTTTACTTCTTGCCAACTGACAATTGTATCAATAACTGGTTTTATTTTTTTAGATTCGATTAAAGGTAAGACTGTTTGAATGAATTGATTTGTTAAATAAGTTTTTTGTTCAAGTGTTTGAGAACGTAGTGTACTACCGATCATAGAAATCCGTTTCATTAGTAATGGTAATAGATTGAAGTCATTGATTTTTGAGCCGCTCATTGTTCCGATTAGAATTAACCGACCATTCGTATTTAATGATTGAATGTTTTGATGGAAATAATCTGCGCCAACGAAGTCTAAAATTAAATCTACACCTTTACCATTTGTAATGCTTTCAATTTCTGTTTGGAAATTTTGATTTTTATAATTGATGGCATGGCTTGCACCTAATTGTAAGCAGAAATCTAATTTTTCCTTTGTTCCTGCTGTAACGATTGAGTTTGCACCAAATTCTTTCGAAAGCTGAATAGCAGCAGTTCCAACACCGCTTGCTCCAGCATGAATTAAAACAGTTTCTTTTTCTTTTAATCGACCAAGTTCAAATACATTTAAATATGCTGTTAAAAAAACTTCAGGAATGGCTGCTGCTTCTTCAAAAGTCATATCGTCCGGTATTGGAATAGCAAGTTGTGATGGAAGAGAAACATACTCAGCGTAACCGCCTCCTGGTAATAAACCACATACTCTGTCACCAATTTTCCAATTCGTTACATTTTTACCAATTTCTTCGATCATGCCTGACATCTCTAAACCTAATATTGGCGAAGCACCTGGAGGAACGGGGTATTTACCATATTTTTGAAGAATATCTGCTCTATTTAGGGCCGTTGCATGAACTTTAACGAGAAGTTCATCATCACCAATCGTAGGCATAATGTTATTTCCAATAAATAATTCTTTTGAATCCACATTTATTTGAACTGCTCTCATTTATATAACTCCTTTATTTAATGATGAATACATCATACAACATATAGAGGCGAAAGAATATTTTAAAAACTCTATCATTGAGATTATTAGTTGATTGAAATAATGTACGATTGATATATTTAATTTATTTGAAAAACTAGTGTATGATTGTTTCATTACGAATCGATTTCTTTTGGAATTTAATACAAAATAGGTGAAAGATATGCAAGTGAAACATACAAATGATGTAAAAGAATTAATAAAAGAATGGCAAAACGCGTTGGAAGCAGAGCGGAATTATTTAAAATTTCATGGCGGTAGAGGACATTTACTTACAAGAGGTACGCCACTTTATGAAATAGGTCAAAGTACAGTTGTATTATTTACTGTCTATTCTGAGGTGTTTGTCCCAGATGGAACGCCAGTCAGAATAAAAATTGAAAATCAAGATTATCAAGGCGAGATCCTTTCTAGTAAAGGATTGCAATTAGAAATAAAGATAAATGAAAATCTTAAGTCTAATATTCCATACGCAGAATTATTCAGTGAACCTTGGGAATTGCTAGATCAATTAATAGAAAGACTAGATGAAATAAAAGATTATCGAGATAAACAAAAACGTATTATGAGACTGATGAACGCAAATGCAAAGCCAAAACATCTTGAAAAATTAAAACAAGGAAGTTCAATACAAAAGGAATGTATTTATCGTTCGTTCTATAATGCAACTACTTATATTTGGGGTCCACCAGGTACCGGTAAATCTTATAATTTGACGAATATGATATTAAAGCATTATGAAAAGAATAAATCAGTTTTAGTCATCGCTCATTCTAATGCTGCTGTCGATGTATTAATGAAAAATGTGATTGCTCAGCTTGAAGAAAATGCCAAATGGAAAAGTGGAGATATTGTTCGTTATGGATATACAAAGGATGAAGTGCTCCTACAACATGAGGATATTCTCTCATCAAAACTTGTAGAGGTAGAGGATGAGTCTGTACAAGTAGAGTTAGAAACATTAGATGATCGAAAATCTGCAATGATTAGAAAAGCGAAAAGAGGAGTTGCTTCAAGAGGTGAATTACACGAGTTAAGTAAAATCCAAAATAAGCTGAACAAGCTCCGTGGTGAAATTCGTGAAAAAGAAAAAGAATTGATTGATCAAGCGAAGGTAGTTGGCACTACATTATCAAAGTGTTCAATCGATCCATTAATCTATATGCGACAATTTGACTTGGTCATTGTTGATGAAATTAGTATGGCTTATACACCACAAATTGCATTTGCATCAACATTAGGAAAGAGAATCGTAGTTTGTGGTGATTTTAAACAATTACCGCCAATTGCTACTTGCTATCAAAATCAATATGTAAAAAAATGGCTTCAGGAAGATTTATTCCATCATGCAGGGATCGTGCAGAAAATTAATAAAGGGGAAAGTTTAGAAAATCTAGTTCTCCTGAACAAACAAAGAAGGATGCATCCGAATATTTCAGGATTTACAAATAAGGAGATCTATCATTCTTTAGTATTCGACCATCCAACTGTTAAAAAGAGGGAAGAGATTTCAAAACACCGCCCCTTTGCAATGAAAGCAAATTGTTTAGTGAACGCGCAATTTTTAAACACTTATGCACTCAAAGATTCAAATACTAACTCTAGATACAATCTAGGTTCAGCATTGATCGCAACACAATGTATGCTCACAAGTATAATAGATGGAGTAGAGTCAATTGGGGTTGTAACACCTTATAGAGCGCAATCAAAACTAATAACTGAACTCCATAAAGATATAATAGGGAAAACAAAATATAAAGATCTGCCAATTCAAATTGCTACAGTACATCGATTTCAAGGTTCAGAATGTGATGTAATCGTATTTGATACAGTCGATACTAAGCCGCAATATTCACCTGGTTATATATTAACAGACCAAAATAGTGATCGATTAATTAATGTTGCTTTAACGAGAGCAAAAGGTAAATTTATTCACATAACTGATATACCATTTATGAAGAACAAGACAAGTCGAGAGAAAACGGTTCGGAAATTGATTGAATATCAAATAGAACATGAATATAAAATAGAAAAGAATGAATTTGAAAAAGTTTTTTCACATAGTATTTCTAAAAGGTTGAAGTTCTTTCCAAATGATCAATCGGAATGGAACGAAGAGTTTAAAAATGATCTTCAAAATATCAAAAAAAATCTAACTGTATCAATGCCGAATTTGTCTTCAATGTCTAATGAATTTCGAAAACTATTAAATGAAATTGATGTTCCTATCACTTTCATTAGTGAGTCTAGTTATGAAAATCAAAAAAAGTGGAAATTTGTCCAAAAAGAATTTGTTCAACCACTTATTATCATAGATAATGAAATCCTTTGGTATGGACATCCTTACTGTCATCAAACGATGAATCAGTCTATTTTTACTGTTAGATTAAATAGTCCCAATACAATTCGAACATTAAAAGGGTTTATAGATTTTTAACATTACATGGAGTAAATTCCATGTAATTTTTTTATTCTTTTACATGGATTTTTTGCATAAATTAGTAAAAAATTGCAACGGGATCGTTGTATAAATAGTTGAACAGTCCATATAGCAAAGCTTGTATATGTTATAAGCCTTTCTTGGTTTTTAAGTTTTTTATAGATGATATTATAAAGTAGACAAATAGAAAAAAAATCTAGTAGCTACTAAATCTATCAGATCTGTACAAGTTTTAAAACAGATAACATCTTTTCAATTGATGTGATTTGCCTAATACGAAGTCATCGACATTTTTTCAACATACAGAGGAGCTAAGGGGTGTTTCCTATGAAAAGCGGTTTCTGGCAAAATTGGTCTGGAAGTGTGAAGTTTAATCCGCAACATATTTTTACACCAATATCGATCGAAGAAGTTGTATCTATCGTAAAAAAAGCAAATATAGAGAGTAAGAAAATAAGAGTAGTAGGTTCACGTCACTCCTTTACCCCGTTAATATCCACAACTGATTTCCTCGTCTCACTCGACCAATTACAAGGTGTCATTTCTATTGATAAAGAAAAACAAATTGCTGAAGTTTGGGCCGGAACAAAATTAGAAAGACTTGGGCAAGAATTATACCAGTCTGGTTTTGCTCAAGAAAATTTAGGCGATATTAATGTTCAATCTATTGCTGGAGCGTTATTAACAGGTACACATGGTACTGGTGAACAGCATGGTATATTAGCCACACAAATTGAAGAACTGACGATTGTTTTACCGAATGGTGAAGTGTTAGTTTGTTCGAAAATACAAAATATAGATTTATTTAAAGCGATTGGTGTTTCGCTAGGGTTACTTGGGATTGTGGTAAAAATGAAAATTAGAATAAAGCCTGCTACTACGTATCGTTATGAAAGTAAAAAAATTCATACAAAAGATTTATATCATCGCCTAGAAGAAATGAAAAAAGAAAATGAGCATTTTGAATTTTATATGTTTCCATATTCAAAAAATATTCAAGTTAAACTAATGAATGAAACTAGAACAAAAAATCATTCATTTAAGTTCGAGAAATGGAAAGTAGCAACCATTGAAAATAATGCATTTTGGTTTTTAAGTGAAATTAGTAGAAATCTACCTAAAACTAGTAGAATGATTAGTAGATTAAGTGCCAAGAATGTGCCAAATTCTAGAATGGTTGGACCGAGTTTTCAACTGTTTTCTACCGTTCGAAATGTAAAATTTAATGAAATGGAATACAGTATTCCAAAAGCGCAGATGGTTGATGCAACGAAAGAAATTCAAGAAGAAATTATCAAAAATAAATTCAATGTTCATTTTCCAATTGAATGTAGATTTGTAAATGCAGATCATTTTATGATTAGTCCGGCATCAGCTCGCGATTCTGCTTATATTGCAGTTCATATGTATAAAGGAATGCCACATCATGATTATTTTAAACGGGTTGAAGAAATTCTTCAAAGCTATGGTGGAAGGCCACATTGGGGGAAAATGCACAACATGACATTAGAACAGTTGCATAAACTATATCCTCATTTATCACAATTCCTTGAAATTAGAAGTAAACTTGATCAAAAAAACATATTTGTTAATGCATATTTAGGGAAGTTGTTTAATATAGGATAATGTATTAATGACAGGAAGTTTTGGCTTGCTGTCATTTTTTAATGAAATTTTAATTGAAAATTATTATCAACTATAATATGATGTTAGATGATAATGGTTTTCAATACATTTATTAAATTATAAAATATAAAGAGTATGATTCATTCTGGAGGAAAAAAATGATGAAGAAGCAAACAACTTTGATCGCACTTTCAATTGCAACAAGTCTTATGGTAGCAGGGTGCTCACAAAAAACTGAAGAAACTAGTAAAGTTCAAAAGGATAAAAATGTAGTAGAAAAAATAAAGCTAGATACTGAGATTAATAGTTATCGTGACTTTGTCGTTTCTCAAACAGAAGAATTCGTAAAATCAACTCAGTTATTCGTTAATGCAATCAATGCAGGTGATATTGAAGAAGCAAAACGTTTATATCCGATTAGCAGATCTTATTTTGAAAGAATTGAGCCAGTTGCAGAATCTTTTGGTGATTTAGATCCAAAAATTGATGCACGTGAAGGTGACGTACCTGCAGAAGAGTGGACTGGTTTCCATAAAATTGAACAAGTATTATGGGTAGATAAAACAACAAAAGGTTTAGAAAAATATACGAAACAATTAATGACGGACGCTAATTATCTACGTGCAAAAGTAGAAACAGTTGAAATTGATCCAGTTCTATTTGTGACAGGACCTGTAGAATTATTAAATGAAGTTTCTTCTTCAAAAGTTACTGGAGAGGAAGAACGCTACTCACATACAGATTTAGCCGATTTTGCAGCAAATGTTGAAGGCTCACACAAAGTTATTGAATTAGTTTTACCAAAATTAAAAGAACAAGATGCTGAATTAGCGACTACAATTGATAACCGCTTTAACGAATTAATGGCTTCATTAGATTCTTATAAAAATGGTGAACAATATATCGATTACACGAAGTTAAAAGAAGATGAAGTGAAGAAATTAGCACAACAAGTTGATGCACTTGCAGAACCGATTTCTCAAGTTGGCTCAACATTAGGAGTAAATTAATATGTCAAATTTAGAAAAGAATAAAGTTTCAAGACGTGATGCACTTAAGTTAATAGGTGTAGGTGGAGCGGGATTATTAATTGGTGCAACTGGAATAGAGGCTGCAACTGATAAAGTGTCAAATTTCTTTACTCCAAATAAAGTGGATGCAAGTGAACTGCTTCCATTTTATGGTGAGCACCAACAAGGGATTACAACGCCTGCTCAAGACTTTATGTATTTAGCGTCATTCCAACTAGAAACGTCATCAAAAAATGAGATAAAAACTTTATTTAAAAAGTGGACAGAAGCGGCAGCCACACTTAGTGAAGGAAAAGAGATTGGAGATTCAGATGTTCTGTCTTCACCTCCAGCAGATACGGGAGAAGCAATTGGACTTCAACCAATGAAACTGACTTTCACATTTGGTGTAGGACCTAGTTTCTTCGATAAATTATCAATACAATCAAAACGCCCAAGCCAATTTAAAGATTTGCCACATTTTCCAGGAGACGATTTAAGAGAAGAATGGAATGGTGGAGATATCGCAGTTCAAGTTTGTGCGAATGATCAACAAGTTGCATTTCATGGATTACGTAATCTAATTCGAATTGGCCGTGGGATTGTTTCATTAAAATGGATGCAACATGGTTTTCAACGTTCTCAAGGCTCGGATCCATCTAAAAGCACACCAAGGAATTTAATGGGCTTTAAAGATGGTACTGCAAATCCAAATCCGACAGATAAAGATGAAATGAATAAACATGTTTGGATTCAAAATGATAATACGCCAACATGGTTAGCTGGTGGCTCATATTTAGTGGCAAGAAGAATTCGTATTCGTGTTGAGGAATGGGATCGCAGTACTTTAAATGATCAAGAAGCAACATTTGGACGTCATCGACAATCAGGTGCACCACTTGGCGAAAAGGACGAATTTGCTGAATTGAATGTAAAGAAAAAAGATTCAAATGGTAATTTAATGATTCCAGCAGATTCTCATGTTGCCTTAACTAGAGGGAATGGTAAAGTGAAAATCTTAAGAAGATCTTATTCATATACTGATGGATTAGATATTCAAACAGGAAAACTAGATGCAGGATTATTATTTGTTAGTTTTCAAAAAGATATTGAGAAGCAATTCATACCGTTACAAGAAAAATTAGCGAAAATGGACTTATTAAATGAATATATTGAACATAATGGCAGTGCTGTCTTTGCATGCTTTGGTGGTATAAAGAAAGGCAGCTATATTGGAGAAGGCTTAATCTAGGTGACAACAATGAAGAAAATAACAACGGTTTTTATAACTTTACTATTTATCTTATTCATGAATAGTCCGATTCAAAAAATCTTTGCAGAAACGAATGTTCAGGAACAAGTACTTTCACATATTGGGAATTCCTTAACTGAAGTTAAAAACGGGGAAAAAGATAAAGTGAAAGCGGATTTACAATCGATCAAAAGTTTAATTGAAAATGAAAAGAAAACGGATCAATTAAATAAGCTTGTAAATCGTGCTCTTGAAGATTTGGAAAGTAATGATATCACGGCTATTACTGAAGATATCCGCAAGATTGCTTTTGAGACCGAAAATTGGATTAAAAATACGAATGTTACGAAAAATCTCTCTCAAATTGATTTAACGAAACTAACATTTCATCTTGAAAAAGTTCAGTCTTATACAAGTGATTCAAATTGGGTTGAAGCAAAAAATCAATATAAATTGTTCGAGGTTGAATGGTATAAAATCGAGAATGATTTAAGAAAAGCGAATGCTGGATTCTACGGTGCAATTGAATCAAATATGATTACGACTAGATCTGCTTTATTTTCAACTGAGCAGGATAGCCAAAAAGTAACAAGTAGCTTAACAAAATTAATTGATGTTTTAAAACATCCAACAACTGATTCAAAAAAAGAAGTAAGTATCGAGAAAGCAATTGGATTAATTGATCAAACGATTGATTATATCAATTCAGATGAACCTAAAAAAGCACAAGCTGCATTTACAGCGTTCGTACAGGATTGGCCATATGTTGAAGTTGTTGTTCAAGCTAATTCAATGGAACTGTACAAGCAAATTGAAAATGATACAACAATCGCTTTATCACAAATATCCGACAAACCAAGTGCTAATCAAACGATGAAAACATTAAAACAGATTCAAACAAACTTAAATATGGCTACTGAAAAAAATTCATATTCCATGTTTGATGCTGGAACAATTGTTTTTCGTGAAGGGTTAGAGGCGTTGATTATTATTTCTGCTTTACTTGCACTAGTTTCAAAAAATAATCAAGTCGCTGCTCGCAAATGGATCTTCATTGGTGGTGCCTTTGGGGTACTAGCAAGCTTAGTTGCGGGTGCATTATTCCAGTTCTTATTATCTAAAATTTCCGCGGGTATCAGTAATCAATTAATTGAAGGTGTATCCGGTTTAATTGCAGTTGTATTTATGCTAACAGTTGGTCTTTGGTTGCATAAACAATCGAATCAAAAAGAGTATGGTAAATCTATGAAAGAAAAAGCGCAAGCTGCTTTAGCTGGTGGTGGAATTCTATCAATCAGTTTACTAGCATTTTTTGCAGTATTTAGAGAAGGCGCAGAGACTGTAGTATTCTACATAGGGATGAGTTCATCAATCTCAATGAAAGAATTATTTACTGGATTTGCTGGTGGTATATTGATTCTAATCATAATCGGTTTCCTCCTGTTGAAAGGAAGTAAACTAATACCACTAAAGCCATTTTTCTTAATTGCAAGTTTATGTATTTACTATTTGACGTTTAAATTTATTGGTCAAAGTATACATGCGCTACAAGGGATTGGTTATTTACCAAACCACATGTCTACTAAATTACCAACTATACCTAAAATAGGGATTTATCCTTCATTTGAAAGTGCAATACCACAAATCATGTTATTACTATTTGTGATTTGGTTATTTGTAGGAACAAAGTTCGGCAATAAAAAACAATCGATTTCAGCTTAGTAGATTCTATTTTGTTGAGAACAACAAATGAACATGGCGACTAATGTATATTAGTTGCCATGTTTTTTATCATTTTTCAAAAAACTAGCAGGAGTACGACTAGAATAATAAAAATATGTATAGTAAAATTCAAAAGTAGAAACAATTTTTAAAAGAGTAAACGAGCATATTTTATAGAATACATGATGGAAACAATATTTGTAAGCAATCCATTCTAATTGTTGAAGTATAGAGTAATGTAAAAATTGACAGAAGAATGAACGATGAGGTGTAATATGGAAGAAAGAAAATTAAGCCCAAAAGTTGATGCATTTATGAGTAGAGCCAAAAATTGGCAGGAAGAATTTATAAAGCTAAGAAGTATTGTCCTTGATTGTGATCTCACCGAAGATTTTAAGTGGATGCATCCTTGCTACACATTTGAAGATAAAAATATTGTGTTAATTCATGGATTTAAAGAGTATTGTGCATTTTTATTCCACAAAGGTGCCTTATTAAAGGATGAAAAGGGGATTTTAATCCAACAAACGGAGAATGTACAGGCGGCTCGCCAAATTCGATTCACCAATGTTCAACAAATCATTGATATGGAAGAAATCTTGAAAACGTATATTTATGAAGCCATTGAAGTTGAGAAATCAGGGGTGGAAGTTGAGTTTAAAAAAAATACAGAATACATAGTACCTGAAGAATTCCAAATGAAGTTAGATGAAAACCCTGAATTGAAAACTGCTTTTGAAGAATTAACGCCTGGACGTCAGAGAGCATATCTTCTTTATTTTGCTGCACCAAAACAATCGAAAACACGAGTAACAAGAGTAGAAAAATATATTCCGCAAATCCTTGATAGAAAAGGTTTAAAAGATTAGAACGCTAGCTCCTTTGATAAATTGCCAAAAATAAGGACCTAAATAGGTCCTTATTTTTGGGTTTAAACGAAAACACACATCAAAATATCATCTAAATATTCATGATTATTTAGTTTATATTCTTTCACTTTACGTCCTTCTTCAACAAACCCTAAACGTTTATATAATGTGATTGCTCTTGTATTTGAAGCAAAAACTGCTAAACTAACTTTTTCAATAAATGGATTGTTCTTAGCCCATGCTAGTAATTCTTCTAATAATAATCTACCAATCCCTGCGTTTCGCATTTCTTTTTTTACCATAATGCCTAATGAACCGGTGTGTGATAAACGTTTTCGATTTTGTGTGTTGAAACAAATCCATCCAACGATTTCACCATTTACTTCGGCTACTAACAAAGTTTCTCTTTCGTTTTCTAAACAATTTTTTACCCATTCTTTTTGTTCCTCGACAGTTTTATTAAACTCATCAGAAAGGGAAATAAAATATTGGCCTTCTGCAACAACTTCTCGTTGAATTTCTAATAGCGCTGCTGAATCCTCTAAACGAGCTGTACGAATAATTGATTTTTGTAGCTTGTTTTCTGACAATGATTTTCATCCTTTCAAAACAGTTGTTAATCTAACATTCAACAAGAATGGAATATAACCTTTTTTTGGCTCAACAATCATCTAAATTGACTTAATCTATTGGATTAGAAAATGACATAAAACTTCATTTTTATGTTGATGGAACTGAGCTTGTATTCAGTTGATCTAGGTTAAACAAAGAACATTAAAAATTTTTCAAATCTGAGCTAAAATATTTAAAATAAATAATAAAAGCGATATGATAAAGTATAAGAAAAAATGTAGTTATACATAAAAATATTATGTAAACTAAAACGTTTAAAGGAGGATATACAAATGCTACAGAAAGCAACATTTGCAGGTGGATGTTTCTGGTGTATGGTAACACCCTTTGAAGACCTACCGGGTATACACGGTATTGTGTCAGGGTATATGGGAGGACACTTAGAAAATCCAACATATGAAGAAGTTAAAAAAGGGAGTACAGGGCACTATGAAGTAGTTCAAATTACATTTGACGACGAAGTATTTCCTTATAAAAAATTATTAGATCTATTTTGGCCACAAATTGATCCAACTGATGCAGATGGACAGTTCCAAGATCGTGGTCCTCAATATCGAGCAGCAATTTTTGTTCATAATGAATCTCAACTTGCGGAAGCTACAGCTTCAAAGGAAGCACTAATTGCAGGTTCACGTTTTAAGAAGCCGATCGTAACAGAAATCTTGCAAGCTTCAACATTTTATGAGGCTGAAGAATATCACCAAGATTATCATAAGAAAAATCCAAAGCACTATAAAGAAGATCGTGCGATGTCTGGTAGAGATGAGTTCATAAACGAAAATTGGAAATAAGTTTTAAAATGGAAGCTCATTTGGGCTTCTATTATTTTAAGAGCATTCATTTGAAGAACATTGAAAGGAGATAGCAATGATGGAATTAAAACAGACAAATAGAAAGTATGTTACTGTTGGATTATTAGTAGCGGTAACGTTAGCGGCAATTGAAGGTACAATTATAACGACTGCTACTCCTACAATTACGTCAGATCTTTCAGGTGTCAATTTAATGAGTTGGATTTTTGCAGCCTATATGTTAGCAATGACTGTAACAACCCCAATCTATGGGAAATTATCTGACTTATTTGGCCGTAAAAATTTATTGATTTTTGGAATACTCATGTTCGTGTTAGGTTCGATTTTATGTGGTTTTGCACAGAATATGGGTCAGTTAATCACGTTTCGAGCTATACAAGGAATAGGTGCTGGAGCAGCATTGCCACTTACAATGACAGTAATTGGTGATTTATATCCATATCAAGAGCGTGCTAAGGTTCAAGGCTTTATATGTGCAGTTTGGGCTGTATCAAGTGTGATCGGACCTTTAGTTGGTGGCTTTTTTGTTGATTTTATTTCATGGCGATTTATCTTTTTTATTAATATTCCATTTGGTATATTGTCTACTTATATATTGTGGAAATTCTATCATCAAAAAGTTGAACAAACAAAACGAATTTCGATAGATTACTTAGGTACAATTTTATTTATTATCAGTACTTTATCTGTTTTATATGCTTTAGTAGTAGGGGGAGAGAAGGGGGATTGGAGTTCTCCTAATCTAATTTTTCTATTTAGTGTTGCAATTATTTTATTTATATTGTTCCTTTATGTTGAAACGAAAGCAATTGAACCGTTATTACCATTATCACTTTTTAAGATTCAAAATTTAGTGGTAACATATGCGGCGATGTTTGTTGCACATGCATTATTAATTGGAATCGAAGTGTATTTACCAGTATATAATCAAAGTGTCTTTGGAAAAAGTGCTACAGAGTCTGGCTTAATGTTAATACCATTATCTTTTTCCTGGACAATTGGCTCATTCTTGTCGGGAAGACTAATTAAACAGCTGTCAGCAAAACAAATCATTTTATTTGGGGCTTTCTTTTGTATGATTGGTTCTTTAGGTTTATATGGACTGCATAATGTAGAGTTTTTTGTTTATGTATGTAATGCGTTCTTAGGATTAGGTTTTGGGTTATCATTTCCAATTTATATGATTATCATTTCCTCTGCTGTTGAAACAAACCAAAGAGGAATTGCAATTGCAGCAAATTCGTTTCTGAATACATTTAGTCAGACAATTACCGTCGCAATCTTAGGGACTATTTTTACCCTAAAAGCATCTAGCTTTTTAAATGGACAAAAATTAGTCTTAGGTGCACATAGTCAATCTGGAGAACATGTAGTATCTGAATCTATTAAAAATGCAGTTACTGGAGGATTTCAAACAATTACCCTTTTAATGGCAATTTTTAGTGTCATCACATTTATTTTTGTATTATTTTTACCTAAAACACATGCCGAAGAAAAGAAAGTTGAAGTGGCTCAATAATAAATAAAGAAAGCTGGGAAATTATGAACTCAACCATGAAAGGGATATTGTATGGCGTGTTTGCCTATGTCGTATGGGGCATCTTACCAATTTATTGGAAGCTTGTGCAGGATATTGCACCTTTTGAAATATTAACACACCGAATCATGTGGTCATTTGTAACATTAGTGATCTTTATCTTATTAATTCGAAAAGTAACAGAATTTAAAGCAACTTGGAAACAAGTTATTGGAAATAAGAAAGTCCTGTTTTCAATGATTTTGGTTTCGTTGTTAATCAGTACCAATTGGTTACTTTATATTTGGGCAGTTAACTCAAATCATATTTTAGACGCTAGTTTAGGCTATTATATTAATCCTTTAGTTAGTATCATACTTGGCGTAATTGTGTTAAAAGAAAAATTGTCGTTTTGGCAAATTTTTTCGGTTTGTCTTGCAACAATCGGTGTGGGGTATTTAACAATCACTTCTGGCACATTGCCAATCATCGCAATCTGCTTATCTCTAACGTTTGCTTTTTACGGACTTTTAAAGAAATTATTAAAAATAGAAGCATTTTTTAGTTTAACGATTGAAACTTTACTAATTTTCCCGGTAGCACTTATTTATTTCATATTCTTATCGGCAAATGGAGATGCAGGATTCATTAAGAGTGCTCCAATTGAGCAATTACTATTGATCGGTGCAGGTTTTGTAACGATTTTACCTTTATTATTTTTCGGAAAAGCAACAGAATTAATTCCATACACATATGTAGGTTTCTTACAGTTTATCTCCCCTACAATTAGCTTGTTAATTGGTGTATTATTATACGGTGAAAGCTTTACCCATACTGATATGATTTCATTTTCATTTATTTGGGTAGCTTGTTTATTCTTCTCTATTTCAAATACGCCATTTATGAAATCTATTGAACAAAAGTTAAAAAAGCAAAATAAAAAACAATCAATGTCAGCATAGAGCTTGATTTATGCGTTTGAATGCATTGAAAGGAGTACCAATGTCTGGAAGTAAAACGAATGCAATGAGAATATTAGATTCAAAAAAAGTGCAATATCAAACTTTTTCATACGAAATAACTGATGGAAAGATTGATGGCGTATCGGTTGCAAATAAAATTGGGAAAAAACCAGAAATGGTGTATAAAACATTAGTGTCGATTACGCCATCTAAATCAATATATGTGTTTGTTATTCCAGTAGAAAAAGAGTTGGATTTGAAATTAGCGGCAAAAGTAGCGGGAGAAAAAAAGCTGGAATTATTACCAGTAAAAGATTTGCTAACGAACACTGGGTATGTTCGTGGAGGATGTTCTCCAATCGGAATGAAAAAGCAATTTCCAACGATTATTGAACAATCTGCGGACCAATTAAATGAGATTATTGTTAGTGGCGGTAAGATAGGTATACAACTTCAACTGAATGTGAATGATTTAATACAAACAACTCGAAGCAAATTAGCAAAAGTTGCAAAATGACTGAAGTTTTGAGGGATCTAAAAATGAACTATTTTTATTGTTATTTAATCATTGTAAATATACTATCTTATACTGTTATGGGAATCGATAAATACCGTGCACGACGAAAACTTTGGAGAGTCCCTGAACGAATCTTGTTTTTATTAGCAATTATCGGTGGATCAATCGGGTCGATATTAGCGATGTACTATTTCCGTCATAAAACAAAGCATCCAAAATTTGTCTTTGGATACTGGATTATTTTATTTATCCAATGTGTTTTGTACTTCTTCTTTTTCTAATTTCTTTCGGATAGTCTCCTATTAATTGTACAAAATATTTTTATAAAAATGAGTAAGGAGGCGATAGTAATGGGACGTGGAAAAGGCGGCAGAACAAATAACGCTGGGCAAAAACAACCTAATTATGATGATAAGTCAAATTTAGCAGAATCAAAAAAAAATAAAGCGCAACAGTAATAAAGAGTGCCTGTGATCAGTTCCTTGATTAACAGGCTTTCTTTATTGGAAATGGGGAAATGTGATGAAAAAAGAATGGTTTGCAAGATTAAATGGACTTGGTATTACTGAAGTATCAAATGAGAATATGACAATCTACTTTATTAATGAAGAAAACGTAGATGAAGCGGTGAAAGATTTAAGTAGAAAAGTGAAATGGGATGAAAATTGGTTAATCATTGGGTTCGAAGATGAAACTGATGATGTTATATTTATTAACCAGTTAACTGGAGAAGTTTGTACAGCATATGAGTTTGAAAAAAGTTGGGAAGTAGTGACATTATATTCAAGTGTAAATGAGTTTTTAAAAGCTTATGGATATTAAAATTAGAAAAAGATGAATACCCTTGAGTATTCATCTTTTTTGTTAGACTGATATATTTTGTGTGTCTTTTAACGCTTCGGCTTGTTTGTATTTTTTCTCATTTACATATAACTTACCGATAATGATCAATGAGACAGCACCGAATATTAGTACCATATATCTTAGACCAATTGTATCCAAAAACAGGCCTGTACTTAATAATACAACTTGAAACATGACACGTTCATACATGCTTCTAAATGAAAAAAGTCTACCATGATAAGTTTTGTCAATTGATGTTTGGAATAGGGTAGATGAAACAGGAAAGAAACATCCAACTGCTAATCCGAAAAGTGAAAATGAAACAATTGGCATCCAGTGAATATTTGCAAAAAATAGTGTTAAATGAGCAAAAGCAACCATCGTTGTGAAAAAATATAATAACCCTGTGTTTGAGAATTTTTTAGTTAATCGTTTAATGATGAATGCACCGAGCATAAACGATATCCCTTCAAATGTATAAATAAGTCCTTTGATCGAATCATTCTGTTGTAAATCACTGATCTCAATTACCATTAAATTAAATCCGCCAATAAATAAAAGAGGGATAATATTTAAAATGATTAAATTTAATACACCTGGTGTACTTCGAATTAAACGAAATATTTCAGTAAAGCCTTCCTTTTGTTTCGGATTATTTGTTTTTACATCCGATGAAACATGAACTCTCGATTGTTCTTCAAACCGTAAGAAAAATGTCATGATAAAAAGAAATGCATACGCAAGCATACTAATTCCATATACATTCGTTAAACTTGTTGCAACAACTAAAATACCACCAATTGATGTTCCGGCAATACGAGCAATTGTTGATATATTCATATGAATCCCATTTAAAGATAATAACTGATCTTCTTTCACAATAAGCGGAATAACCGCTTGAAGCGCTGGAAAATAAAATGCTGCCGATATTTGTAAACATACTAAAAACAAAACCATAAAAATAATACTTTCATTATGAATCGCAATAAACATAATGATTGTACTTAATGTTCGACCAAGTCCACTGATTAATAAGATTTTCTTCTTTGAATATTGATCAATTAATCGACCAGCTAAAGGACCGACAAAAACACCTGCAAGTAATCCAAAAAAGAGAATAAGAGATTTAAAGAAATCGGAAGGGACATGCTGTTGCATAAAATCAAGATTCCCAATTATTCCAACCCATAATCCGATTCCAGCTCCAAATTCTCCGATTAGAACAATCCAAACGTTACGGTTTCTCCACATTAATAAAAACCTCTTTTTCTAAGAATATTTCTAAGACTTTAGCTATTATCTCAAATATAGGATAAAAAAACTATTAAAAATATTAAAATTAATTAAAAAAAGAAGCCTATTTGGCTTCTTTAACTAAGTGTAAGGTCGTACAAAATTTTAGATTTTTAGACCGATTAAAAACGTTTATTCAAAGAGTTAATCTACCTGAGAAGTAGGGAGATAGTCGTTTTTAGGTAATTTTCCCACTTTGTGGAGCATGATGCAATTGGATTAGTGTCAGTCTGTAAAAAAGCTTTTATTCTTCTATCTCATATTCAAGATTATGTAACAGTAAGTTCGTTGCTTCTTTTAATTTAGAAGAAGAATCAAATGTAGCTTGCGCTTGTTGTGCACTGCCTCCACCTTTGCCATCGATTTGCGAGAGTATGTTTTTAAGGACATTTCCGCAATGCAAATCAGAGCCTATTTGATTTAAAAATAAAAGTCTATTGTCTTTTAAACTTGTAAAAATAATAATGGAAGGTTGCTTATTTTGAATTATTTTCGTTAGCAATTGTAAATCCTTCATGTCTTCTTCAGTAAATGATTGGAATATGATGCCGTTTTTGGCATTTACTAAACATTCATTAGAGATTGAGTCAAAAATCAACGCTTTTAGACGATCAATTTCTTTTTGAGCTTCCTTTAATTCGGAAATTGTTTGTTCAATTTTATCTTTTAATTGATCTGAATTCGTATTAAATAATAGATTGATGCTTGTTACTACTTGATTTGTTTTTTGAAATTCTTCAAGAGCACGGTTCCCACATTTAAAATGAAGGCGGGTAGATTGTCTAACTTTCTCAGTTTTCATCAACTTTAGCAAACCAATTTCACCTGTTTGTTTGACATGGGTACCACAGCAAGCTGAAACATCAATATCTGTTATTTCTACAATACGTATATCCTCATCATTTACCTTAGGTAATTTTCGTAAGTTAAGTGAATCTAGTTGGTCTCTTTTAACGAAACATGTTTTAATCTCATTATTTTGGATAATTTTTTGGTAAACTACTAGCTCAATCTGGATTAATTGATTTGATGAGAGACTAGGTGTATCCAAATCGATTGTGACCGTATCTTTACCAAGATGAAAACTAATCGTTGGAATATCATATAACTCTATAATCGCAGCTGATAGTAGATGCTGGCCACTATGGTGTTGCATATGATCAAGTCTTCGATCCCAATCAATGACACATTTCACTGTATCGCTTTTCGGTTTTTCTCTTAAAACATGGATGACTTCAGTATCATGATCAATACATTCGATTAATTCTATTCCGTCAATTGTCCCAGAGTCGGATGGTTGACCACCACTTTCAGGGTAAAATGCAGAATCTTCTAACTTAATATGGTAAAGTCCATCTATTTCTTGTATATCAACGATGGAAGTTGTCCATTCTTTCAATGTGGGCTGTTCATAATATAATTTTTGAGTCATCATCTTACCTCATTATTTTTACTTTAAGATTATTATATAGAGTGTTTGTAAAAAACAAAAATATTTACTATAAAAATTTGAATAAAAATATATAAACTTTTCATCGTATAACAAGTAAGTCATATAGAAAGGTTTTAATTTTACTAAAAAATATGGTATTGTTAAGAGTAGAGCAAAAGAGAGTTGGAGGAAAACAATGATTACACTTAGTAATGTTAGTTTGCGTTTTGCGGACAGAAAATTATTTGATGATGTTAATATAAAATTTACACCTGGTAACTGTTACGGTTTAATCGGGGCAAATGGTGCAGGTAAATCTACGCTAATTAAAATCTTATCTGGAGATATCGAACCATCTACGGGCGACGTTATTATTACACCAGGTGAGCGTTTAGCAGTGTTGAAACAGAACCAATTCGAATATGAAGAATTCGAAGTACTTCAAACTGTTATTATGGGACATACTCGTCTATATGAAGTTATGAAAGAAAAAGATGCTATCTATATGAAAGAAGATTTTACTGAAGAAGATGGCATGAAAGCAGCAGAACTTGAAGGTGAATTTGCAGAATTAAATGGTTGGGAAGCTGAATCTGAAGCTGCAATTTTATTAAAAGGCTTAGGGATCACCGAAGCACTTCATGATAAAAAAATGAGTGAATTACAAGCAGGCGAAAAAGTAAAAGTATTACTTGCTCAAGCACTTTTTGGACAACCAGATATTCTTTTATTAGATGAGCCTACGAATAACTTAGATTTAAAAGCTGTTCAATGGTTAGAAAATTTCTTAATCAATTTTGAAAATACTGTTATTGTTGTTTCCCATGACCGTCATTTCTTAAATCAAGTTTGTACACATATGGCTGACCTTGATTTTGGTAAAGTTCAACTTTATGTAGGTAACTATGATTTCTGGTATGAGTCTAGCCAATTAGCACAAAGATTAATGGGTGACGCGAACAAAAAGAAAGAAGAGAAGATTAAAGAGCTTCAAAACTTTATTGCTCGTTTTAGTTCAAATGCATCAAAAGCAAAACAAGCAACTTCTCGTAAAAAATTATTAGACAAAATTACATTAGATGATATTAAACCTTCTTCTCGCCGTTATCCATTCGTTGGATTTACACCTGAAAGAGAAGTTGGGAATGATTTATTAACAGTTGAAGGTATTTCTAAAACTGTTGACGGTGTAAAAGTATTAGATAATGTTCGTTTTACTGTAAACAAAGGTGATAAAATTGCGTTTGTTGGTAAAAATGATGTTGCTATTACGACATTATTTAAAATTTTAATGGGCGAAATGGAGCCAGATACTGGTTCATTTAAATGGGGTATTACAACATCTCAAGCATTTTTCCCAAAAGACAACTCAGAGTTCTTTGAAAACAGTGACATGAACTTGATTGAATGGTTACGCCAATTCTCTCCACAAGATGAGTCTGAAAGCTTCCTTCGCGGATTCCTAGGTCGTATGTTATTCTCTGGTGAAGAAGTAATGAAAAAAGCTTCAGTACTATCAGGGGGAGAAAAAGTTCGTTGTATGTTATCAAAAATGATGCTAAGTGGAGCAAATGTCCTAGTACTAGATGATCCTACAAACCACTTAGACCTAGAATCAATCACAGCGCTAAATGATGGCTTAATTGCATTTAAAGGAACTGCTTTATTCACATCACATGACCATCAGTTCATCCAAACAATCGCTAACCGCATCATCGAAGTAACACCAAACGGATTAGTTGACAAAGAATGCACATACGATGAATTCTTAGAGAACACAGAATTACAAAAACAAGTAGAATCATTGTATAAAAATAATTAAATTAAATACTTCTGATCTTTTTAGTAAAAAGTTCAGTTTAAGAGTAGGGTAGTTAAAGGGCCAAATCACAATTGATTTGGTCCTTTTGTTTATTTTTTGAAAGAAACAGTCATTTATAAATTTCAACAAGGTATAAACTCTATGTCTAATTAAAAGAAAATTGGATAGATAAGTAAAATTATTCTTAGATTGTGAAGATTTGTACTTAAACTATATGACAGTTTAGTTTAAGTTAGGGGCTTCACAGAAAGATACGTATTTTAAATTTGCAAGGCATATTTTAGGTCCAATTCTAAAAAAATTTACTATAATGCTCATGACGTTGTTTTCCACTTAGTTCGGCATAAATTCGCGTCGTTTCACTTTTTTCATGACCTAATAAACTTTGGATTACTTCAAGAGGTGCACCATTATCCATTAAATGAGTTGCGTAACTGTGTCTAAGTTGATGAGGTGAAATTTCTTTATTAAACTCGGAACGTA